>ENA-OSET01003516-OSET01003516.1-sediment-metagenome-genome-assembly--contig:-NODE-3516-length-14329-cov-7.130298_pt1 | contig 14329 bp, 9 predicted proteins | sample MGYA00237882_ERZ534229 | MGnify/ENA primary metagenome ERZ534229 (study PRJEB26408, sample SAMN06266212) | sediment metagenome | isolation source: Hudson Canyon methane seep mesocosm | place: USA:Hudson... | reverse complement strand
AAAGAAGGTTAGCCCACAATACTTTAAAACTCTACATTGTCATGGAACAGCGGTTCATGACAAACTTGCATTTCAAGGTATTGATTCAGAATTGTCAGAGAAGTTATTCTTTTGAGAGCACTATGACTTTAAAAATTATCCGGGGTAACATATTTACCTCCAAGTGCCAGACATTAGTAAATACTATTAATTGCGCTGGTGTAATGGGTGCAGGCATTGCACTTGAATGTCGTCTACGTTTCCCTGAAATGTTCGATCAATATGTGCAATTTTGCAATGAAGATAAAATTAAAGTAGGTCTACTATGGGTTTATAAATCAGCAAACCCTTGGATCCTTAACTTCCCAACTAAAAAGCACTGGAAGTATCCTTCGAAAGAGGAATACCTCCATTCTGGCCTTAAAAACTTTATCGCGACATATAAATCGAGGGGCATAGAGTCCATCGCGTTTCCATTATTAGGCGCAGATAAAGGTGGTCTCGCACAAGATAGAAGTATATCAATCATGGAACATTATCTCAGTGATCTGGATCTAGATGTTGAGTTATATGAGTATGATCCATTCTCAAAGGATGATTTATTTGATAAAACAAAAGATTGGATGTTGTCCAATCCAATGGAAAGCATCATAGCGGCAACAAATTTAAGAAGAAATTATGTAGAGAAAGCTATCGAAGCTTTCGGGAAAAATGATATTTTTCAACTCAATCAATTAGCCAGTGTTGATGGAATTGGCATAAAGACACTAGAGAAAATATTTAAGACCGCGCAAAGCTCTTCGTTTGAATCCCCTGACAACTCGAGTGATCAGGGTTCATTATTTTAACTAAAACGTATTGGTAATTATTTTTCTTAAAAAATATAACGCTATTAGATAAAAATTGTACTGATTACCTATTATGAACTTTACAGAATATAGAGATCTTGTTGCTCAAATCAAAATAGGGAAAGCACTGCCTGACTCAATTTATGTGCACATTACATCACTATCAGATGTTCCTGAAAAACTTGCAAGAACAACCATTAAGATCGCTGATGCGTTGAGCATTGCAGACGGTGCATGGAATATAATTAAATTTAATAAACGAGATTTTAAATTATCCTTATTGAACTATCCCTCTTTTGACTCCTATGCATATCCAGCATTGCAGCACAGTTATACCATAGACCTGGCCAAACTAGCGGTGCGAGAAGCATCATATAAAGAATCATCTAACCCTCCCATACTTCATAGAAAGGAAACTTTCGTACGAGCTGACTATCCTGGAGTAGATGAATTTTATAGTGTCACTGAAGAGGGAGAATCTATTGGCCTCTACAAAAATACTCGAACTATTGGATTCAAGCAAAGCTGGGAACGACTAATCGCTAGCAAAGGCTATAACCTTGATAAGGCAGGAAGATTAAAGCCTAAACATGATACGTCAATGATGAACAGCACTGACTCGCCAGCCCCTATTGAAATAGAACGTCATAAAACGGCTATTGATCGGAATCAATTATCTGCACCTATGAAATTATTGGCTCGCCACGGGTATCTCGATGGAGAGAACAATATTCTAGATTATGGGTGCGGAAAAGGTGATGATTTAACCGAATTAGAATCGCATGGACTTGACTGCATTGGTTGGGACCCAGTTTATCGACCTGACGCAGATTTGCTTCCCAGTGATATTGTTAATTTAGGTTTCGTGCTAAATGTTATCGAAGATAGAGCCGAACGTGACACCACTTTAAAAAGGGCTTGGGATTACACCAATAAATTTCTGATTGTCTCCGTGATGGTCGCAGGTGAGTCTGTTATCCGCCAATATGAACCATACAAAGATGGTGTCGTTACCAGTATTAACACCTTTCAAAAGTACTATTCCCAGTCTGAAATTAAAGGCTATTTAGAAACAACTTTAGCTGAGAGTGCCATCGCTATTGGACAAGGTATCTTTATCGTATTTAAAGACAAACTTGAGGAGCAAATATTTCTTCTGGAAAGACAGCATGTAAAGCGAGACTGGAAACAATATACAGTTCGTGAACGTCAATCGACGCCGAAAACAGTATCTGCCTCCACAATTGAGAACAATAAAGAAATATTTGACGATTTCTGGAATACCACTCTAGATATTGGACGTATCCCTGCCAATAGTGAGTTCGAGCATAGCGAAGAAATGCGACGAATAGCAGGCTCGCATATGAAAGCATTTCAAGCGCTTTGCAATCACTATGGCGAAACATTATTTAGCACAGCTCAAGAAGCTCGGAGAAACGATTTATTGGTCTACTTCGCACTCAGTCTCTTTGATAAACGGCAAGCCTACAGTCAAATGCCCGATGGGTTAAAGCGAGACATAAAATCCTTTTTCCAATCCATTACTTCAGCACAGGAAGAGGCCCGTGAAATTCTCTTTTCAGTCGGAAATCCAGAGGTGATACAAGAGGCCTGTGTCGCTGCTCAACAACAAATAAAGTGTGGAGAATATACCGAAGGTCATAGCTTTACATTTCACAAGGACTTCCTAAATGACCTTCCCCCAACCTTAAGAATATATATAGGATGTGCTCTGCAGCTGTATGGTGACATCGAAGAAATACAACTAATTAAAGCACATATAAGATCAGGAAAGGTCAGCCTTATGCGTTACAAGGACTGGGATAAGGAAGTACCATTGCTTACGGAGCGAATAAAAATCAAGTTGCGTGAGTTAGATATAGATTTCTTTGATTATGTAGGTGACTATGAGCCTACACCCCTGATCAACAAAAATGTTTTTAGATAGCTCTTAGAGTCATATTTGGATTTCAATATCTCCCGGGCTAACTCCATCCTCTTCTTGAATAGATGTTATTGTTTCTAGCATTTTCCCCAGAATTGTATCAGTTCCCGTTGGGTCCGATGGATTACTCTCCAGCCACGACTGGATTTCATATAGGCCTGTATTACAAAATTCTTCATAGACTTTGACCGTGTTACGCAAATTCTCTATCTTGAGACACTCACCATTTTGAGACTCTAGGAGCCCAAAAAGATAGATATATCCATCTTTCCCATCTGTATGGTACGTGTCCAACGTTATACCATTAGTCTCTCCATTGAGGGGAGTACGGACTTCCTTTGAATATCCAACGGATGCAGCGAAAACCATCAAATCTTTTAGAAGAGTAAACATGCTGTCTCGGCCGGAAACTAATTGCGTTTCTAGAGCCTGATGCGTACGCTCTCTTTTAACATCGATAGTTCTCCAATTATCAGACAATTCAGACATAACTCTTTACCTCTTCAATTTTCACTCGATCTATCTCCTGATCATACGATGCTATCGTTTTTCTCACTCCATCTATAGTGATTTCAGTGATATCGTTATCCTTCTGGGATCCTTGTATATCCTGATTAAAGCAATACACTTTTCCCAACTTGCCATTAGTTTTTAATATATCGTCAATTGGTTTGCTCGAATCTTGAAACATGATAATGACCAACTGATCTACCAAATCAGGCAAAGTATTTGCAACATTAACAGCATAGCTAGATTGAAGTTTTGAGAAGGGGGCATCAAATAGGAGTGGCGCTATTGCACCGGCTGTAAAGATATTAGTGTCTACATCCCTATGCTCACGCGCAATTGAAACCAAAGTAGATATATAAATAAACTTAAGGATCGCAGATTGCCCCTCGGATGGCGCGATAAAATCACCATAACGATCAGTTAATCCAATTTTTCTATCATCCGTAATCTTTACTGAATAATCCTGCTGCAGGTAAGTAGCTAAAAACTCATCTATTCTGATTTGCAATTTAGCTAAGACTTCCTCTCTTGTGGATTTCAACCTCGAATTAATACTTGAGGTGATTTCATCGCATAAATGCATCTTTCGATTAAGTTGCTCTACTATAGGAGTGACCGATTTTACATTGTTTATTCGCGCCTGAACTGCCGAAATGTTCTTCACAAGGCGTTCGATCGTTACTTCTGTTCGACCAATCATTTGGTTAGTGTTAGTAATTTTGCTTGTTAACTTACTTCGTTCTTTTTCTAATTTTTGCGCGTCTTCAAAGCCCGAACTGTCTATTTCAATTGAGAGCTCTTCTAATTTTTTTTCAAGCCGGTCGATTGATCGCTCTTCATGGTCACACCGCGTAAAATTATCTGTTATTCGCTTATTAATCTGCTCTGAAAGAGTTTTTATTTCAGTTATTTTTGCTCTAGCATTCTGAAGTCTATGAAGTGTCCCGCTATCCGCAGCGGACGAAAGTAAGGCGTTAATAGTCTCGAATTCTTTTGTCCCATCGCATATTGGGGTGCCACATAGACATTTTTTTTGAGCAAGAATATCGACACATAATTGTCGATTAAAGTCCCCCGGAAATTTTCCTTTCAAACTCTCTTCGTTTAGAAAATCCAGGTCTGAACTTTTAATTTTTGCGGAAAAACTCGCCGTCGCATAACTTTTAATTAAGGTTTTCTTTTTGTCTTTGAGCTCTTTCAAAACTGATCTAGCTCTTTTTAAAGATTTCTCTTTCGAGGCACGTTCAGCCTGCTTTGCTTTTATTGCTGGTATATTCGAATTACCCATTTGACTGTTAATTCGCCCAAGATTTACCTCGTATGTAGTCAAAATATCTCGGTTATCCTTCAACGTAGATTTAGCTTCATCTAATTCTTCTTGCAATGTTTCGAGATCCGTAATATCCGACGAAAGTTCGCCCTCCTTATTAAGTCTTTTCCATTTACTGAGGTACTCTTTACGGATAGAGTCTATATCGTCTATCGCACGATTGGCCATGCGAAATCCTAGAATATCCTCTATCGATCTCGAAATAGAAATCATTCCATTTTCGTCAGTTGTTAAATCGTCACCTTCGCCATCATTTATAAAATATCCCGCCATATCTTTTGGTAGAATAGAATTTACGAATAGTTTTGCGCTGCCAGCAAGAGGTGTTTGATTGCCGTCATCCGAAATCATGTGTATCGCAAAACCACTTTGCTTACCTCCTGATCTTTGAATTCTGTACAGTTGATTATCATCTGATCTTAGGTAAATACTTACGTGATATGACTTTCTGCCTTTCCGTTTAGCTTCGTGATTCAAAATATCCGAAGGCTTTTTAAAACTAGACGTCACTTCCTCATACAAACACCACATAATGGCATTTAACAGATTTGTCTTCCCAATGCCATTTTGAGCATAAACGATAGTAGTATTCTTATCTTTAGAAGTGCTAAAGTGAATCGTTTCTGTGCCGTAGAAACCTCTCCAATTTTCAACCGTAACGGATTCAAAAATCATTTATTATTTTCTCCCTCTTGATAGGATGAAGCAAATATCGCATCCAGCTTACTTCTAATTTTCCCAAGCCTATCGCGCTCAAGATAGTCCCCATAAAAGCAATCTCGTTCAATTTTTATAATATCTCTTGATGCAAATGTGATATCTTTTTCAGAAAAAACACTCAGCTTCTCTTCTTCACTCATCTCGCATACCTAGTTGGTTTATTTTATGTTCTACATCTCTTCTGTTTCTTGCCAACGCACAAAAGTCATCGACCCTCTCTAACTCTGCTTTTATTAGCCCCAAGCTACTCGAATTATCTGATCCTTTTGCAGGCAAAATAACAAAATCATAGATAATAGATTTTGACTTAGTCGAGTGCGGTCTTAGCACCCGACCGCGTCGCTGCACATATTGTCGACGGTTGCGAGTACTAGCTAAAATAAATGCTTTATTACAGACCGGAACATCTACGCCTTCATCTAGGACCTTGAGTGACACTAATGCATTTACACTGCCCTCTACAAAATCGGTCATTATTGCCTTTCTTGCTCTTGTTTTTTCCTCACTTGTAAATCTAGAACTTGACCAGCCAGCTTTGCGGAGTATCCTGGAAATCTGATTAATGTTGCGTTCATCTAACTCTGCATCTTCCTTTAATTCCTTGTCTCTTTTTCCTTCACCACAATAAATGAGTGTATGTGATCTTTGTTCAGCTGGAAAGTTAGTCACAATCCTTTCTAGCTCTATAGCTTTATTCTCCGCTCCACCTATGACCCGAGAGCGGCGGCCTGCCAAAGTAGTCATTCTATTTTGTTGACCCTCACTCAAACTGCCACCAAGTTTGATCGCCATTAACTGTCCTAACTCAAGACTAATTTCGTCAAAAAGATCTTGCTCTGCCTGAGACAGAAAAACAGGAACTATATGATAATCATATTCACATAAAACACCGTCATTAATCGCGTCAGCTAAGGTATAGCTATCTACTATTTTTCCATAATATGACTCAAGCCTTATCCTAGCCTCATCCGGGAATGGGTTATCATAATCGTCATCTTCGCTGTTAAAGGGGGTAGCCGATAGCCCCATACGGTAAAAAGCATCTGGCAATGACTTGTTTATCCCTTCACCACCGTGCCGATGGCACTCATCACCAATAAATAAAATATCTTTGGAATTTACGCTTTTTATTGCTGAGCTAAAGTGCTCTGAAATCAAGGTCTTGTTCACAACGACAATACTTATAAAGTCAATTGCCTTCATTTTGTAGGCCAATACTTCATCTTTAACTTTCTGAGTCCATCTATATCTTGACTCCCAACATTCAATTGGCGCCATATTGAAGAGTTTTAAATTAGAAACCCACTGTTTAGCCAGCTCAACATATGGCACTGAAATTACCAGAACGGTGCCAACATTTTTGTTTTTTCTGGCTTCATAGACCCTTGTTGCTGCGTAGATCGAAGTAATAGTTTTTCCTGATCCTGTAGCAAGTTCTAAAATCCCCTTATACTCATTTGCGCGCCAGAGAGATATCGCTTTTTTCTGGTGATCCATGAGGTTGAACTCTCGACCATTTAGGTGACTTGGAATTATGGGGTAATCTAATAAATGGGTAGAGGAGTCATCGATGATACTTTTGATAAAATCATTAAGATTTTTGACATTCGAGGCGTTACTTTTAACAGTTTCATAAATTTTACTTATGTGATCTAGCGTCTCTTGATTAAGCGGAGCGCATAGAACGGTGTCATCCTTTTCACTCCATACTAGATCAAATTCTTTTCTAAACATTCCGTATGTGTTTTGCTCATTGGTATTGTGCCATGTCCTAGTTAGAGTAAATTGCTCACTATTCTTTCCTATTCCTGCTGCAGTAGAATTACCAGACCCATGAATTGCAACATTCCCTTGATCAGTCTCAAAAAGCCATAATTTATTATGAAAAATGCCCTCTACATCTGCCATTAAGGCAATCTTAATCTCTAACCTTTCTACAGCAACTAAATAACTTAGCATCTTCACTGTCTTAGATTTTAAGTTATCAAGACTAATGTCAATATCTTCAAATAAAAAAGGTATTAAGTCATCTTCAGCGTGTATAGCTGAATGCAAAGCATCAATATCATCAGCTGAAGACAAATTTGGTCCTATGATAAAGCGCATTTTCCTATCATCGGCACTCAAGAGATAAAAACTTATAGCATGGGCAAGCTCGCGGAGTACGCCACTAGAAAAATATCCTGACATACACTCAAAAGTTCGAGCTTTTTCAGCAATTGGAGAAAACAATTCTTGATCAACATCGCAGCGATGAGGATAGTAAACGGTGTTTAACTCATCTATTTGATTCATGACTCTACAAGCTACAAATCAGACACGCCTGATCCTCAGGGTCATCGTCATCTTGTTGTTTGAGAATATCTTGCCATCGAGAAGATTTACTATCATTTGAGGTAGCAATAATCCCCTTTTCAGCTCTCCGTTTCTCTGCTTTTGCCACTACTTCATCAAGCGTACCGGCCTGACTCCATGTATAATTGCCCGATCCGACAAAACGCTTATCTGCGATGTCTAAATCATATCTCTCTCTTTGTCGTTGCTCATACTCTTTCGCTTTCTCAAACAACTGGGGATGGTTCTCCTTAAGCCCTAGCCATTCATCTTGCCGCTGGAAAAAACAAAAGTAACAACCTGATCGAGATCGCCATTTATAATATTCAGGGATGCCAACCGAGTCCTCAAGAAGACGGAAAACATCATCCTTAACAAGGCCATCGTCGATAAATGGAAACACTGCTTTGATGGTCTCTTTGGAACTTATGTAGCCCTCACGATTTTCATCCGCGCGAATTCCTACATAACTGATGACAGGGTCATCTCCCACGAACTGTTCAAACGGCTTGATTTTCATTGTGCGAGTGCACCAGCGAGCCCTTGCTGATGGAAGCATGTCATTATGGACTTTCAGCCAATGATCAAACTCTCGGCCGGTTCCTAAACGTACTATTGGTTTTCCAAGGTAAGTCTCTAGTTTGTCTAAAAACTCATAGGCCTCAGTCAGCTCCGCACCTGTATCTGAGAAAAAGTATTCAATTTTTTTGTGAATTGCCGGATATTGATCTTTGATATATATGGCAAGAGCGGCACTATCCTTCCCTCCGGATAAGCCCAGAACATGGCGAACGTCAGACTGCGTATCAATCGATAGATTACTAAAATGGCTAATACTTATGCCTCCTTGCTTATCACCTGCAGTTGTACCTTATCACCTGTCGACTTTGTTTCCAATTCTTCCTTATCTTTTAGAAACTCGTCGACCACCTGAGCCAGAGCAGCAAGCTGAAGATTCTTGTTTTTAGCATCCTCTAAAACCTCACTCTCAGCATCCTTTAAAACTGCGTTTAATGCATCTTTTATGTTTTTAGTACGATCTTTCAGAGACTGGTCGATTGCTATGACTTTATCAACAAAATCACTTCCCTTTTTCAAAGACTTGAGCATGTAAACATCAAAGTCAGTGTCAGTCTGCTCAGCAAATCTACGATCCTCTATTGCAAGTCTAAATAGCTCGGTTAACCGTCGTGAAAGTTGAGCTAATTTGTAGTCTGCTTCATCACGATCTGTATCAGTCCACTTTTTACTTGGCTTACCACCAAGAAACATAAGTATGTTTTCAAACCAAAGTTCGTCATCACCCTCTTCTCGATTAATTCGAACTAATAGCCCGCGTACACCCATAGCATCCAGCGTATAATTTTCCAATCCAGCACATTTGCCCATACTTTGTTCGCGTAACTTCGCGAGACTGATACTGCTGTTCAAACCCAATATTTCTGCAAACCGGCTCTTTGTTTCTTTAAGTAATCTCGCATGGGCACCTCCAAGCTCACGCAATACATCTTTTAAATCCTCAGAGAATCCATCTATTGCGCCTTCTTGATTTCTCAAGTTTTGATAGCCCAGCGCTTTAGGTAAACCCTCAAAAATAAGATTTTCTGGTGATTTAGAAAGATTAAAAACAGCACGGAATGCAATTGCTTTTTCAGACAAGCCATTACGAGTTTTCTTTGTATAATCGGGCAAATCTCCCATAAAACTAGCAAGTGGTTTGGCTATATCTAATATGGTTTCTGGTTTCTTGCCACCACTAATGACTTGCGAATATTCCTCAAATATCGATGCATTTAATCCCTCAATTCTAAAACGCTGAACACTGAACTGGTCTGGTCGTTTAACAAACCGTTCAAGCAGTTCTTGATTGAATCCGGGGATATACTGCCTTTCCTCATATAGCGCTAGCTCGTGCTGATTCACTAGGTAAACTGAAAGCCATAATAGCGGCAACAAACCCGCTTTGACGCCATAGGGAGGTGATATTAATTCAGCATTGATATCAGTAAAGGGTTTGGCAGCATCGTCTGTAGATGCGAGAAACTCTTCAACCCTCTCCCAAGCAGGAAGTAGCGAGCTCCCTTTTGGTGGCTTGCAAAGTGCCCACTTACCATTAATTTCTCGGTGGATTTTTGTTTCTCTTAGTACTGATCTATAAATAGCTTTTTCAGGAGGAAACTTCTGGATCCCTAAATCTGGCCTACTCGCCTGAGAGACCATAAGGTTCAATAATTTATTGCGCGCACCATTAGCTTGTGAAGATGGTTTGTCGCGATTAATTAATTCATTGTAGACAATGGGTGCTTTTGGGTAGATCTGCTCTAACACTTGCGAGAGTGTAGCCTGAAACTCTCGTCGATTTTGGACAGGGAGCACTTTGCCCTTGAAAGTCCAGCTACTGTTTTGTGGATTACTAATGAGCTGATTTACATGCCGAGTCTCAGCTTGAGCAATACTAGATAGGCGTGACTCAAACTCTTTTTTAGCTACGGCATCTTCGGATAATTGCTTAGCTGTCCTCCCTATAGCCTCTAGCGCTATTCTCTCTGAGACGAGATTTTTTAATGACTGCCCTCCATCATGATGGGCAACCAGTCCAAAATCAGAGAGGTGATTACAAGCTCTTTCATTGTAGATTTTTTTATCATCTTGTCCTGATGATAAAAATATAAAAATTTGAGGGATTTTTTGGGCCGTAACTTTTGCATATGACAAGGCATCTACAAATGTTAAATTGAAGTATCTTAGTGCTCCATTTTCAATACTATATTTACGCGCTACAAGCGGGGGAAATGACTGATTATCTGTTAACTTTTCTGCAAGGGAAAAGGGCCCTTGTTGATTTAATTGATTTTGCAGCTCAGCTTCCAGGTCAAAGTCGCTTCCCTGCCAAACTCTGTACTCATTATTAAACTTGCGATACACAACAGCAGATAAGTTAGTTAAACTTTTTAACGACTTTTTACCCGCTTCACCAAACCCAGCACCAATCGTTTTTTCAGACGCCCGCATACTCCCGCGATTACCGAGCAAATTAATCAGCCCAACAGTTTTCAGCACAGCCATATCGTTATCTGTTGCGTTGTGAATCCTATCTATTACAGAAACAGATTCTGCCCATCTCCGCTGCGTTAAATAATCACCATTCACCGCGGGTTGATTAGTCAAAAAATAGTCGAAAATATGGTCTGGAGTAATAAAATCTCCTAGCTCAGAACAACGCTCTAGCATGTCCTTAAAGCCATTTTGCTCTCTACTTCCGAGATAACTGAAAAGAGTTCGCTCGTTTTGAGATATTAGTTGGCACAACTGCGGCAGAATCATGGCACTTAGCGGATGCAACGGATAAAGACCCTCAAAAAGATCCATCGCCTCTTTTTTCTTCAGACTAGCAGGGAGAACGCCCTCCTCAGATAACGAATCGACTGCTTTTGATACATCTTTACTAATACGTTTTTTTGAATCTGCATCAAACGACTCATGTTTAATAGCTGCTTTCACAACACGCAATGTTTGTTCAGCTGATTCTAGAAATGGGACCTCTTCGAAACGTCCTTGAATTTTCGCCCACTCATTTTTTAAAGATTCGCCAACACCCCTAGCGTATTGCTCGATTGATTGGTGAAGCAGGACAAGCAGTATTATTTTCGTAGAGTGACCTGCATGTGCATGTTCAGCTAGTGCTTGCAGTAAGAACACATCATTGACACCCAAAAATCTAGATTCATATTCCAAAAACTTCCCAAACTCATCGAACACGATCATCATGCCGGGACAGCCTACTTTTGTAAGCGCTGACTGGCATGATTTGGTAAGTTCAATTAACTCAGAAACTGAGACCTCGCCAATATCCGTGTATCTTTGGATCTCTAAAAATACTTTAGGCTTCTTCCCTTTACGGCCTTGCCAATGCGCTGTCATTGCATCATTTAAGCCACGAAGAAATCTGAGGGATAGTCGCTCTGGGGTGCCAGAAATTAAAACTTCTAAGTAGCCATCTGTACCTAGCGTCTCACTAGCAAATAATTTCTCTAGATCAGTGTCACTTCTTTTTAATATTTCCCGAGCAGCTTCAGCTTTCTTAGAGTTTGGCGCAGTCAGAAGATGAGATAGGAAGAGTGCGAAAGATGACTTACCTGAGCCGTAAGGACCAACTAATGACCAGGCTCGAGGTAGATCTTTGACCTGAAACCGAGATGCTATTATCCCTAAAGTTCGCAATGCGCGAGATGTTGGAATATAACCAAGATCAGCGCTTTCACTCTGAGAGTCACGTTCAAGATTCACCGAACGCGTGTAAGTTGCAGATACTTTTATCTTGGAGGCGATACTCATGCGGCATCCTCCAAATTCCTTTTGCTTTTATTGTAATAATTAGAGAGGAGGTCCATTGGATCAAGTGAATCATCTATAAATAACTGGCGAAGACCAGCTGTCTCTCTAAGTACAAAATTATCAGGATAATTACGCGCCAGCTCTTCTAGTTTTAGCATGAAAGAGGACTCATTCAAACGAAATACCGAACCTGGTGAAACATAGTTCTCAGCGGAATGGATTAACTCCTCAACGGGCAATATTTTAGATTCTCTCTCTAACATTAACTGTAATATTGCAAATCCAACTACCTCACTTGGAAGATCGGTCTGATCCGAAAATAAAGAGGTATAAGAGGACTTTCCGTTTTCGACAATCAGGCCTAACTCCGATAAAGGCGAATCAAGCGCGTCCTCTGCCAATAACGCTCCACTCGTTTTAGCGTAAAGCCGAGCTATAACAGAAATATCGTTTTTCAAAGTGGAGGATGCCGGCCTGCGGTTTGCTTTTACATCTTCTTGCAAGTAAGTGGACAAAGCAGCACGTAACTCATTTTGGTCGAAGTTAGTTTTATGGTACTTACTGAAGAACCAAGCAATTGAGGTCGCTAACTCAGTATTTGATGCTAGCAACCAATGCAATACCCATAACGTGCCAGGATCCTCAAGAAATGGGTCCTGACCGACCTCACCATCAAATAGATATTCCCCTAACTCAGTTGGATGGTCATTTATGAGCTCAATCACTTGGGCAGCTCTCATCCAGTAGCGGATAGAAGCAACCATATTCTTGCCTACACCGAGAGTAACCGTAGCCGAATCAGCATCATCAAAAACCTCATTATTTCTCTGAAAGGCAGCAAACCCCTTTGAGAGCCAAGAAAATCTGAGATGAAAAGTTTCATGCCTACCGAACGCGACTTTTTCAGAACTAAATTTCAAGATGACACCTCCGTAGTTTTAAACAAGTTGTCTTGCTCAAAATCCATCGGCATCTGTGACTTACCCGACAAGTATCCCTCAACGTTATTAAGAAACCACTCTTTAAGACTGGACTCTTCTTTTCCAAGTGATTGATAGAGCTCCTGCTTAAGTTCAGGATCTATCTCAATAACGATTCGACCGCTTTTTCCGACTGGCATTTTCCTTTCCTATGTAACATATCTTATGTTATGTAACATAGCGTAATTTAAGCTAAGTGGCTAGAAAAATTTAAGAATCGCTCACCCACTATCTCCCTATCTGCTGTCAGAGCCGTCCGTCTCCCCGATTTACGATATTGGAACCTTGTTTCCGTTTCAGGCGGCGGGAATTATTCAGGCTCTGCCTTCACCCCTTTGGGGTCGCCATCGCTATCGCTCCTGCGCTGTCTCGCCACCTTTCTATTGAAAGAGGGGCTCGGCTTAAACCCGCTGCGCGGAGCATACATCGCTACGCTCTAGCCAAAAAAAACCCAACTCATTCGGGTTGAGGTCTATTTTTGGTGGAGGGGCAGGAATTGATATTAGACTGTACGTCACTGATAAATATAGAGTTATTGAGTTTAAAAATCCGCTGTTGTTACATCCTTTGTTACATTGAATAATCCATTACCCCTCTGCAATACGGTTTTAAAATATTTAAGCGAAGCTTAAATTCCCTTAAAAACCTTCCCTTCTTTCATCACAAAATCGACATTTCTCAACGCTGAAATATTGATACTTGGATCTTCGTCAACGGCGATCAGATCTGCGTATTTCCCCACTTCAAGACTTCCCAGAATCTTCGACTTACCCAAGTTATCAGCACCATTGACAGTGGCGGTTTTAATCGCTTCAAGAGGTGTCAATCCCGCAGTTACCAACAATTCAAATTCACGTGCATTTAACCCGTGATTGGAGACATAGCTATCTGTCCCAAAAGCAATTTTTACTCCAGCTTTATGGGCTCGCCGCACATTCTCTATCATTCTTGGACCTACCTGAAGCGCTTTATGACGCACCGATGCTGGAAAAAATGAATTGGGGTCAGTACTAATTTCTGTTACTGACACACCCGCCAAAAGAGTAGGAACCAGATAAGCACCTGTGCGACGAAACAGTTGAAACGACTCTTTATCAGCAAAGGTGGCATGTTCAATCGAATCTACTCCTGCCCGCAATGCCGCATTAATACCATCCGTGCCATGGGCATGAGCGGTCACTTTGCGACCCAGTGCATGTGAAGTGTCAATAATTGCCTTGAGCTCGTCATTAAAAAATTGTTGCCCGGTACCCGCGGCGGTTTCCGACAATACCCCCCCAGTTGCAACCAATTTAATCTGATCCGCAGAGCGTCTCACTTGCTCACGCACCGCGCGACGACAGTCAGC
>ENA-OSET01003511-OSET01003511.1-sediment-metagenome-genome-assembly--contig:-NODE-3511-length-14343-cov-24.418688_pt1 | contig 14343 bp, 11 predicted proteins | sample MGYA00237882_ERZ534229 | MGnify/ENA primary metagenome ERZ534229 (study PRJEB26408, sample SAMN06266212) | sediment metagenome | isolation source: Hudson Canyon methane seep mesocosm | place... | reverse complement strand
GTCTTTCGCGTCAGTTAAACGGTATGACGATGCACTCTGAGCGTCCTGGTCACCGTATGTACGACCAATACCACCCACTAGGGATTGTAGGAATTATTTCTGCATTCAACTTCCCAGTAGCGGTTTGGGCTTGGAATACAGCTTTAGCGTGGATTTGTGGTAACGTATGTATCTGGAAGCCATCTGAAAAGGCACCAATGTGTGGTGTAGCTTGTCAGAATATTATGGCCGAAGTATTAAGAGATAACAACTTACCAGAAGGTATTTGTGCATTGGTAAATGGTGACTACAATGTTGGCGAGTGGATGACAAATGACAAACGTGTTCCTTTAATTTCTGCTACGGGTTCTACGCGTATGGGTAGAATTGTAGGTTCTGCTGTTGCTCAACGTTTCGGTAAATCGATTTTGGAATTAGGTGGTAACAACTGTATCATCGTTACTCCAGATGCCGATTTAGAAATGACTATTATCGGTGCTGTATTTGGTGCTGTGGGTACTGCCGGACAACGTTGTACTTCTACTCGTAGATTAATCATCCACGAAAGCATTTACGATACATTAAAAGAGAAATTAACTTCTGCTTATAAGCAATTGAGTATTGGGAATCCATTAGACGAGAACAACCATGTTGGGCCGTTAATTGATACTGATGCTGTAGATATGTACAAGTCTGCTTTAACACGTGTTGTTGAAGAAGGGGGTAATATTCTTGTTGAAGGTGGGGTATTAACAGGTGAAGGTTACGAATCTGGTTGTTACGTTAAGCCTGCTGTTGCCGAAGCTAAAAATAACTTTGCCATTGTTCAACACGAAACATTTGCGCCTATCTTATACCTTATGAAGTATTCTACTTTAGACGAAGCGATAGCAATGCAAAATGATGTTCCTCAAGGATTGTCTTCAGCAATTATGACGACTAACTTAAGAGAAGCTGAACTTTTCTTATCACATGCAGGTTCTGACTGTGGTATTGCCAATGTAAACATCGGTACTTCGGGTGCTGAGATTGGTGGTGCTTTCGGTGGTGAAAAAGAAACGGGTGGTGGACGTGAGTCTGGTTCTGATGCATGGAAAGGTTATATGCGTCGTCAAACAAACACGATTAACTATTCTACTTCTTTGCCATTGGCACAAGGTATTAAGTTCGAATTGTAAGCATAGGCTTATTGATATAGAAAAGCCTCTCACAGAAATGTGAGAGGCTTTTTTTATGCCAAATTCGGCCAAGCATCATGTACCACAAAGCCCATAGAAATCAAGATTTCATTTTTATAGATAGCCAAATACAAACTCCGAGGACTGTCTTTTAATTCTGGTTGTAAGAGTACAAGGCAATCCGATTTGGAAAGTAAATTCTCATTTTGAGAAACAGAACTTAACCAATCCTTTTTATGTAATAGTAAAAACTGACAATCGTCTTGTAAAAATTCTTGCGCTTCTTTATAGTAGATCCACCATCCTTTATTATGCATAGGATTTATGGAACCAGAATTAGAATAATTCTTTTTTGGATGATAATACAAAGCCCCTTTCACAAACAAACGTGCTTTAACTTCTTGAATATTTAAGTCTTTTAAAAGCTGAATTCCTTCTTCGGTATTTAAAATTTCGCATTGATGTTCTACCAATTTCTTTAATTTCAAATGCAAATAATCGTTGGCATTCGGTCCTATAAAAAGAGGTTCATTTTCGCCAGGGAAAGCCAAATAGAATTTCACTGCCAGTTCCCAATGTTCTATTGTATCAGTTCTATTATCCCTTACTATCAGGTCTACTTCTCCTTTTGTAATTCCTTTTGTATTTCTAAGTGGATGATTGGAAGTAAGGATTTCAAAACGCTTTGAAACCTCTAGCCAATAAAAAACCAATTGCTCAAAATAATGTCCAAGTCGATGTGTGTTTTTATTCGCCAAAAAATCAATAAGAGGTTTTGGGTTTTTGTCGAGTTCTATTAAGTGCCTTTCGAAACTTATATATTCTTGCTCAAGCATAGAATCTTCTATAGCAAGAGCATTGTCTACTATTCGCTCAGAGTAAAGACACCATGCCAGATCTCTGACAGTTTTATGTTTATATTGTTCCCACATCGGGAATAAAAGTACAAAATGTCAGCTTTTTGTGGTTGGTTTAATATTTGTCATCTTCACATAAAATTTAGATTATGCAATTAAAGTGGATCACAGGTGGTTTAGGGTGGATGTTTGGCGGTCCTATGGGCGCACTTCTGGGATATTCTTTAGGTTCTTTATTCAGTAAAGCTGATGAGCAAGAGAAATTCCAACAACACTACGGAAATATGAGTCAGCCTGCAGCTAATTTTGAAATTAGCTTATTGGTTTTGGCCGCTTATGTAATAAAAGCAGACGGAAAAGTAGACCAAAGAGAATTGGACTATGTACGTGCCCAGTTTAAACAAATGTTTGGGGCAAAACGTGCAGAGGAAAGTTTCAAGGTTTTCAAACACATCATCAATAGCGACGAAGTTTCACTTCGTCAGATTTGTTTGCAAATAGACAAGCAGCTGTCGCATGCACAACGCCTACAACTCATTCACTTCTTATACGGAATCTCTATGGCAGATGGTCATATAGATACCACAGAAGTAGATATGATTGAAAAAATTGGTGGCTATATGCACATCAACATACACAATTTAGCTTCTATTAAAGCGATGTTCTTTAATGAGCCAAAGCAGAACTATAAGATATTAGATATTGCACCTACATCTACAGATTCCGAAGTGAAAAAGGCTTTCCGTAAGATGGCCATGAAATATCATCCCGACAAATTGAGTGACTTAAATGAGGCTCAGCAAAAAATGGGAAAAGAGAAGTTTATGAAAGTTCAAGAAGCTTACGAAGCTATTAAGAGTGAAAGAGGATTGAGTTAATGAATAATTATTGATGATGAATTGATGATTGTTATACCCGAAAATTGCCACAAAAAATCCCTCTCGAATTTTCGAGAGGGATTTTTTTGTGCTAATGGCTGATGTATTTCACTATTTACCACTTGCTATTCACTCACATTAGCCCTAATTTTCATCTTTCAATCTTCAGTTTTCTACTAAATCCTATTTAAAAGCACTAATTCCAGTAACATCAAAACCAGTAATTAGTAAGTGTATATCGTGTGTTCCCTCATACGTTACTACCGACTCCATATTCATCATATGACGCATAATCGGATATTCACCAGTAATACCCATACCACCTAACATTTGGCGTGCATCACGAGCAATCTTCATAGCTATTTCAATATTGTTTCTTTTCGCCATAGAAATCTGCGCAGAAGTTGCGCGTCCCTCGTTACGCAATTGACCCAAACGGAAAGTAAGTAACTGAGCTTTGGTGATTTCAGTAATCATCTCAGCTAATTTCTTTTGTTGCAATTGGAAAGCTCCAATTGGTTTTCCAAATTGGATGCGTTCTTTAGAATAACGTAGCGCTGTATCGTAACAATCCATAGCCACACCAATAGCACCCCAAGCAATACCAAAACGAGCAGAATCTAAACATCCTAAAGGAGCTCCCAATCCACTTTTATTAGGTAATAAGTTTTCTTTAGGAACCTTAACATTGTCGAATACCAATTCTCCAGTTGCCGAAGCGCGAAGTGACCATTTTCCATGGGTTTCAGGAGTCGTAAACCCCTCCATGCCACGCTCTACAATTAATCCGTGAATTCTACCCTCTTCATTCTTCGCCCATACAACAGCAATGTCTGCAAACGGAGCATTCGAAATCCACATCTTGGCACCATTTAAAAGATAGTGGTCGCCCATATCTTTAAAATTCGTTTCCATCCCGCCCGGATCAGAACCATGATTCGGTTCTGTTAATCCAAAACAGCCTAGGTGTTCGCCACTAGCTAATTTGGGTAGGTATTTTTTTCTCTGCTCCTCGTTACCATATTTGTAAATAGGGTACATAACTAATGAAGATTGAACTGAGGCTGTAGAGCGAACTCCAGAGTCACCTCTTTCCAATTCCTGCATAATTAAACCGTACGAAATTTGGTCGAGCCCCGCACCACCATATTCCTCTGGAATATAAGGTCCGAAAGCTCCAATTTCCCCTAGTCCTGGAACGATTTGTTTTGGGAATTCTGCCTTTTGGCAAGCCTCCTCAATGATTGGTGATATTGCACGCTTAACCCAATCGCGGGCAGCGTCGCGTACCATTATATGTTCTTCGCTCAGTAAGTCGTCTAGATTGTAGTAATCTGGCGCTTCAAATTGATCTGTAGCCATAAATTCTCTTTAATTTCGAAAACAAATGTATTGAATTATTTTTATTATGAATTCCATACCAATACATTATTTATGAGCCCTTGTTAATACATACTCAGGCTAATAAATTGTATATTAGGTAGCTGGAATGATATTTGTTGATAATTCCGAAAATGAATAGTATAAAAATTAAAAATTATGAACTCCAACAGAAGAGATTTTTTGAAAAAAGGAACCTTAGGTGTCTTTGCAGCATCTTTAATCCCATTTCAGCTTAAGGCTAACAATAGTTCAGTTTGTGACCCCACTACTACTGATATTTTAGGACCATTCTTCTCTGAAGGCGCACCTCAAACCAGCTCTATCGTACCAGAAGATTATGATGGTGAGCGACTTTTTTTAACTGGACATTTAAGTGCTATAGATTGTGATACGAATATTGTGGCTGCAGTTTTGGATTTTTGGCAAGCAGATGCAAGTGGAGCATATGATAATGATGGCTTCAAATTTAGAGGCAAAATTATTACCGATGAAAATGGTAATTATAATTTGGAAACGATTATTCCTGGAAAATACCTCAATGGGTCCCAATACCGGCCGTCACATATACACCTTAAAGTTCAAGCAGAAGGTTATGATGATTTAGTAACCCAAATTTATTTTGAAGGTGATGTTGATATTCCATCTGATCCGTGGGCGAGTTCTGCATCAGCAATTAACAGAATAATACCAGTTAATTCTGGTTTTGCTGGAGACTGGTTTGGAACTTTTGATATAGTTTTGTCTGGAACAGCGCCGGTGGGGATTAATGAACTCCAAATAGAATATGGCGATTTAAGTCAGAATTATCCAAATCCATTTAATCGCTCTACACGTATTTTTTTAGTGTTGAATAAAAATGCTCAAACACTCATAGAGATATATGATCAAAAAGGGAGTTTAATAAAAGTCCTGATGAATCAAGATTTAGCGAAAGGGAGATATGAGTTAAATTGGACAGATGCATCTTTAGCAAATGGAATTTATACTACAGTCTGGACCTCTGATAATAAATTGGTGAAGACAATTAAAATGATTCATCAAACGAACTAAATACTCAATTATGAAACAACTAGTTACAATTTTAGCGATTGCCCTTGCGGCCTTTTTAGTAACCGACAATAGCGCACACACCTACCAAGCTGGTGCCCCTGCAGGAAGAACTGCTTCTCCTGGAGATGGAGGTGCAACTTGTAATAATAGCTATTGTCATACGGGACCTTCTGTCACCGATCAATTCATTACGATTTCGATGATAGAAAATTATCCTAGAGAGTATACCATTATGATAGAAGCCCAAAGTGAAACCCCATTTGAATACACTAAAGCTGGTTTTCAAGCCTGTATAGAAGATGCATCTGGCTCTAAAATTGGAATCTTGTCTACCCTATCGAATACCTTAACTAAAATCGTAAATCAGCATTATATAACACATAAAACTGCTGGTACCACAACTTCATCAGAATTTTTTGGCTCTCATCATGCATGGTCTTTTAATTGGTCTGCTCCAGATGACTTCGTTGGAGAAGCGACTGTTTACTCTGCTGTAATGTTAACAAATAGTAATGGGACTAATTCTGGTGATGTACACTTAGCGTCTAATTATACATTTAATGTTGGAGTGGGATTAAACGAAGTGAATGAATTTGATTTTTCTGTCTATCCGAATCCAGTATCCGAGCAAATTAATTTGGTGTTTGAAACTCCTTTAGAAGAAAATACTCGTATTTCTTTAATGGATATGAAAGGGGCTGAGATTGTTTTGTTTCAAGGATATTTGAATCAAATAGAATGTAATTTGGTGCTGCCTTCAGTACTAGTTCCAGGGCTTTATGCCCTTAGGATCGAAGGAGATTCAGGAAGATCAGCTAAAAGTATTATTGTGAACTAATCGCTTAAGTAAAAACCTATAAAAGGAGCCCTCTAAGGCTCCTTTTTTATTAGTTTTGTCAAAAGAGCCATAATGATAGAAATTCTTAGAGAGCCCCCTCAATCCACTTGGGTATTAATACTTTTTTTAGGGATTGTTATGATCTATGCTTTCTTATATCATAACGACTCAAGGCGTTTGGTTTACTTTTTTCGATCTGCTTTTAATAAACAACATCAAGTAAACTATGGTCGGCAAAGTGTTATTTCACAGCATTTTATGGTGCTCTTGTCTGTGCAGTCTATTCTCGTAGCTTCACTGTTGCTTTATAAATACCTGACTTATTGCTCTGAAAGCCAGAGTCAGAAATACCTCTTTGTCTGTTCTCTTGTGTTTATTCTTGTCTTTTTAGGTGTGAAATGGCTTGCCTTATTCCTAGTATCTACACTATTTAAACAACGAAAATTGTTTAAAGAATTCCTCTCCGTGTCTACCCAATACGCTAATTTATTCTTTAGCCCCCTCTTGTTGCTCACCCTGTTTATGTATCTCACAACTGATTTTTCTCTAAATCAGCTAAGTCTTTTATTCTCAGTTTCTTTACTAGCCCTCGTGTGTGGAAAGATGAGGGTTTTCACTCATATGAGAAAAGAAACATCATTAGATGTTTATTATATTATTTTGTACATTTGCACTTTCGAAGCAGCACCATTTTTATGGTTCTTAATCGGTTTAGATTGTTGAATGATAGAGGTGTAGATTAGCCTCTGTTGTAGTTGAAGAGTGGAACCCCTAAACGCTAGAAAATTTGAAAGTAAAAACTATTCTTGTTTCGCAACCAGAGCCTAAGAGCGATGCATCTCCATATCACGAGTTAGCTAGAAAGCAAAAGGTAAGTGTAGATTTCCGTCCTTTTATTCATGTAGAAGGTGTAGATGGTGCTGAAGTGCGCCAACAAAAAGTCTCTTTAACTGATCATACAGCTGTAATTTTAACAAGTAGGAATGCAGTAGATCATTATTTCAGAGTTTGTGAGGAAATGCGATTTGAAGTGCCTACCGCTATGAAATACTTTTGTATGTCAGAAGCTATTGCCTTCTACCTACAAAAATACATTACTTATAGAAAAAGAAAAATTTACTTCGGTAAACAACGCTTTGCAGACCTGATCGATACTATAAAAAAACATAAAACGGAAAAGTTTTTACTTCCTTCATCAGATCTATTGAAGCCCGTAATACCTCAATTATTAGAGGATAATAAGATTAACTACTTTAGAGCCATACTCTATAAAACAGTTTGTAGTGACCTATCAGATTTAGAAGATGTGTATTATGATATTTTGGTTTTCTTTAGCCCTTCAGGGATAAAATCACTATTCCAAAATTTCCCTAATTTTAAACAAAAGGATACTCGCATAGCTGCATTTGGACAAACTACCGTAAAGGCAGTTACCGATGCTGGATTGAAAGTAAATATTGAAGCACCTTCTGTAAAAGCTCCATCTATGACGATGGCACTTGAACAGTATATTAAGGATGCCAACAAAAAATAAGTTTAAGCTTATTTAACTTTAAAGGGCGATATATATCGCCCTTTTTTTATTGATTTTTTCTACATTTACAGAACTATGAGTCATACCTTCCATAAAACGGAACGATTAAAAAGTAAAATGGTTTTTAGCGATTTAATTAGCACCGGACATTCTGCAAAAAAATATCCTTTCGTACTTATTTGGAAGAAAGTTGACACTGAACAGGAGTTCCCAATTCGCATAGCATTTTCAGTTTCTAAAAAACGTTTCCCACTAGCAGTAGATAGAAATGAAATGAAACGAAAAATTAGTGAGATATTTAGATTGAATAAAGCGAAATGGTATAACCACTTGAACGATAACTATGCTGCACTCTTGATTTTTACTTCAAAAGAAAAAATGAAAAGCGCAGAATTAGAAACTAAACTAATACAGGTATTTGAACGTTTTATTTCAGAAGTTGAGTCATCTAATTAAAGAGCTGTTTATATTTTTGATAAAAATATATCAAAAAGGGATTTCACCTTGGACTCCAGCTTCCTGTAGGTATACCCCAACTTGTTCTTCTTATTCGATAGAAGCCTTTCAAAAACATGGCTTATGGAAAGGATTTGTATTAGCTATAAAACGTATTAGTAACTGCCACCCCTGGGGTGGTGAGGGTTACGACCCAGTACCTTAAATTTTTGATGATGAATAAAATACTTAAAAAATTAGCTTTTTGGACTGCCGTAGGTATAGTCTCAATCTCTTCATTTGCCTTTGTTTCTGGTTATTTTGAAGTGAGTAAAAACCTCGATATTTTCACTACCCTTTTTAGGGAGGTCAATATCTATTATGTTGACGAAACGAAGCCCGGTGAAATGATTGAAAAGGCTATCGATTCTATGCTAGAGGATTTAGACCCCTACACCAACTATATACCTGAGTCTGATATTGAGGATTTTAGGTTTCAAACTACTGGGCAGTACGGTGGTATTGGAGCTATGATTAGAAAAAAAGGAGACTATGTAGTTATTGCTGAACCCTATGAAGGTTTCCCTGCAGATAAAGCAGGTTTAATAGCCGGAGATAAATTATTGGAAATAGATGGCAAATCAGTAAAAGGAAAAACTACCCAAGAAGTAAGCTCTGTCCTAAAAGGACAACCCGGAGTAAAAGTAAAGTTGTTGATCGAAAGACCAGGAGTGAAAGAAAGTATCCTTAAAGAATTTATTCGGGAAGAAGTGAAAGTAAAGTCTATACCTTATATGGGAATGGTTGATGACGGTATAGCCTATATTCGCTTAAGGAGTTTTACAAGAAATTGTGCAAATGAAGTGAAGCAAGCAATTGAAAAACTTAAAGATGAAAATGATGTTCAAGGTTTAGTTCTAGATTTAAGAGGTAATCCAGGTGGACTCCTTAATGAATCAGTTGATCTGTGTAACTTATTTATTGATAAAGATCAGGAAGTTGTATCGACCAAAGGGAAGATTAAAGAATGGGAGAAATCTTATAAAACACATCACAATCCCTTAGATACCGAATTGCCTTTAGTTGTTCTTATTAATCAAAGTTCTGCTTCGGCCTCAGAAATTGTTTCTGGAACCATGCAAGATGTTGACAGAGGTGTGATTATTGGGAAAAAGAGTTTTGGAAAAGGTTTAGTCCAACAAACACGTAAGCTTAGTTATAACTCTCAACTTAAGGTAACTGTTGCCAAATATTATACGCCTAGCGGACGATGTATTCAAGCTTTAGATTACGGTAATAGAAACGATGATGGAAGTGTTGGGAAAGTTGCCGATTCATTAAAAACAGCTTTCCATACAAAAAAAGGGAGAGTCGTTTATGATGGGGGTGGAGTAGATCCTGATATTACAGTAAATCCGGACATGTATGCTGAAATTGTTGGAAGTCTACTCTCAAAACAACTCATCTTTGATTTTGCGACTCAGTTTGTTATAAATAATGATAGTATTGATGTTCCTGGTAAATTTATAGTTTCAGACGATCTATATGAGGACTTTGTTAAGTTCTTATCGGATAAGGATTATGAATATGAAACGAATACTGAAAAACAATTGTCCGAGTTAATTGAGCTAGCAGAGGATGAATATGTGGAATTTAAAGAAGATTTAGTTGAACTGCAAAATAAGCTCCTGTCCTATAAAGAAGATGATCTTCATAAATATCAGTCACAAATATCTGATTTGATACGAAGTGAGTTAATGGCGCGTTACTATTATCAAGAAGGTAGAATTATTGCCTCTTTAGCAGACGATATTGTATTGGATGAAGCAATTGATTTGCTTTATGATAACGAACGTTATAAAGGGATTCTTTCAGGTAAAATAGATGCAAAATAATCAAACCAAGAGTTCAAAAATTTATTTCCTTGCATGTACTAGCCTTATAGTTGGCTTGTTCATGCAAGATTTTTTTAAGGCCCCCCTGACTGGTGGAGTGATTATGATTGGCTTATCTTGGATTTTCACATTTCGCTTTAAAGACAAAATCCAGAACCTAATTACTAAGCCTCTTGCAATAGGCTTTATTCTTTTTTATCTCACACATCTTCTAAGTATTTTTTACACCCAGAATTTAGATGCGGGTTGGCGTGATTTGCAATTAAAAATCACCCTTCTTTTATTACCACTATTTATGATGAGTGCTCATCTGTTTTCTTCACAGAAAAAGATGACTTTATTACAGATCTTCGCAGTTTTGATGATTATAATGTCTGTTGCCGATTTGGCTACGTCTCTTTCAGATTATATCATAACTGAAGATTCAACCGTATTTTATTATAAACAACTACCACACATTCTGTCCTCTAAACCTCATTACGTTTCATGGTATTATTCCTTTGCAATGTTTATTATTATGTATCAAATAATTGCCGAGAAGAAACATAGGATTCTAGGGTTTGTTGGCTTTGTACCTTTATTAGCTTCATTAATTCTATTGTCTAGTAGAGCCTATGTCTTAGCATTTTTTATTGTCTTTATTGTGAGTTTCCTTACTTGGGCTATGACTAATAAAGTAACTAAATCTTTGTGGATTAAGTTGTTTATAGGTCTTGTAGGCCTTGTAACGATTTTGTTTTTTAATCCTAAAACAAATTCTAGAATTAATGATACGATCGTAGAAATACAGAAGTTTATGGGAGCAGAAACACATAGGCAAACGAATCCACGTGTGTATCTGTGGGATTATGCAGTAGACCTAATCGCCGAAAAACCACTGTTAGGATATGGTATTGGGGATGCTAAAGACGAATTAAATATTGCTTTAAAAAATTGTGATGCCAAATTTTGGAATGGTAAACAGAATGTCCCAATCCATGCTAAGAACTTAAATTTCCACAATCAGTTTTTGCAAACCTGGGCTGAGGTAGGCGTACTCGGGTTTCTGCTCTTAGCCTTTCTTATGATTCGACCTTTCTTTTTGAAGAATCAACATCCACTATTTCTGATTTTTGTGGGCTTAACCTTAATTGGTTTCCTAACAGAGAGTATGTTAGAACGTCAAGCTGGGGTAGTCTTATTTGCTTTTATGTATCCTTTATTAGCAGGCTTAAAAAGGACTTCATAAGTTTAAACTAACCAATGCTTGATGTCATCTGTCATCCTGTCCCGATAGCTATCGTGACCGTTGATGGTTTCTTAGTTACAAGCCCTCTACATTAGTGAACTACTGTTTTTTATTCTTGAACGAATACTCTTTTTACTCTTTGCGATACATTGGTAAGCACTTCATAAGCTATTGTGTTAAGGTTGTCAGCTATATCCAGAATGTGTTTTTGAGTATCCCAGATAATTACTTCATCGCCTTCTTGAGCGTCAATTATACTGATGTCAACCATACACATATCCATGCATATGTTACCTATAATAGCCGCCCGCTTGCCATTAATAATCACTTGACCATTGCCATTGCTTAAGGCTCTGCTTAAACCATCAGCATACCCTATAGGAATGATAGCGATGCGTATTTTTTCATCCGAAACATAAGCGCGATTATAACCCACACTTTCGCCTGCTGGAACTTCTTTGATTTGAGAAATCACCGATTTTAAAGAGCTGCAGTTTTGTAAGCTTTTATCTCCAATACCATACAATCCAATACCTAGGCGAACCATGTCAAATTGAGCATCTGGGAAGTTGATGATTCCTGATGAGTTGAGGATATGCTTTAAAAAGGGGGTTTTAATAGTAGACGCTATCTCTTTACAAATGGAAGTAAATTCATCTATTTGAATCTGAGTAAAGTCTTTGTCTTCTACACTTTCACTACTCGCCAAATGACTAAATACTGAAGCTAAACGTATTTCTTGGTGTTTAGAAATCCATGTAATGACCTCAGAAATTTCTGTGCTTTCAAATCCTAATCTACGCATGCCTGTATCCACCTTTAGATGAATAGGGTAATTGGTGAGATTGGACTTGCTCAACTCGTGCTGTAGTGCTTTTAATTGTCTGAAGCTATAGATTTCGGGTTCCAAACAATGATCTATCAGTTGCTTAAACTGCGCGTCATCAGGATTAAGGACCATAATAGAACTGCGAATGCCTTTTTTGCGAAGCGCAATTCCTTCATCTACGTAGGCAACCGCTAAATAATCGGCATTGTGGTATTCTAAATGGTGCGCAATCTCATAAGAGCCATTCCCGTAGGAGAAAGCCTTTACCATAACCATCACCTTGGTCTCTTTGTTTAACAGACTTTTATAGTAGTGAAAGTTATCAGAAATGGCGTTTAGGTTAACTTCTAAGACCGTTTCGTGAATCTTTTGTTCAAGTATTTTATCGATTTTCTCAAACTGAAATCTTCGCGCTCCCTTAAGTAAGATAGCGGAATTGCTAAAGTCGAAATCTTGACTGTTTGCTATAAATTCATCGGTGCTTTTAAAGCATGTACTATTAGAAAATAAGGTCTGAAAGTCAGTAAAGTTGTTTCCAATCCCAATGATTTGCTCAATCTCATAACTATCCAGTAAGCTCATCAATTTAGGGAATAGTTCAGCTTTAGGGATTCCAGTTTCGTCTAAGTCTGAAAGGATGGCTACTTTTTTAGCATTTCCACTTTGTTGATGTAGAAAATCCAGTGCTATTTTAAGGGAATCGATATCTGAGCTATACGCATCATTTATCAATAAACTATTGCCTTTTGCTTCCTTCAACTCTAAACGCATTGCCAACGATTGCAATTGATTTAGATCCTTTTGTATTTTTTTATCGCCAATATTTAACGAGGCTAAGATGCATATTATTTGTAGACAGTTTTCAATGGATGCCTCATCTGCAAAAGGAATAGAAAATTGTTTTTCAACCTCTTTGTGAATAAGAGTCAATATTGATTTTTCAGCTGCTGCTTTTACACTTTTTACATATATAAAAGCAGAAGAATCTCTCTTTGACCAAGAAACTAATTCAGCTTTGATTTCTTGCGAAACGAGCTTGTGTATTTCTGTATGATCTTTACAATAGATAAGTTTTTCTACTGAAGAAAATAGTTTCAATTTCTCCTGAACCTTTTCTTCTAAAGAATTGAAATTCTCAGAATGTGCTTGCCCAATATTTGTGAATATACCTATGCTAGGTTGAATGATGTTTTGAAGCTTTTCCATTTCCCCTTGCTGAGAAATTCCCGCTTCAAAAAGGGCTATTTCATCCCTAGAATTCAATCCTAAAACAGATAGGGGAACACCCACCTGAGAGTTATAACTTTTGGGGCTTTTACAAACTTTGTATTGGTTTTGTAAGCAAATGCTCAACCATTCCTTCACAATGGTTTTTCCATTACTACCCGTAATTCCGATAACAGGAATCTCAAATTGTAAACGATGGCCTTGAGCTATTTTTTGAAAAGCCTTTAAGCTATCGTCAACTAATAGAAACTTAGCTTGAGGGTAGTCAGAAGTCGCCAATTCAGTATCGCTGATTAAGAAATTTCTAAAACCTTTCTTATAAAGCTCGTCAATAAATTGGTGTCCATCGTGACGAATGCCTTTAATGGCGATAAAAATATGATGGCTAAAATGAATTGCTTTCCGACTATCAATAAGTATCTGATGGATGACTTCATCAGAAGACCTGCCTATAAATTTGGCATTGCAAAATTTTGCTAATTGTTCGATGGTATAGGAAAAGCTTCTCATCAATTATGAATTCTTCTTTAGAAAACATGCACGGCATAAGGCTTCATATTCGTCTTGCTCACCTAAATGTACTAAATCTTTTGAAGCTACTATTCTATTGGAATGGATTGCTAAGTCGCCACAAGTCACACAAATAGCGTGAACTTTAGAAACAAACTCTGCCGTAGCCATTAAATTGGGGATAGGCCCAAAAGGGGTTCCCAAATAATCCATATCCAAACCAGCAACAATAACTCGTATTCCTCTATTGGCAAGTGCTCCACAAACTGCGGGCAGTTCATTGTCGAAAAATTGAGCTTCATCAATCCCGATAACGTCTACATCGTTAGCTAAAAGTAAAATGTTTGCCGAAGATGGAACGGGCGTAGAGTTCACTTCATTAGAATCGTGCGAAACCACCCTTTCTTCGTCGTAACGAACATCGATAGCAGGTTTAAAGATCTCTACTTTCTGTTTGGCATATTGTGCTCTTTTAAGACGTCGAATTAATTCTTCGGTCTTTCCAGAAAACATTGAGCCACA
>ENA-OSET01003508-OSET01003508.1-sediment-metagenome-genome-assembly--contig:-NODE-3508-length-14349-cov-4.408983_pt1 | contig 14349 bp, 14 predicted proteins | sample MGYA00237882_ERZ534229 | MGnify/ENA primary metagenome ERZ534229 (study PRJEB26408, sample SAMN06266212) | sediment metagenome | isolation source: Hudson Canyon methane seep mesocosm | place... | reverse complement strand
AGTGGAAAAAAAATGGTTTACTATTTAGCGCCAAATTAAAAGGCTATACGCATGGTTCTCATCCTTGCATTATTCATATAGAAGGTAATATTTTCATTGTTGCCTTTACTTGCCGAGATTCAAAGCAAAGGTCTCATGTTTTCTTATCCTATGCTGAAGTATCAGAGGGGCAAATTATATTGAAAGGCGAGCCAAAATTAGCACTTAAACCAGGTGCGGCAGGGTATTTTGACTGTGATGGAGTTGTTAGCGGCTGTTTTTTAAAGCACAACGAACAGTATTATCTTTATTTTGTAGGCTGGCAGAATCTTCCCGATGGGCTTTGGATTTGTGATACGGGGAGAGCTTTATTAAATATTGATGAGTTTACACTTGATAAAGAGTTCTTGGGTCCCGTTTTAGGGCGTGATAAAAACCATCCACTGTTTGCGGCAGCAACTGCTTTTTATATTACTGAAGATGAGCAATGGCACACATGGTATAACTCTGGAATTAGTTGGGAGAAAACCAGTAAAGGGTGGCATCATCAATATGGCATTCATCATGCAATATCAGAGGATGGAATTGATTGGGATTGTGATCCTGAGTTATGTATTCCTTTTGCAGATGAGTATGAATATGCTTTTGGTCGGCCTAGTGTAGTTTACTGGGATAATTTATACCATATGTGGTTTGCACATAGGGCAACAAAGGATATTTCAACCTACCGTATAGGTTTTGCTACATCTAAAGATGGGGGGGAATGGGATCGGAATGATTTGATTTCAGGTATTGATGTGTCTGTTAGTGGGTGGGATTCAGAAATGATCTGTTACCCTTGCGTGTTTGAACATAAAGGCCATAAATATATGCTTTATAATGGGAATGGGTATGGTCGTACAGGTTTTGGTTATGCCATACTGGAGTGAGGGGAAATCATGAAAAAAGTCATTTTAGCGGGTAATGCGGTTACTGCAGAAATATTAAACAGTTATCTTGAAAAAGATAAGCGATATGAAGTTATTGCTCTAACAGTGGATGATGAGTTCGCGGAGCAAGCTGGCATCAAAGGCCTTGAGAGCGTTCCACTTTCTCTGTTGGCAGCGGCTCACAAGCCTTATGATTGCGTTGTGATAATGGCCATGGGGTACAACGATCTAAATCAGGCTAGGGAGTCTTTATTTTTACGTCTTAAAGGAATGGGCTATCAGATTGAAACGTATGTGCATCCAGATGCACACATCTTTACCCAATATCCCTTGGGTGAAGGTAGCATAATTCTTCCTTCAGCAGTTATTGAGCCACATGTAAGGGTGGCTGAGAATACAATGATTTGGTGTAATGCTACATTAGCTCACCATAGTTGTGTGGATGAGCATTGTTGGGTTGCTTCTGGCGCAGTTATCTCTGGAAAGGCGTATGTTAAACATAATAGTTTTATCGGTGTTAATGCTACTGTGGTTAATGAAGTGGTGATAGCTGAAAATAATATTATCGGAGGTGGCGCTCTAATCACTAAGAATACTAAAGAAAATACAGTGCACCTAGCGCGGTCTGGTGAAGAACTCCGATTCTCTTCGCAAGAATACGATAAATATTTTGGAGTTTGAAATGATAGATAGGTTGACAGATGTGCTGTCTGAAGTATTCGGTTTACGTAAAGATCAAGTTACTTCTGAACTGACGCAAAACGATGTAGGTAACTGGGATTCATTAAAGCAAATGGACTTGATTACATCTATTGAGCGGGAATTTGAAATCACTTTGGAAATTCAAGAAATCATTCGAATGAACTCTGTTGCGAACATTATAGGTGTTTTGCAGGAAAAGGGAGTTAATATTGGAGCTTGAAAATTCTGTGGTTCTGGTAACAGGAGGAGCTAAAGGTCTTGGTCTAGCAATCTCTACCTACCTACAAGAACTGGGTTCACAGGTTGTGGTGGTGGATGTGGATAGTGAGGCGTTGGCTTCTGTGTCGAAGACGTTTGACTGCCATCTATTGAATGTGACCGATCCAGATAATGTGAAGGTTGTGGTCAAAGAAGTCATCAAAAAATATGCTCGAATTGATGTCTTAGTCAATAACGCAGGAGTTATTTTCAGCGAACCGATGGTAAATATCATGAGTCCAAGCAATATAATGCATGATTATAGTCGTTTCCGCGATTCGATTGTCGTCAATATGGATTCGGTATTCATCATGACTTCGGCGGTAGTTGAGCAAATGGTTATGAGTCGAGGTAAAGGAATTATTATAAATATCAGTTCGATTAGTGCGTGCGGAAACGAGGGGCAAACAGCTTATTCTGCTGCTAAGGCTGGAGTGAATGCCATGACTATTAGTTGGTCAAAGGAGTTGGCTCGGCTAGGGATACGTTGTAATGCAGTGGCTCCAGGTTTTATTAGTACGGATTCAACCCAAGCTGCACTGAATGAAAATATTCTGACACACATTAAGAACAGTACGCCGCTTCGACGTTTAGGTGAGACTCAAGAAGTGGCTCAAGCAGTTGGAAGCCTGATTACCAATGATTTTATGAATGGTGTGATATTGAATGTAAACGGTGGGCTGACAATTTAAGGTTAATATGAAGAAACTTGACTCTGTAAACTATAAGCAGGCTTTCCATGTATATAAACAGGCTCGGCCATTTTTTGCAATTATCGGTGCTGTTTTAGAGGGCAAGCAAGGAGGGCTTGTTTTTACGGACTCTAACTCTCACCCAGCTTCTTTTTTTGTGGTTCATAAATTTGGATTTTCTCAATGTTTCTATATTTCTAAAAATGATAGTTTTGTAAGGCAGGTCATCTCTCTTCTTTCTGCAAATAAAGAGAATTTAAGATGGGGCTTGCCAGATAAAATTAGATTATATGCGCCAAACCAACAATTTCAAGATGATTTGGGGGGGGGGAGAATATCGCAGATTCAAAAATCGGAGCGAGTTCAAATGCGTTTATCTGATGAGGCTAGAAAAAAGCATCAGGATTTAGAAGAAGTTGACGTAAATAATGCGAGAAACGACTTTGAACGATTAAATATAGAATTGAACCTTGGTCTGAATCAAAGGTTTTGGGATTCAAAAGAAGATTTTCTCGAAGGTGGACAAGGCTATTTTGTCCAGTTGAAAGCAACAAAGGAAATCGTGAGCTTATGTTATGCAGCTGCAATGAGTAATATGATTGCCGAAATCGATATTCTAACGGCTGAAAAATTTCGAGGAAAGGGTTTTGCCAGTATTGCTGCAAATATATTTATCAACAATTGTTTGGGTAGCGGCATTATTCCTAATTGGGACTGTTACACAAATAATTTACCATCCCTGAATCTAGCTATAAAATTAGGATTTAAGGAAGCAATGGTTTATGACTTTTACACCGTTAGCTTTAAATAAAATGATTAATCCTAAGTGTGGCAAATATGCATTGCTATAATCTTGGTCAATATTTCATAGGTGTCACTCAAGCGAATGAAGTGCGTCCAGCCTTAAATTACTCAGAGCGTAATTACAACTATTCAGAGGTTAATAGATGGGTGGAAAGTTTAGCTCAAATGCTTTTGGATAAGGGGTGTCGAAGAGGGGATGTTGTTGCAATCGGGCACAATAAGCAACCTCTTTCCTATGCGTTGATGCTTGCAGGAATAAGGCTTGGGATAGCTTATGTGAATATCGATGTTGTGTCTCCCACAGAGCGTAACGCTCAAATCTTAAATGTTAGTTGTGCAAAATTATTGTTTTATGATGATTCTGCCTATCATATGCAAATGTCTGATTTAGCCGAAAATCAAAGCTGTGAGCTCCATATTTTAGATGAAAATCAACTTAAAAAGCCAACTGTTCAAAATCTTTCGGAGCAGAAAAAGTTAATGGACAAGGTTGATGGAGAGACTATTGCGTATGTAATGTTTACTTCAGGATCAACGGGGACTCCAAAAGGAGTGGCAGTTACTCACCAGAATGTACTTCACTTTATCGCATGGGGGCAACAGCGTTTTGATATATGTACGCAGGATAATTTTGCCAACCTCAGCCCGATGTATTTTGATAATTCGGTGTTTGATTTTTATGTAAGTTTGTTCTCTGGAGCGTCATTGAGTCCTATTTCACGTGAAATGTTAACCAAGCCATATGTCCTAACCGCTTATGTTGGAGCTATGAGTTGTACTATTTGGTTCTCAGTACCAACTCTCCTTATGTATCTCAATACGATGAAGGCTATCACTCCTGCTGTATTACCGACATTAAGAAAAATCATATTTGGAGGTGAAGGGTATCCTAAGGTTGAGTTGAGGAAACTGTATGATAGTTTTTCAAATCAGGCGGAATTAGTAAATGTCTATGGCCCTACTGAATGTACGTGTATATGTAGTGCTCATAATTTAACAGATAAGGATTTTGAAGAGTTAGAGGGATTGCCAACTTTGGGACATTTGAATCTGAATTTTGACTATAAAATTTTAGATGAAGAGGATAATGAGTCGGCTATAGGCGAGCTATGCCTGATTGGGCCAAGTGTGGCGGCTGGTTATTTTAATGACGTAGACCGAACTTCTGCATCTTTTAAGGTGCTTTATGAAGGTAATAGATTCATGAAACGAATGTATCGAACCGGCGACCTTATATGTGAAGAGGATGGAAGGCTGTATTTTTTAGGGAGAAAAGATAACCAAATTAAGCATATGGGCTATCGGATTGAGCTAGAGGAAATTGAATTAGCGGTGTGTTCTCTCCCGAACATATTGCAAGCAGTTGTGGTTTATAAGCGAGTAAGCACCGCTTTTGGAAAAATATTTTGTTATGTGACTTCGTCAGATTCATTATTTAATGAGAATGATGCAATGGATCAACTGCGTAGGAAGGTACCAGATTACATGCTTCCAAATAAGATAATAGTAATGGATGAACTACCTAAAAATTCGAATGGAAAGCTTGATCGAAAATCTATTTCAGAGTTATAAAATAACCTTTCTATTTAAAGGGATTGAAGTAAATTATGACGTATCTATATATAGTAGGAACAGTACTATTTACTGTTTATGGGCAATTAATTCTTAAGTGGAGAATCGGGAAATATGGGGAATTACCTGATGGGTTTTTTGAGAAAATTATTTTTTTGCTAAAAGTGATGTTTGATCCCTTTGTTTTTTCAGGTTTAGTCGCTGCATTTATTGCAGCCTTATTTTGGATGGCTGCTATGACTAAATTTGATGTTAGCTACGCGTACCCTTTTATTACAGCCGGTCTTACGTTATTGACCGTTGTCTTGGCAATCTTATTGTTTGGCGAATCATTTACCCTTCCAAAAATGGTGGGGGTACTATTTATTATTGTTGGTGTTTCTATAATGGGATTTGGGGTTAAGGCTTAATGGTTGTAGGTAATGATATAAATCAATCTGACTTGCCAATATTAAAGGATGGCATCACTCGTTATATTAAAAATGTTAAAAAAAAACATGATGATTACCATGCAAATGGTTTGGATAATTTGTATAAAGCAGAAAGTAACCATTTTTGGTTTAAATGTAGAAGAAAAAAAATAGTTAGTTTTTTTAAAAAATACATAAGCACTCATCAAAAGATTATAGAAATAGGTGCTGGTACAGGTAGTGTGTCACGTGCCCTTGTATATGCGGGATATAAGCCAGCGGTAGGAGAGCTGCACTTATCGGGGCTTTATTATGCTAAAACTTATGGCATTAAGGATTTATATCAATTTGATCTATTTTCCCCGCCTTTTTTAAATGAATTTGATACTATTGCTATGTTTGATGTGTTAGAGCATTTACAAGAAGACGCATTGGCAGTAAAGAATGTGGCGAAAATGCTAAAGACTAAAGGTCGAATTGTTTTAACAGTGCCTGCGCATAATTGGCTTTGGAATAGAGATGATAAAATTGCAGGACATAAACGCAGGTATTCAAAAGAAACTTTGGTTTCAGTTGTTGAGTCAACAGGATTTAATGTACTGGAGGTAAGATATTTTTTTATTTTTATATTGCCTTTATTGTGGCTGCGTACAGTTATCAATAGTGATAGCAATAAGCTGGTTACAGATGAAGAATACAATATAGATATTAAAATAAACCCTGTTATAAATTGGGTTTTATTGGTTTTATGTGACGTAGAAGAAAAGGTAAATAAATACCTGCCTAATATAGCTGGCGGAAGCTTGATATTAATTGCAGAGAAAAAATGATCATCCCTTTTAATAAACCCTATATGACGGGCAAAGAACTGTTTTATATTGCCGAAGCACATTTTAATGGCATGTTAGCTGGTGATGGCCCTTTTACAAAAAAATGTCATCAATGGTTAGAAGAAAGAACAGGTACAAAAAAAGCGTTATTGACTCATTCATGCACAGCAGCGCTTGAGATGGCGGCAATTTTGGCGGATATTCAGCCAGGTGATGAAGTCATCATGCCATCCTATACTTTTGTATCCACGGCCAATGCCTTTGTCTTACGGGGTGGTATCCCTGTATTTGTCGATATTCGTGCGGATACATTGAATATTAATGAAAACCTGATTGAAGCAGTAATTACCCCCAAGACTAAAGCTATTGTACCCGTGCATTATGCAGGCGTGGCCTGCGAAATGGATACAATCATGGATATAGCACAGCGATATGGGCTGCTAGTGATAGAGGATGCTGCGCAAGGGGTTATGTCAACTTATAAAGGACGTGCACTAGGGTCTATAGGGCACATGGGCTGTTACAGTTTTCATGAGACAAAAAATATCATTTCAGGTGAAGGGGGGGCGTTACTAGTAAATGATGAACGATTTATAGAACGTGCCGAGATTATCCGAGAAAAGGGTACCAACCGAGGTCAATTTTTCCGAGGACAGGTGGATAAATATACTTGGTGTGACGTAGGGTCAAGCTATCTCCCTGGTGAGTTGATTGCAGCTTTTTTATGGGCACAGATGGAGGAGGCTGAATCTATAACAGAGAAAAGAATCGCAACCTGGACTTATTATCACCATGCCTTTGATGGGTTGGTGAAGCAAGGATATATCAAGCAGCCTGTAATCCCAGAAGGGTGTAAGCATAATGCTCACATGTATTATCTTCTACTTTCGGAAGGGATTGACCGTAATGCTTTACTCAATGATCTTCAGGAAAAAGGTGTTAATGCTGTTTTTCATTATGTTCCATTACATTCATCATCCGCTGGGGAAAAGTTTGGTAATGTCAAAGGTGAACTTGTTAGTACAGACATGTTATCAGAACGAATTATTAGGCTTCCATTATGGGTGGGGCTATCAACGGAACAGCAGGATCATGTGTTGGCGGTAATAAATAGTAGTTTAAAAGAAGATATTAGGGTGTAGTAATGATTATTAATTTTGATAAATTAGATAATATAAAAAATACGAATTATAAAAAATGGAGGTACTTATTACAGATAAGTACTATTGTATATTTTTCATTTCTAATATTCATGCTCTCTTATTTTAATATTTTTTTTGAATTTACTGATAGTAGCTTTTACTGGCTAAATACAAAATATGCCCTTTTTTATTCTTCGGTTTCGCAGTTTGGGCATTATACGGGAGTGGTTTATACATTAGCATTTAAGAGTATATTTTTACATAGGGTTGTGGGTGCTGTTTTACTTTTAGGTGCTTTCTTTTATCTAACGCATTATGTAGAAGTAATAATAAACCAAAGGGTAACAAGTGACCGAGCACCCAGTAAAATCATAGCCTGGTTAATGACCTCTTATTTGTTGTTTTTTTATGGAAAATACTTCCTTATAGGACTCAGCTATAACTGGTTGTCTTTTCTAGGTACCGTTATGTTTTTGGGTGGGCTATTTTCTTTATTGGATAAAGAGAGCAAGGCAAGATTTTCTATATATAAGTATATGTATTTATCATTAGGCGGTTGGTTAGCATGGAGTGCTAAACCCACGACTGCGGTTGGCTTGGTATTTATCCTATGTGTTTTTTTGCTTATTCATTATAAAAAAGAAGAAATTAAAAAAATACAGCTTTTAAAATGGTCGTCCGTATTTACGCTTATTTTTTTATGCTTACATATTTTCTTTTTTGAAAAAGGGATTAATGCTTACATTAAAGAATATACAGATGGGCTAGCAGCAATGGATATTTTGAGTGGCCATACGGTGACAATAGCTCAAAAATTATTAGCCTTTTGGGGGCAATATAAATCCATTTTAGGAGATGTTTTTTCTAAAAATATAGCATGGATTGCTATTGTTATAACCTTAGGTTTAAAGGTTAAATTTTGGGTGATGCGTTATTTAAATACATCAACAAGGCAATCAGAAAAGGTTTTGGCATGGAGTAGTACTTTTTTATTGCTTGTTATCTTTATTCCATTAGAAACGGATTTTGGGTTAGGTCAGTTAGCATTAACGGGGGTATATTTTTATACAGTCTTTTTTTGTATTGGCGTAATAAATTTAGATATGGAGATTGTGATTTATGGTAAGAAGGATAAAGTTTTAGAGTTTATTTATCAAAAACTATACTTAGTAGGCCTAAGTGCCTTATTGTTATTGGCGCCATTCGCTATTATTGTTGGGACGAATAATGCATATAGCGGACAGATGTATGGGGTCGTAGGGCTTATTCTATTGGCAATCTATATTCTAATAAGATCAAATTCATTTCTTAAAAAACTATCAGATGTATATGTCATCTTTTGGTTAATTGTGGCTGTAGATACTGTTTTAAATGGGGGCATGGCATCCCCTTATCGAATGCCAGAATCAGTTTTTACGAAAACATACCAAACAAAATTATTAACTGATAATAATTACTTGAACCTAAACGGTAAGGCAAATAAATACATTGTGGAATTGCAAAAAAATGCCTTGGAAAATGATTGGGTAGTAGGGAGTTCTTTAATTGATCTTACTGGCGGAACTCCAGGAGCAGCATTAGCATTAGGTGCTCACGTTTACGGTGCACCTTGGTTGCTAGGTGGGTATAAAGGAAGTAATGATTTTGCAATATACAGTCTAAAAAGGGTTGCTTTAGATAAGCTAAGGAAGTCTTGGGTGCTTACGACGCCCGATGGGCGTAGACGAATAGATGAGCAGGTTTTAACAGGCTTAGGGCTTCATTTTCCAGGCCAATATACTAAAGTAGGTGAGATCTATTTTGATTACCATAGAAAGGAAATGCATTATTTATGGCGACCAAATATGTATTGAGTGTAAAATTCATTTAATAAGAAATACTAGCGAATTGAGCTTTAAGGATAGATATGAAATACACAGTACATGAAACAGCAATCGTAGATGAAGGCGCAGAAATAGGCGAAGGTTCACGTGTTTGGCATTGGGTGCATGTCTGTGGACAAGCTAAAATTGGAAAAGGCGTATCCCTTGGTCAAAATGTATTTGTCGGCAACAAAGTTAGCATAGGCGACAAATGCAAAATACAAAATAATGTTTCGGTATACGATAATGTCACATTAGAAGAGGGTGTGTTTTGCGGCCCCAGCATGGTATTTACCAACGTCTATAATCCAAGGTCATTGATTGAGCGGAAAAATGAATACCGCAATACCTTAGTTAAAAAAGGAGCAACATTAGGGGCTAATTGCACCATTGTTTGTGGCGTTACGATTGGTGAATATGCTTTTATTGGTGCAGGTGCGGTAATAAATAAAGACGTAAAACCCTATGCGTTAATGGTCGGTGTTCCTGCTAAGCAAATAGGTTGGATGAGTCAGTATGGTGAAAAACTAGATTTACCATTAGCCGGTGACGAAGAAATAACCTGCCCACATACCCAGCAAGTCTACCGCTTAAAAAACAGTGACCTTACGCAGGTGAATCAATGCAAATCGTAATTAATATAAAAGAATCCCACACCCAAGAAAAAATACTTTGGATGCTAGAGCATTTTAAAGAGGAAGGGGTAGAGATACAAAAAATAGCAGATGCTGATGAAGCACTGAAAACAGAACAATATACAGAAGACTATATTAAATCTCATTGGAAAGAAATTATTATGTCAGTAGGAAGTGATGATAGTTATTATAAAAGTGAACAATACAAATTAGATCGTGGTGCAGATTTAGCGCAGAAATATAAATGAAAAGTATACTACTAGACTTAAATATAATCTTTGATGTTTACAATAATCAAAGACGGCAACGCTTTCCTGAATCAATAGAAGCCTATGAGTATATACAAGCAACTGAAGGCTATCAAGGGTATATATCATCATCGTCACTTGATAATTTAGAGTTTATTAAAATAAGTGAACTCTCAAGAGAGCGACCAGAGCTAAGTAAAAGCCAAATAAAATCAATCGTACACTCCTTTATTAAAGAGCTTGTAGCAACCCTAAAATTAGCAAAAACACCTTCATATATGGAAATAGACTATGAAGATATTGAAGATTCTCAAATTATAAGCTCAGTCAAGGCGGTTAATGCAGTATTGATTACAAGAGATGTAAAGTTATTAAAAAAACACCCTAGCATTACTATAACGCCGCAAGACTTTATGGCAGAGACACAAAAAAACACACGCCATATTGACTTTGCTAATTTAAAAAAGCAATACAACCAATTACAGCCGCAAATAGAACAACAAATAGATGAGGTGTTAAATACTACCTCATTTATTATGGGTGGAAAAGTAAAGGAACTAGAAACTGAATTACAAAACTTTACTCAATCAAAGCATGCAATCACCTGCTCCAGCGGAACCGATGCGCTATTGCTCGCTATGATGGCAATGGACATACAGCCCGATGATGAAATCATCACTACGCCATTTACCTTTATTGCGACGGCAGAAACAATTACGCTGATGAAGGCTAAGCCAGTATTTGTTGATATTGAAGAAGATACATTTAATATCGACCCTTCTAAAATAGAAGCAGCCATTACAGCTAAAACAAAAGCGATCATGCCTGTAGGGCTTTATGGGCAACCCGTAGGTATGGATGAAATTAATGCTATTGCAAAAAAGCATCATTTAAAAGTCATTATTGATGGCGCTCAAAGTTTTGGGGCAACCTATAAAGAACAATCCGAAGTACACCATTGCGATATTTTCACTACGAGTTTCTTCCCAGCCAAACCATTGGGTTGCTATGGTGATGGTGGTGCAGTATTCACCAACAATGATGAATACGCCGAAAAAATTAAGATGATGCGAGTGCATGGTCAGAACAAGCGTTATCACCATAAATATATTGGTATTGGCGGACGATTAGATACCATGCAAGCAGCCGTCTTGCTCGCTAAACTGCCGCATTATAAGAGTGAAATTAAAGCGCGACAGAGTGTGGCGAATAAGTACAATTTATTATTGAAAACCCAAGTAACAACCCCACCAGTGAAAGAAGATCGTACAAGCGTATGGGCACAATATACGGTTCGTGTAGATAATCGAGAAGATTTACAAGTGAAACTGAAGGATGCAGGAATACCTACAGCCGTTCATTATCCTATGCCTTTACATTTACAAGAATGTTTTCAGTATCTTGAGCTAAAAGAAGGCGACTTTCCAATTTCTGAGCAAGCAGCGAGAGAGGTAATGAGCTTGCCGATGAATCCTTTTTTAACTGATGAGGAAATTGATTATGTTTCTCAATCGATAGAACATGGTCTTAATGATTAAGAAGCTTAAACCAAAATCAGAATTTTCTCGAAATGTACTAACATTGATGACGGGGACAACAATTGCTCAAGCAATCCCGATAGGCATTAGCCCAATATTAACTAGGTTATACACACCAGAAGACTTTGGGCTATTGACTTTGTTTGTGGCTATTACATCTATCTTTGGTTCTATTGCTAATGCACGTTATGAATTAGCAATTATGTTGCCTAAAAAGGATGAGGATGCAATCAATATATTTGCTTTAGGTTTTATAATTACCTCGGTTATTTCCTTAATGCTTTTAGTCTTGGTTTTTGTATTTCATAACTATTTTGTCACTGTTTTAAATAATGAAAAAATAGGAGCGTGGCTTTATTTTGTATCAATAGCAGTATTTTTTACGGGTATTTTTAATATACTAAATTATTTTAATAATCGTAAAAAGTATTATAGAGGCATAGCAAAAGCAACAATATTTAAATCTGTAATAACCGCAGTCATTCAGTTAAGCGTGGGGTTTTTGAAAGGTGGTGTTGGTGGTTTAATAAGTGGGCAGTTAATATCTCAAATGTTTGCTAATATCAGGTTGCTTAAAAGTATTAGAAATGATGAGGTACTACTTTCAAAAATATCAAAAGTTAAGATAATAGCATTAGCAAAAAAATATAAAGACTTTCCAAAGTTTACATTATGGGCAGGTTTGGCAAATACATTATCAGTACATTTAACGAATATCCTGATATCCCTATTGTATAGCGTAACTACATTAGGGTTTTATTCATTAGTTCAGCGTCTTTTAGGTATGCCATCGGCTCTAATTGGCGGGTCTATTGGGCATGTTTTTTTTCAAGAAGCCACTAAAGAAAAACAACTTACGGGGAGCACCAAAAAATCATTTAATGCAACATTAAAAAAGTTACTAATTATTGGGCTTCCTTCTTTTGCAATATTATATTTTATAGTTGAAGAGTTATTTGCCTTTGCTTTTGGCGAAGAATGGAGAGTGGCGGGTGTTTATGCAGAGAAAACTATTCCTCTATTTTTTATTTCATTTGTAGTGAGGCCTTTAACAATTACTAATCAGATTAATTTAAAAAATAAACTGGGTATGCAATGGCAGTTTGGTTTGTTCTTGTTATACATGTCAATAATATATTTATCTGATTATTTAGAATTACCCTTTGTAGAGACTTTAAATGTTATTGTTTTTGTGATTTCAGCATATTATTTATATTTTTTGTTTCTAATAAACAAGCATGTGAAAAGATGAATATATCTAGATACTTAACGCCTCGAAATTATATAAAATTTATTTTTAATAAAACGATAATCTTGTTAGCTCCCCTTATGAAAATATGGGAAAGTAATTTTATTTTAAAATATTCAAATCAGCCATTAAAGCATCAACCAGTATTTATAATAGGGGCACCTAGGACAGGATCAACGATACTGTATCAAACATTAACCAATCAATTAGATGTTCTATATGTAGATAATCTTATATGTCAATTTTATAGAAATTTCTTTTTTGGTTTTTGGCTGAGTAACAAAATTTTTAAACAAAATCCCCATAATTATTTTAATTCAAATCATGGTAATACTGAAAGTGGTGGTTATCATGCCCCAAGTGAATGCGGTAATCTTTGGTATAAATGGTTGCTATCAGATAAACATTTTATTGATCATGATGACATAACAAATGTGATGGTTGAGGAAATAAGGAAAGAAATAACGGCCGTTATAAATTACTTTGACCAACCTTTAGTTTTTAAAAATTTAAATGCCGGACAAAGACTTAGGCTATTAAGTAGGTGCTTCCCTAATGCTAAAATAATTTTTATAAAAAGAAGTCCAATATTTACAGCTCAATCCATTCTCAAAGCAAAAAGAAAAGTAGGTGTTGCAGATAATATATTTTGGTCTATTAAGCCTTCAAATTTTGAAGTATTAAAAAGTCTCAACTCGTATGAGCAGATTATTAAACAAATATATTATATAGAAAAGCAGATTTTAGAGGACAGGAAATTATTTTCATCTGAGCAGTTTTTAACAATAGATTACAATGTACTTTGTAATAATTTAGAAGCTACATTAGAGTTGTGTCAGATTTTTATCGGTACGAAGAAAAAAAGTAGATTTGAAAAAGCAGTATTAAGAATCGCTGAAAAATTGCAATTAAATAATAGCGAAATTATAAAATTTAAAGAAGAAATCAGAAAATTAGACTGGGTAAATTATAGTGACTAATAAACAGAAATATAGAGATTTTTGTAAAACTGAAGTAGACATCCCTATTTTTTCAAAAGATTGGTGGCTAGATAGTGTTTGTGGACTTGATAATTGGGATGTTGTTTTGGTGGAAAAGGGAGGGAATATATTTGCTACGATGCCCTATCAAATGACAAAAAAACTAGGAATGACCTCTATTCATACACCCAAACTAACTCAAACACAGGGGATTTATTTTAAATATCCAAAGAATCAAAAATATTATAAAAAATTATCTTTTGAAAAAGAGATGACTGAAAAAATTTTAAAACAGTTACTTCATTTTGATAGTATTTCTCAGTTATTTGATTACACTCATACTAATCTATTGCCTTTTTATTGGGCTGGGTTTGAAATAGGTGTGAAATATACTTATGTGATAGAAAAAATAACTGTAGAGGAATTAGAGAGTAATTTTGAAACAGATATAAGAAGAAGAAGAAGAAAAGCTGCTAATGCAGGCGTGGAAGTATATGAGAGTAATGATATAGCTAAGTT
>ENA-OSET01003507-OSET01003507.1-sediment-metagenome-genome-assembly--contig:-NODE-3507-length-14352-cov-7.315096_pt1 | contig 14352 bp, 12 predicted proteins | sample MGYA00237882_ERZ534229 | MGnify/ENA primary metagenome ERZ534229 (study PRJEB26408, sample SAMN06266212) | sediment metagenome | isolation source: Hudson Canyon methane seep mesocosm | place... | reverse complement strand
GGTCAGATAGGGCAGTATGCTGATGGTAATAGAGCAAGTATTATTCGAAATGTTAATGGTAAGCCACAACAGTTTGGCGTGAAAATGGATGATTTAATTGAAGATGCAGACATGTCTCTTAATGTTAAAATTATGCCAGGTGATATTTTAGTAATTCCAGAAGCCTTCTTTTAAATAAAAAGGAATATTCCTTAATAGCTTTGGGTTATCTATCATATTTTTCAGTTATGGAAAATATGATAATTCGTTTTTGATATTGAAATAATAGGTAATTGACTTGTTATTTTTTGTAAATATAGATTATTTGAAAGGTAAAGAATGCAAGATCAATTATCTGAAGTTCTATTTTATGTCAAAGGGACATTAAAATATAAATGGCTGATCATTATTACTGCTTGGCTTATTAGTAGTGCTGGGTGGGTCTTTGTCAGTACTATGCCTGATACATACAACTCTGAGGCAAAAGTGAGTGTTGATAGCGGTACGATGTTAAGGCCTTTATTACGTGGTATGGCAATACAGTCTAATACGCGTGGATTAGTTCAAGTGATGCAACAACTTATGTTTACGCGTCCTAACTTGGAGAAAATTGCCCAATTGGGTGAATTAGATATTGACTCTAAGAACGAAGCAGAAAAACAAGCAATAGTTCAAAATTTAAAAAGTAATGTTAAGATTTCAGGCGGAAGAAATGACATATTTACCATTTCTTATGAATCCTCTGACCCTAAAAAATCACAGGATATTGTTCATGCTGTACTGACTGTTTTTTCTGAGCAGACGCAACAAAGAGGAATATCTGATACTGGTTCTGCACAGCAGTTTATTGAAGAACAAATTAGTGAATATGAAGCTCGATTAAAGAATGCAGAGAAAGCTAGAGAAAATTTTAAGCGAATTAATGCTGGTCTTTTACCGAACCAAGGAGGAGGACAGTTAGGGGCGTTAAGCTCTATCAAAGCGCAGATTCAGGAAACTCAGATGGCTTTGAGTGAAGTTAACTCAAGGCTACATGTGTTAAAAAATCAGATGGATGAAGCGCTGGAATTAGGTGATGAAGCCGAGGATGAATGGGGGATTTCTGATACAGGAAGTGCTCAATCTACTCCAGAGGATGCTAAAATTTCTATATTAGAAGGAAGAATGAGTGAGCTTTTATTGCAATATACGGAAAAGCACCCAGATGTATTAAGTATAAAGGCTACAATTCAAGACTTGCAAAAAAGTAAAATGCAGCGCTTAGAGAGCATGCCTGAGTCTACTAGTATTATGAGTTCTGGAGCTATTAATAACCCGTACATACAATCTTTAAAAATTGCTTTAAATAACGCTGAAGCTCAACATGCTTCTTTACGTTCAAGAATAGGTTTATTATCTCAAAGGAAAAATGAAATACAAAAGGGAATGGATACTAGGTTGAGCATAGAAACAGAAATGCAAAATTTGGATAGGGATTATTCGGTTATTAAATCTAACTATATGACGTTAATTCAGCGAAGAGAGCAAGCCTCTATGACTGAAAAAGCAGACAGTAGTCAAGGTATCTTAAGGTTTAAAGTTGTTGATGCACCGAGTAAAGCGCTTTCTCCCTCTGGACCTAATCGTAAGCTGTTTAATTCAGCTGCGCTTATAGTGAGTCTGCTCACAGGGCTGGTTTTGGCTTTTTTAATTTATTTTATTAGACCCACGTTTATGTCAACTCGGCAAGTTAGAACGGTAACGGGCTTACCTGTGTTGGGAAGTGTGTCTATGCAATTAAAAGAGGGAGAAAAGTCTACGAAAACCAATCAAATTTTGTTTTGGTTTTCTTTTTTTGGACTTTTACTCGCTTACTTTTTGGTAATGAGTAATGTATTGAGTTTTCGATAGAGGAAGAAACGGAATGGATATTTTAGAGAAGGCCTTAGAAAAATCTGTACAAAATGAAAGTATCGAAAATAAAAAATTAGAAAGCAAGGTTAGACCGCAATCAAATATAGAAAATAAACAGCAAACGTTTAGTCTTGATTGGGGTACACTGGCTGCTGATGGGTATTTATCTCGTGAGCAAGTGAAATCAGCTTTGATTGAAGAATATAGAATGATTAAACGCCCCTTAATTACTAATGCGTTTGGTAAGGGTGCTAAAGGAATAAAGCGAGCAAATCTTATTCTAGTGACAAGTAGCATACCGGGAGAAGGCAAGTCATTTAGTGCTATTAATTTAGCACTCAGTATTGCTAATGAAAGAGATAAAAATGTTTTATTAATTGATGCTGATGTTTCCAAACCTACTTTAGCTAAGCGGCTGGGAGTTACTGAATCACTAGGACTTATAGAGTATCTGGAAAGTGATGATGTAGACTTTTCTGATATATGTTTCAAAACGGATTTACCGGGTCTACAAGTTATTCCCGCTGGAAAGCGTCATGCCTTTTCAACAGAGTTATTAAGCAGTAATAAAATGGCAGAATTTGTTGATGAATTGAGCCAGCGTTACCCTGATCGTATTGTTATTTTCGATTCCCCGCCTTTATTAGCTGCGACACAAGCAGAGGTACTGGCTAGTTTAGTAGGGCAGGTTGTTTTTGTGATTAGTGCAGAGACTACAATGCAAAGTACAGTGCAGGATGCCATTAAAAAACTAGAATCTGTCGATGTAGTCCTAGCATTATTGAATAAATCTAAACACGAGCTTAAGTTAGATTATTACGGTTATGGGCAGTATGGTCATTAAAAAGAAAGACTATTGCAAAAATAAGCTAGCTTTTGTGTTAACGGTTGTTTCGGCTGTATATGTGCAAACCCCAGCTTTTGCAATTGACTTTCGATTTACGCCTAGCCTAACATTTCAAGAAACTTACTCAGATAATATAAATTTAGCCCCTAAAGGGCTAGAAAAAGGTGCATTTGTTACAGAAATTAGTCCAGGTATTTCTGTAAGAGGTATTAATGGTGGACGTTTAAATGCCAATTTTGATTATCGTATGCAAAATCTCTTTAATGCTGGAGGAGATAGGCAGGCACAAATTAATCATCAGTTGCAACTTGATGCCGATTACCAAGTTATACGTAACCGGCTTAATGTCGCCGCTCGAAGTAGCTATAGCCAAGCAAATATTAGTAACCTACGCGGTGGTGACAATATTAATAATTTGGATGCACGAACAAATGTATGGACAGCGGGTACTTCAGTAAATTGGACCCCACATTTTGGGCAGTTTGCTGATGCTAATGTCAGTATAGATTTTGATTATGTAGGTAATGATAATGTTGAACAGCTAGCCAATTCCATGAACCTGAGTGAGTCCATAAGTTTAATCAGTGGCAGTGATTTTAAGCATATCACTTGGAATGCCAATTTTGATAATTCAACCCAGTTCCGAGATAATGAAGATAATGTGAGCTTTCAAAATACTACCGCCACGATAAGAGCTTGGGTGGATAGGCGATTTAATTTCTTTGGCACAGTTGGCTATGCTAATAATAGTTTTCAAAATCTAGATACTAACACGAATGGTGTTTTTTATACGGTAGGAGCGCAATGGAAACCGAACTGGTATTTTGATATTGAAGCGGGTTATGGTAATAACTGGCATGTGATATCTAATCTTAGTTTGAGCCGACGTACACACTTAAGTGCTGGTTATAATGATCGTTCTGTAGGTTTAAATACGGGAGGGGCATGGAATGCTTCTTTGAATCATAGTACACAAAGATCATCATGGAACTTTACGTATTCAGAAGACACAACAACCGTTCAGCAAATATTATTAGAAGATAGCCCATTTATATTGGTTGATGCAGGGGGTAATCCGCTGCTAGGTAATGATGGGCAGCCTATTATTTTCAATGCAAGTTTGCCTACCTTAACGAATGATGTGCTGGTTAGAAGAGTTGCAAATGCTTCAGTGTCTTATACAACAGGAAAGAGTAGTTTTCAGTTGGGTGGGTTTTATGAAAAAAGAGAGTATCAAAACTCAACTGCTGACCAGCAAACTGTTTATGGGGCAGATGCATCATGGAATTGGCAGTTTTCGTTAAGAACAGGCCTTCTTCTTTCACCGTCATGGCAGCGCATTACTGGAGATACCGTAGAAGTACCTACTGATGTTAATGTGAATCAAGACCGTTATCAGTTTATAGCAAGGATGACCCGCACTATACCTCTTCGGTTCGGTAGGAGTAGACTCCTAAATGCAAGTATAGAATATCGTTTTGTGCAGCAAGAAGCAGATTTAGCCGTAAACACGTATATGGAAAATAGAGTAACAGCTAGTTTATTTATGAATTTCTAAAAAAATACAAGGCCTGATAATAAAGTAATATGAAAAATGCCATGACAGTTGATGTAGAAGATTATTTTCAGGTTTCTGCATTTGAATCGTATATCAAAAAATCACAGTGGGACACATTAGAGCATCGAGTACAAAATAATACTCAACATATTCTTGATGTTTTTGCTGAGCATAATGTTAAAGCCACTTTTTTTACTTTGGGCTGGGTGGCCGAACGTTACCCTGAGTTAGTTAAACGAATTGTTAGTGAAGGGCATGAGCTTGCCAGTCATGGCTATGAACATATTCGTGTAACAGAGCAAACGCCTGAGCAATTTCGAGCTGATGTACGTAAAACGAAGGAATTATTAGAAGAGGTCGGCGGTGTAGAAATAAAAGGCTATCGAGCCGCAAGTTATTCTATAGGTCGCGACAATCTTTGGGCGCTAGATATTTTGGCTGAAGAAGGACATAAATACAGCTCTAGTATTTACCCAGTAAAGCATGATTTATATGGCATGCCGGAAGCGCCGCGTTTTGCTTATCATCCTATAGAAGACAGTGATTTTAAGGAAATACCCATTAGCACATTAAAAATGGGTAGCAAGAACTATCCTTGTGGTGGCGGTGGCTTTTTTAGGTTGTATCCGTACTTTATTTCTCGATGGGCATTTAATAGAGTCAATAATACCGAGCAACAATCTGGAATTTTTTATTTCCATCCTTGGGAAATTGATGCGAAGCAGCCTAGGCAAGAAAATTTAGCATTCAAAGCGAAATTTCGCCACTATTTGAATTTGCAGCGAATGGAAGGGCGTATTAAATCTTTATTAACTGATTTCGAATGGGATACGATGCAAGCTGTTTTTTTAAAATAAGTGTAGGAGAGGTCTTTAGGCGCGAATTATGCGTCGAAATCGCGGCTAAAGAGCGCTCCTACAAAGATCAATTAATTTTTTGCTAACATGATAAAAATTCTAAGCAATTCAGAAAAGTCTCTCTGGCAACACTATGTAGAGAAAACTCCAGCAGCTACCTTCTTTCATCAAGTTGAATGGCAAGAAGTGATTGAACGTGCTTTTGGCCATAAAACTTATTATCTTTATGCGTGGCAGCAAGGTCAGATAACCGGTATCTTGCCTTTAGTACATATTAAAAGCCCGTTATTTGGTAATGCCTTAGTATCTAATGCTTTTTGTGTTTATGGTGGCGTCGTTGCTGATAATGCTGATGCGGCACTAGCACTTGATCAAGAGGCTTGTCGATTGGGAGAGGAGCTAGGTGTTGACCATATTGAATTTAGAAATAGAGAGCGTACAAATCCGGATAGACCTTATAAAGAAGGTATGTATGTTACCTTTAGAAAGGACTTAGATCCTGATGTAGATAAGAATTTAGCTGCTATTCCTAGAAAACAGCGTGCAGTTGTTAGAAAAGGCATAAAAGCAGGTTTAGTTAGTGTGATTGATAATGATGCTGAGCGCTTGTTTGATGCTTATTCAGAAAGTGTGCGTAATTTAGGTACGCCAGTCTTTCCTAAGAAATACTTTAAAATACTAAAAGAGGTATTTAAAGAGCAATGTGAAGTGATATCTATCGAGCACGAAGGAAAATTGATTGCCAGTGTGATGAATTTCTACTTTAGAGATGAAGTATTGCCGTATTATGGTGGTGGCACAGCTGAAGCTAGAAACTTGTATGCTAATGATTTTATGTATTGGGAAGTAATGCGCCGAGCAGTTGAAAAGGGGGTGAAAATTTTTGATTATGGGCGTAGTAAAATTGGTACCGGTTCCTATCGATTTAAAAAGCACTGGGGCTTTGAAGAGGCACCATTATTTTATGAATTCGAGCTGGTTAAAGCGGATTCAATGCCAGATATTAACCCTTTAAATCCGAAGTATCGGTTTTTTATTGCGGCTTGGAAAAGGCTTCCTTTGGGAATGAGTCAAATGATAGGGCCTTTATTAGCAAAGGATTTAGGTTAAGGAAAAAGACGCAATATAAAAGGTATAAGCCACTGTAAAAAACTAAATAAGATTAATATGGCTGCTAGATAGTACAGTGTATTTATATGTAGCAAGCCACTTAAAAAAATACTAATTTCATCGGAGGATTGTACCGGTGCATTTTCTGAACCATATTGGTTTGTATTATAGAGCTTGTAATTCACTGCATTTGTGTTTTGAGTGTTAAATCTTGTTTTGTGATTTTGTAGTGTAGGTGTTGCAGATATTTCATGCTGTATTAAGGTATCCAGTTCCAAGGAAAATATCATATCGTGAGTGAAGTCAGTGGCTAATGAGTCTGCATTACTCCATAGTTGTTTGGCTTGGGATAGTGTATTTAAAGACTCGAATAGAAGTTCGTTGTCTTGATAATCATTTAATAATTTTTTACCTTGAGTTTTGAGGTCATAGAGTTTGGTTTTTTGCTGTACTTTTTCAGTATTTTGTGAAATCTGAAAGAGTGGCGAGTTATTAGTTCTATCATCGTTTGGGTGATAGTTTTCTTTTTGCTTGAGCTGAGTTTTTGTTTGTTTTGATAGTTGTACTGGAAAATCTGCATGTGGATCAATTTGTACCAGTGCCGCACTAGTAAAGCAAGGCATAATAAGAAATAAAAAAAACCAGCTTAGCGTGGAAAGAAGTCGGTGAGGGATGTTTTTTTTCATAGTTTTTGATTGTATAGCTTTACGTGTATTTTGTAAAAAAATCTGAAAAAGAGTGGTGTATGAAAAATTTATTATTCCTAGTGCATCGAATCCCTTACCCACCTAATAAAGGGGATAAAATTCGTTCATATAATTTTCTTAAAGGTTTAACTAAAGATTACAATATTCATCTAGCTGCTTTTATAGATGATGCAGAGGATTGGCAATATATTGGTAAGGTTGAAGATTTAACTGCGAGCTCTCTTTTTATCAGTCTTAATTCATCTTTAGCTAAAATAAAAAGTTTATCTGGGATAATAACAAATAAAGCGCTTTCTGTGCCTTATTATCATAATAACAAAGTACAGCAATGGGTTGATAAAACGATTAGGGGAAATAAAATAGAAAAAATATTCATATTTTCTTCGGTCATGGCTCAATATGTTGAGAAATATCAAGCCGACTGTGTAATTGATTTTGTAGATGTGGACTCTGATAAGTGGTTACAATATTCGCAAAAAGCAAAATGGCCAATGAACTGGGTTTATAGGCGTGAAGCAAAGACCTTGTTAGAGTTTGATTCTAGCGTTGCTAAATTAGCGAAGATGAATGTTTTTGTTTCCCAGGAAGAGTCGCAATTATTTACCAACTTAGTCGATATTGATCCTAAAAAAGTCAGCTTTGTTAATAATGGCGTTGATACGGAATACTTTAATGTTAATGAACCTTATGGTACTCCTTATAATGAGCACGAAAATATAATCGTTTTCACGGGGGCTATGGACTACTGGGCTAATGTTGATGCCGTTACTTGGTTTGCACGTGAAGTTTTTCCAATAATAAAGCAGCAGTGTGCTAATGCGCAGTTTTATATAGTGGGGTCAAAACCCACTAAAGAAGTGATGCACTTAGCTAGTACTGAAGGTGTATTTGTTACTGGAAGAGTTGAAGATATTCGGCCTTATTTGTGGTTTTCATCAGTCGTTGTAGCACCTTTACTTATCGCTCGTGGCATTCAAAATAAAGTATTAGAAGCTATGGCAATGGGGAAAAAAATAGTTGCTACACCGCAAGCAATTGAAGGAATAAAAATAGCAGATCAAGAAGTTTATATAGAAGAAAGTGCTGAATATTTTGCAAAGCAAGTACTTTTACTTTTAGATAATACTCAGACAAATCTTTATGTAGAAGAAAACCGACAATTTGTGCAAAAGAATTTCAGTTGGGATGCGAGCCTTAAACGGCTAGCACATATAATCGAAACAGACACCATTGATTAAACTCAAGGTTTGAGATAATGAAAAAAAGAATTTTAATTATTTTTGGTACGCGACCTGAAGCCATAAAAATGGCGCCTGTCGTTAAAGCCTTTCAAAATGATATGCGCTTTGAAACAAAAGTATGTGTGACTGCCCAGCATAGAGATATGCTAGATCAAGTCTTGGATTTATTTGCAATTAGACCCGATTACGATTTGGATATTATGCAGCAGAATCAAGGTCTAACAGGTATCACTTGTTCTATTCTGGTGGGCTTAGAGCCTATATTACAAGAGTTTTCTCCTGATAGAATTTTAGTTCACGGAGATACATCTACTACATTCGCCGCTAGTTTAGCAGCCTATTATCAAAAGATTCCTGTTGGGCATGTTGAAGCAGGATTACGTACACATAATATTTATTCGCCCTGGCCTGAAGAGGCGAATCGAAAATTAACGGCTGTGTTGACTGATTTACATTTTGCTCCGACAAGTGCATCCCGTGATAATTTATTACAAGAAAATATTGCTGAACACAATATTATTGTCACCGGGAATACGGTTATTGATGCCTTGCAGCATGTGCAAGAATCGATAAAAAATAATACTCAGTTAAGAGCCGAGTTAGCAAGCCAATTCCCTTTTATAAATAGCGCAAAGAAAATTGTTTTAGTCACTGGTCATCGACGTGAAAGCTTTGGTGATGGTTTTGAAAATATTTGCCAAGCGCTTAAAGAGTTAGCTTTACGCGATGATATACAGATTATTTACCCAGTACACCTGAACCCACATGTACGTGAGCCAGTTAATAGATTGTTAAAGGGTGTTGAGCATGTTCACCTTATAGAGCCGCAAGATTATTTGCCATTCGTTTACTTGATGAGTATTGCGCATATTATTCTTACCGATTCGGGAGGGGTTCAGGAAGAAGCTCCTTCTTTAGGTAAGCCAGTGCTAGTTATGCGTGATACTACGGAAAGGCCAGAAGCAGTCGTTGCCGGTACCGTAAAATTAGTAGGTGCAGATAAAACAAAAATTATTCAGAATGTTTCATTGCTTTTAGATGACCAAGATGAATATCATACAATGAGCTTTGCTCATAACCCTTATGGGGATGGCCAAGCTAGTCAGCGAATTATAGAGGGAGTCGCAGCATATGCATAAAACCGTTTTTAGTAAAGTGTCGGTGATAGGTTTAGGTTATATAGGTTTACCAACGGCAGCGGTTATTGCTTCACGAGGTGTTGAAGTGATTGGTGTTGATGTTTCGCAGCATGCCGTCGATACAATAAATCAAGGTAAAATTCATATTGTAGAGCCTGATTTAGATATGTTGGTACAAAGTGCTGTTACCACAGGGAAATTGCGCGCCACGATAGAGCCTGAGCCCGCAGATGTGTTTATGATAGCGGTTCCCACGCCTTTTACCGACGGGCATAAACCAGATATTTCCTATATAGAAGCAGCCGTTAAAAAAATTGCCCCTGTGTTGAGAAAAGGTGATTTAGTTATCTTAGAGTCTACCTCTCCCGTTGGCACAACGGAAAAAATGTCTCAATGGATGAGTGAGGTACGCGCTGACTTGAAATTTCCGCACCAAGCAGGTGAACAAGCAGATATTCAGGTGGCTCATTGTCCAGAGCGTGTTTTGCCAGGTTATGTTATTCAGGAATTGGTTTCGAATGATAGAGTGATTGGTGGTCTAACACCTTATTGTGCGGAAAAAGCCAAAGCTTTATATGAAATTTTTGTTAAAGCTAATTGTATCATTACTGATGCACGTACTGCTGAAATGGCAAAATTAACGGAAAATTCATTTAGAGATGTGAATATTGCTTTTGCAAATGAGTTGTCTATTATTTGTGATAAATTGAATATTAATGTTTGGGAGTTAATTAAATTATCAAATCGGCATCCACGCGTTAATATTCTAAAGCCTGGTCCAGGAGTCGGAGGGCATTGTATTGCCGTAGACCCTTGGTTTATTGTTGACTCTGCGCCCGAAGAGGCACGTTTGATTCGTGTGGCTAGAGAAGTCAATGATAGTAAGCCTGAATATGTATTGAATAAAATTCGTTCAGTTGCTGAACAATTTAAACTACCTAAAATAGCTTTACTAGGCTTAGCTTTTAAAGCAGATATTGATGATTTAAGAGAAAGTCCTGCTGTCGGTATTGTTCAAAAAGTAATACAAGAAGCGTTTGGAGAGGTCCTAATTGTTGAGCCGCATATCAAAGAGTTGCCTGCTAAGTTACAAGCAGATAATGTATGCTTAGTGAGCTTGACCGAAAGTCTTGAAAAAGCAAATATTGTTGTAACACTAACGGATCACACGGTTTTTAAACAAGTAAAGCAGTCAGTTTTACAAGAAAAAATTATTATTGATGCTCGTGGTATTTGGGAACAGGATTAAATGATGTTGGAAAATACGAAAATTGCCATGATTGGCTTAGGGTATGTTGGGCTACCTTTAGCTGTTGAATTTGGTAAGAAATACACAACGGTAGGCTTTGATATCAACAGGCCGCGTATTGATGAATTAAAATCAGGTCATGATCACACTTTAGAGGTGAGCGATGAAGAATTAGCCGAAGCTGATAAATTAAGCTATACCGCTGATATTGAAGATATTAAATCCTGTAATATTTATATTGTTACTGTACCGACCCCCATTAATGAATATAAACAGCCAGACTTAAGTCCGCTAGAAAAAGCGAGTGCTTTGCTGGGTAAAGTAATTAAAAAGAGTGATATAGTTATTTACGAATCAACTGTTTACCCTGGTGCAACAGAAGAAGTTTGTATACCTATTTTAGAGCAGGTTTCTGGCCTAAAATTTAACGAGAATTTTTACGTCGGCTATAGCCCAGAGCGCATTAACCCTGGGGATAAAGAACACCGGGTTACTAATATTTTAAAAGTAACATCGGGGTCAACGCCTGCTATAGCTGAACAAGTTGACCAGCTTTATAAAAGTATCATTACGGCCGGTACACATAAAGCCAGTAGCATTAAAGTGGCAGAAGCAGCGAAAGTCATTGAAAATACCCAGCGTGATGTCAATATTGCTTTAATTAATGAGTTAGCCTTAATTTTTAATCGCTTAGGCATTGATACTGAAGAGGTGTTAATTGCTGCGGGAACGAAGTGGAATTTTTTACCTTTTCGTCCTGGCTTAGTGGGTGGGCATTGTATTGGTGTTGACCCTTATTATTTAACCTATAAAGCGCAATCCATTGGTTATAATCCGGAGATTATTTTATCTGGACGACGTATTAACGATGGGATGGGTGAATATGTAGTATCGCGGTTGATCAAGCTAATGTTACAAAAACGTATTCATGTACAACAGTCTGATGTGTTGATTATGGGCTTAACTTTTAAAGAAAATTGCCCTGATTTACGTAATACACGTGTAGTGGATATCATTAAAGAATTAGAAACTTATGGTGTTAATATTCATGTTTATGATCCATGGGTTGATCCAGAAGAAGCAGTGGCAGAATATGCTATAAAGCCGGTAGCAACACTAGAAGATGGCAAGTTTGACGCTATTGTGTTGGCCGTTTCTCATGAACAATTTAAGCAAATGGATATAAAACAGGTTAGAGCTTTAGGTAAACCTGATTCGGTTATTTATGACCTTAAATACCTATTCCCAGCTGAACTAACAGATGAGCGGTTATAAACGATGAAAATAATGGTTACCGGCACAGCTGGATTTATAGGCAATCACCTCGCCATAAAATTATTAGAGCGTGGAGATGAAGTTATTGGTATTGATAATTTAAATGACTATTACGATGTTAATTTAAAATTAGCACGTTTAGATAGAATAAAAGATCATCCAAACTTTACTGATGTCAGAGCTGATATTTCTGATAGGGAGCGTATGGAGGCGCTTTTTAAAGAGCATAAACCGCAGCGTGTTGTTAACTTAGCTGCACAGGCTGGCGTTCGATATTCTATAGAAAACCCACATGCTTATATTGAAAGCAATATCGTCGGGTTTTTAAATATCTTGGAAGGCTGTCGTCATAATAATGTCGAGCATTTAGTTTATGCGTCTAGTAGTTCTGTTTATGGCGCTAATGAAAGCATGCCTTTTTCCGTGCATGACAATGTTGATCATCCTTTAAGTTTGTATGCTGCTTCGAAGAAGTCGAATGAATTGATGGCGCATACCTATAGTAATTTATATAATTTACCGACTACTGGTTTGCGGTTTTTTACTGTATACGGTCCTTGGGGGCGTCCTGATATGGCATTGTTTTTATTTACTAAAGCAATCCAAGAAGGTAAACCAATACAGGTTTTCAACTATGGTAAGCATCGCCGTGATTTTACCTATATTGATGATATTGTCGAAGGTATTGTCCGAACATTGGATCATGTTGCACAGCCTAACCCCGACTGGAGTGGTGAAAATCCAGATCCAGGTACCAGTAAATCGCCTTGGCGAGTCTATAATATAGGCAACCAAAGTCCAGTTGAACTAATGGACTATATTGAAACTTTAGAGAAATTTCTAGGTAAAAAGGCAGAAAAAGTATTACTGCCATTGCAGCCTGGTGATGTACCTGATACTTATGCCGATGTTGAGGCTTTAGTGCAAGATGTTGGTTATAAGCCAAATACCACGATTGAGCAGGGTATTGAAAAATTTGCCGCTTGGTATAATACTTACTATGCATAAGTGGTAATGCTATTGAGCTAGGTTATCGTGTTTTACTTGATAACCTAGCCCAACTTTGTATATTTCATTTTATTGCTGAAATTAGCGAATTGAAGCTGGATGAACTTAAACAGTTAATGCATTAGAAAAACAAGAATAGGTATTGCTGTGGCAAAAAACGTACAACAACCCCCACTTATTTCCCATGTAATATACCGCCTAGGTGTTGGTGGCTTAGAAAACGGGTTGATAAATTTAATTAATAATATGCCAGTTGATAAGTACCGGCATATTATTATTTGCTTAAAAGGAAGTACCCAGTTTCGTGAGCGTTTAAAACGCAAAGATGTACAGATAATAGACTTGAAAAAAAAGGATGGGCAAGATTGGCGCTCATTTATAAGGTTTTATCGAATACTTAAGCAACATAAAGTCGATATTATTCATACGCGCAATTTAGCTGCAATCGAATATCAGGTGCCAGCATTTTTAGCGGGTGTAAAGTATCGAGTTCACAGTGAACATGGCTGGGATACCTTTGACCCCGAAGGAAATAACAAAAAATATCAGTACTTAAGGCGATTATTAAGCCCTTTGATAAAAGTATTTATCCCCTTATCTTTGCATTTGCAAAGTTACCTTGTTGAAAAAGTAAAAATACCAAAATATAAAATACAGCGAATTTGCAATGGCGTAGACATTACAAAGTTTTACCTAAAAAAAGTAAAACAGTTAGTACCTGATTGTCCACTGCCATTTGATGAAAGAAATGTTTATATTGGCACTGTTGGGCGAATGCATGGCGTGAAGGGTCAGATAACACTAGTTACTGCGTTCATTATGTTAATGCAAGTTCATCAAGAGTTAATGGGGCAGGTTTATTTGGTTTTGGTGGGTGATGGGCCGTTAAGACAGGAAGCAATAGAGTTATTAGAAAAGCATCAGTTGTTGCAATATGCATGGCTGCCCGGCGAACGAGAAGATATTGCTGACATTATGCGATTTTTGGATATTTTTGTACTGCCTTCGCAGGCGGAAGGTATTTCCAATACTATTTTAGAGGCGATGGCGACGGGCTTACCTGTCGTTGCTACGGCAGTAGGGGGGAATATTGAGTTAGTTAAACATAATGAGACAGGGCTTTTAGTACCTCACTCTAATTCTGAAGCGATGGCAGACGCATTGCTAAACTTAGTTGAAAATAAACAAAAAAGACAACAACAAGGTGAGCGTTCGTTCCAAAGTGTGTTGGCCCATTTTTCAATACAGGCTATGGTCAATAAATACACTGACGTATACGACTCATTACGACTAAAAAGGAAATAATAATATGTGTGGCATTGTTGGTATCTTTGATATAACAGCAAAACGTGAAATTAATCGTGACTTATTATCACGGATGAATGAAACGCAATTTCACCGAGGGCCCGATGAAGGTGGGTTGCATATAGAGGCAGGTTTGGGGTTAGGGCATAGACGCTTATCCATTATCGATTTATCTAATGGTCAA
>ENA-OSET01003506-OSET01003506.1-sediment-metagenome-genome-assembly--contig:-NODE-3506-length-14352-cov-30.211489_pt1 | contig 14352 bp, 9 predicted proteins | sample MGYA00237882_ERZ534229 | MGnify/ENA primary metagenome ERZ534229 (study PRJEB26408, sample SAMN06266212) | sediment metagenome | isolation source: Hudson Canyon methane seep mesocosm | place... | reverse complement strand
CGCAGGATTTTGGCTTCACAGGCGTGTTAGGAAAACAAGCGCATAGCAGGCTACGCAACTGTTTTTCTAGCATGTCTGTGGAGTCAAAATACTAGTCAGACTCGGGTAATATTGAATTCTCGTTCCTAAGGATAACTTCTCCTCAAGAGAAATGGATGGGCATAAGGATGTGTTAACAGGGAGTTGTAAAATAGCTTTGGTCGCTTTCCTCCCCGTTTGTGTATAAATTCAAAGTTGTTTTACGGATAAAAGCCGCAAGTTAGGATTCTAGCTTGCGGCTTTTTTTTGCTTACAAGTAAATCAATCTCATTTTGTCATAAAGCTGTCATATAGCTTACTTATACTGTTCCTATGATTGAAAATACTAATATAGAAAAGAAATCGCTAATTCAGCATGGTAGTCTGACTAGGCATCAACGCTGGCGACTTATCAAAGATAACCTGGCTGGTAAAGGGGTTGTCTTTGGCGGTCTTGGTGTAATAGCAGCTATTGTGTTGATCTTCTTTTATCTACTTTACGTTGTAGTTCCATTGTTTGCTTCTGCTGAGGCTGAAGCAGTTGGACAGTATGATGTGCCTGAACTGGCGGAAGGTAAAACCGTATTGCTGGCTATGGAAGAACAGAATGAAGTGGCTGTCCGCTTTACTGAACAAGGCAAAGTGATTTTTTTCTCAGTATCAAACGGTGAAACAATCAAGTTGGAATCGCTGGATATTCCACAAGAATCACAAATCAGTAGTTTTGCCCAGGGTGACCAGACTAAGGGAGTGGTTGCTTATGGTTTATCTGATGGCCGGGCTATTGTTGTTAAGCATAATTACAAAGTCACTTATCCTAATGATAAGCGATTAATTACCCCTGTTATTGAATACCCTTTGGGAATGGATCCTATCGTAGTTGATAAGGCAGGAATGGGGTTGAAAAAACTAGCCATTAGAGTCGATGAAGAAATGACAACGCTGGTTGCAATTACCGCAGATAACCGAGTTATTTTAAGTCATTATGCAAAAGAAGAGTCTATGTTTGATGATGAACCGAGCATGGAGCTAACAGAGGCAGTGCTGGACTCGGTCACCATGGATGTGGAATATTTATTGGTTGATAAGGAACAACGCTTATTGTATTTGGCTGGAGTTGATGGGCATCTCAGTGTGTATAGTCTTGCTGATAAAGCTAAGCCTAGATTAATACAACATTTAAGCGTGGTTGATAAGGGACTTACCGTGACTAATCTACAATTCCTAACGGGTGAGATTTCATTGTTGATTGGCGATAGTAGTGGATTAGTTTCACAGTGGACGCTAGTTCGAGATGATAAAAACCAGAAGATTATGCAGACCTTGAGGTCATTTAAAACGACTGAAAATGCATCGCTTTATGTCAGTGCGGAACAACGTAGAAAAGGATTTGTTACGGTTAGTTCGAAAGGTGTTGTGGGTATTTATCATTCAACCGCTGAACGAGAAATGCTTAAGATGAATGTTACAGAAGCAAAGCCATTGGCTATCGCTCTGTCCCCCAGAGCTAATGCATTTATGTTGCAGTCTGATGATGGAAAAATGAATGTTTGGCATGTGCTTAATGAGCACCCGGATGTTTCATTTGATTCGATATGGAAAGAGGTGTGGTATGAAAGCTATCCTCAACCGGACTATATTTGGCAGTCGTCTTCATCCAGTAATGATTTTGAGCCTAAAATGAGTTTAACGCCTTTAGTGTTTGGTACATTAAAAGCAGCATTTTACGCCATGATGGTGGCCATTCCTTTGGCAATTATGGGTGCAATATATACGGCGTATTTTATGGCTCCTGCCATGCGTAATTATGTTAAACCCAGTATTGAGTTAATGGAGGCTCTACCCACCGTTATCTTAGGGTTTTTAGCGGGGTTATGGCTGGCACCTTTTGTTGAAGAAAACCTGGTCGGTATTTTCTCTTTATTTATGATTGTTCCATTAGGAGTGATGGTTTTTGCTTATGTTTGGCAAAAATTACCTAAGGCTATTCAACATCGCGTACCTAGTGGTTGGGATGCGGCTTTATTAATTCCCGTTATATTAATAACTGCCTGGTTTTCATTTGTAATTAGCCCTGCCATTGAGGGTTTGTGTTTTAACGGTGATATGCGGGTATGGATGAATGATGTGTTTGGAATTGGTTATGACCAGCGCAACTCATTAGTTGTTGGCCTTGCTATGGGTTTTGCAGTGATTCCAACCATCTTTTCAATTACTGAAGATGCTATTTTTAGTGTGCCGAAAAATTTAACCGTAGGGTCTTTGGCATTAGGCGCAACGCCTTGGCAAACAATGACTCGAGTAGTGTTGTTAACGGCCAGCCCCGGAATTTTTTCTGCCATTATGATTGGCTTTGGCCGCGCGGTAGGAGAAACAATGATTGTTCTTATGGCGACAGGTAACACACCGGTGATGGACCTAAGTATCTTTCAAGGCATGCGTACCTTATCGGCAAATATCGCGGTCGAAATGCCTGAGTCTGAGGTGGACAGTACGCATTACCGGGTGTTGTTTTTAGCTGCTTTGGTATTATTTTTATTCACCTTTGTATTTAATACATTGGCTGAGCTTGTTCGTCAAAACCTAAGAGAGAAGTATAGTTCGTTATGATAAAAGATTGGTTTAAAAGCGGTGCTCCCTGGGTTTGGTTAAATGCGGCGGCAGTGAGTACCAGCATTATTTTAGTCATTGGCTTGTTACTGCTGGTTGCAGTTCGCGGCTTAGGACATTTCTGGCCGGCTGATATTGTTGAATATCACTATCATGATGGTAATGCTGAAGAGCTTGTTGTTGGTGAATTAGTTGATACCAGCGTCATGCCTGCAAAAATGGCGATAGAATCGGGCTATAAGCTAAAGGCTGGTCAAGATAGTTTGACTCAATTGCTGTTGAAAACAGGTAATCGAGATGTGACAGGGATGGATTTTCGCTGGATTCAGAAACAGCATGTGCTGTCTCAATCTGAACCCGAAGAAATGATTGTTATCGAAAGACGCGAATGGGGTAATTTCTATGGACGACTGAAAGAGGTTAAGGAAAATGGAAAAGTCATTGCCTCGGGTGAGCAGACATGGCCAGTTGTTCAGGAAAGACTGGCTCAAGCCTTAGACATATTTGAAGAGATTGAATATTTACAGAAAAAGGAAATAGGGGCGATTAACTACAGTTTAGAACGATTACGACTGAAGCAAAAAAGTCTAGAGTTAAAAGGGAAATGGACTCAACAAGCACAACAGGAAATGGCAGGCAAAAAAGCTGAATTAGATAAGGAATATCAAGGTTATCAACAGCAATTGCAAAAGCTATATCAAGATATTAGAAGAGATAGTTTGGTGGCTGTAGCATCTAATGGATCAGAGCTGGAAATTCCTCTGGAACATGTGGTTAGAGTTGTACAGCCTAATACGATGAATGTTTTTAATAAGCTTGTCCATTATGCTGAAAAGTTTGTTGAATTTGTCTCGGAAGACCCAAGAGAAGCCAATACAGAAGGTGGTATTTTTCCTGCTATATTTGGTACGGTAATGATGGTGATGCTAATGGCTGTTATTGTTACCCCGTTTGGAGTAATTGCAGCCGTTTATTTAAGAGAATATGCCAAGCAAGGGTTCACCACACGATTAATTCGTATTGCGGTTAATAACCTGGCCGGCGTACCATCGATAGTTTATGGTGTATTTGGTTTGGGTTTCTTTGTTTATATTCTGGGGGGTAATATTGATGCTTTATTTTACCCTGAATCAGCACCGGCACCTGTATTTGGAACACCAGGTTTGTTATGGGCCTCTTTAACCTTGGCACTACTAACGTTGCCAGTCGTTATTGTGTCGACTGAAGAAGGGCTTTCACGGGTACCTAAGTCAATTAGAGAAGGGAGTCTGGCATTAGGGGCAACCAAGGTGGAAACTTTGTGGAAAACAGTATTGCCGATGGCTAGCCCGGCAATGATGACGGGTTTGATTTTAGCTGTTGCTAGAGCTGCTGGAGAGGTGGCTCCATTAATGTTGGTTGGTGTTGTTAAATTAGCTCCTACCTTACCATTGGATGGGAACTTTCCTTTTCTTCATCTTGATAGAAAATTTATGCATTTGGGTTTTCATATCTACGATGTGGGCTTTCAGAGCCCTAATGTTGAAGCGGCAAGACCTTTGGTGTATGCGACTTCATTATTATTAGTGATGGTGATTATTGGTTTAAATATGTTTGCTATCAGTATCAGAAATAATTTACGCGAGAAATTTAGAGCACTGGAGGGCTTGTAATTAGGCAGCTGGCAATAAAAAACCCACCCAGATTGCGCAGAATTTTTGTTTCTGCTCAAACTATCTCAAGAGGCGCATAGCCAGCTACGTAACGATTGAGATTGTTTGAGCAGGGACAAAAAGGCCAGCAAGGTGGGTGGGTTATTTGTTGCGAGTTGCCTTATATCTATTAACCGTAGAAATTAGGCATAGCTTTATGATTGCAAAACAGAAAATAATATGAAGAATGAAATGAATGATACCTGTATTAAAGTAGAAGATTTAAACTTGTTTTATGGTGAAAAACAGGCCTTATTTAATATCAATATGGATATTCCCAGAAAAAAGGTCACGGCTTATATTGGTCCTAGTGGTTGTGGAAAATCTACTTTGTTACGAAGTATTAACCGCATGAATGATTTGGTTGATAGTGCCAGGGTTGATGGAAAAATTTTGCTGGACGGTGAAGATATTTATGACAAGGCGGTTAATGTTGCCGATTTGCGTAGACGAGTAGGCATGGTATTTCAAAAACCCAACCCTTTTCCTAAATCAATTTATGAAAATGTTGCGTATGGTCTGAGAATCCAAGGGGTTAATGATCGCCGAACATTGGATGAAACGGTAGAAAAGTCTTTGCGCGGTGCGGCTTTATGGGATGAAGTAAAAGACCGCTTACATGAGAATGCTTTAGGCATGTCGGGTGGTCAGCAGCAAAGGTTAGTGATCGCTCGAGCGATAGCAATAGAACCCGAAGTTATGTTATTAGATGAGCCAGCCTCTGCCTTGGATCCTATTTCAACCTTAAAAATTGAAGAATTGATTCATGAGCTGAAGGAAAAATATACCATTGTCATTGTGACACATAATATGCAACAGGCTGCCAGGGTCTCTGATTACACGGCATTTATGTATATGGGTGATCTAATTGAATATGGTGAAACCAATGAGTTATTTACCAACCCAACGAAAAAACAAACAGAAGATTATATTACCGGGCGTTACGGGTAGTGTAGGAGCGCCGCCCTCGGCGCGATTGATAATAGAATGACTTTAGAGAAAAAGGGTAGGTTTAATCGCGCCGAGGGCGGCGCTCCTACAGGTCAAAGTGTTTAAAGGCAAAAATAATGGAAAAGAGAGCAAGTGGACAACATATTTCTCATTTATTTGATGAGGAAATGGAAACCATACGAAATAAAGTATTGGCAATGGGGGGTATGGTTGAGCAGCAGATTGATTTGGCTGTTAAAGCCTATATGAATAGTGATCAGAATTTGGCTGAAAAAGTACTTCAATTGGATGAAGACGTTAATAATATGGAAATGGAAATTGACCATGAATGTATTCAGGTGATTGCAAAAAGGCAGCCAACGGCGATTGATCTTAGGATGTTGATTTCTATTATTAAGGCAAGTACTGATTTAGAACGTATTGGGGATGAGGCTTCTAGAATTGCAAAAATGGCTATTCGCCTGGATGCAACGGATTATTACCATGATCAGTACCACGAAATAAATCATTTGGTTGATGAAGTCAAAGGCATGCTTAGAGGGAGTCTTGATACCTTTGCTCGCATGGATGTTGAAAAAGTATTGGAAATAACGGGTAATGATGAAAAAGTCGATAGAGAGTATGCCAGTATTATCCGTCAGCTAATTACTAAAATGATGGAAGACCCAAGAAATATCACCCGAACCATTGATGTTTTGTGGACGGCGAGAGCATTGGAAAGGATTGCCGATCATGCCTGCAATTTGTGTGAACATGTGGTTTACATTGTTCAGGGTGAAGATGTCAGACACCTAAGTCATGACGAGTTAGAAAGTAAAATTAGCAAATGAATCAATTAAATCTACTTGTTGTTGAGGATGAGGATGCCATCAGAGAAATGTTGGTGATGGTATTAGAACAGGCAGGTTTGAATGTGATAGCGGTTGAGAGTGCAGAAAAAGCACAAAACTCACTGGCTGATAATGATATGCCTGATTTGGTTTTACTGGATTGGATGCTGCCGGGCATTAGTGGGGTTGAGTTAGCAAGGCGCTTAAAGCAAGATGAGTTATATAAGGATTTGCCTATTATCCTGCTGACAGCAAGAGGCGAAGAAGAAGACAAAGTCAGGGGGTTGGAAATTGGTGCGGATGATTATATGACTAAGCCTTTTTCACCTAAAGAACTAGTTGCACGTATTAAAGCAGTACTGAGGCGCAGTGGTAAGAAGGTTGAGGATGAGGTTTTAGAGATTAGTGATGTTGTTTTAGATGTCGGTAAGCATAGAATTACTATTACAGGTAAAAATGTAGTGGTCAGCCCCACAGAATTTAAGATGATGCATTTTTTTATGACGCATCAGGATAAAGTGTATAGCCGAACCCAATTGTTGGACCATGTTTGGGGGCGTAGTGCCTATATAGAAGAACGTACGGTTGATGTGCATATCCGGCGCTTACGCAAGATATTAAAAGAGTATGATCGAGATGAATTAATACAGACGGTCAGAGGGTTTGGCTACCGGTTTTCGGTAGTGTAAAGTGGATGGTTTTCTGGTTCCCATGCTCGGCGTGGGAATCCATACAAGGACGCTCCCGCGTTCCGAAACGCAGAGCGTTTCAAACTGCATTCCCACGCAGAGCATGGGAACGAGGTGCTTCCCCCATTAATAGAACATTAAAGGACTTGTAAAATAATCATGAACCTATTGTGGCTTTGGCGAAAAGAATTAGCTTACTTAATACTATTTATTATTATTGCAGCGGTATTAAGCTATTTTGTTGGTTATTTTATGCACATGTTGGTGCTTATCTTAATAAGTGCACTAATCCATCAAGCTCTTTTGGTTTCAAAATTAGAGGCTTGGTTAGGCCGAGGAGCACCTGGAAAAGTGCCTGTAGGGTCTGGTATATGGGGCGATATTTTTTATCATTTTTTTCGGATTAAAAAAGCAGAAAAGAAACGTAAAAAAACGCTGGGTGGCATTATTGATAAGTTCCGAAAATCAACAGATGTTTTGCCAGATGCGGCAATAGTCATTGGTCAAAATGATGAAATAGAATGGTCTAATAAATTAGCAAAACTGGTTTTAGGAATTAAAAAATCAGACAGAGGGCAACGGGTTGATAACTTAATCCGGTCACCTGAATTTTCATCTTTTTTAAAGAATAGTGATAATAAGAAACGAACGTTTTCAATGCTGTCACCCGTTGACGCTAACATTATTTTACAGTTTAAAATGGTTGAATATGGTGTTAGCCAGCGATTGATTATTGCACAGGATATCACTCAGCAAAGAAATATGGAGTTGATGCGTAAAAACTTTGTTGATAATGTTTCTCATGAATTAAGAACACCTTTAACGGTATTGAAAGGCTATTTAGAAACATTGCATGACATGGATGATGGTCACTCTAAAATGTTAACTCAATCTATTGACCAGATGAATGGTCAAACAGAACGGATGCAATATTTGGTTGATGATTTATTGTTATTAGCACGGTTGGAGACCAAAAAGAATAAAAATGAATGTATTAATGTTCCTGAATTAATTAGAAAAATTTGTTTAGAAAGTAATATTATTGGTACTAATCAGAACCGGATACATTTGAATATTGAGACGGAGACTTGTATTTATGGGGTGGAGCATGATTTACGAAGTGCCTTTACCAACTTAATTATTAATGCTTTGAAGTATTCAAAACAGAATAAAGATATTCAGGTTTTCTGGAAATCGCATGAAGGGCGGATGATTTTTGATGTGGTCGATTCAGGTGAAGGGATATCAGAAAGTGAAATACCTAAAATAACTAAACGTTTTTATAGGGTTGATGTTAAACGTTCAAAGAAAATGAGTGGCACAGGCTTAGGCTTGGCAATTGTAAAACATGTATTGTTAGGGCATCATGCAACACTAGACATTACAAGTAAACTTGGAGAAGGAAGCAGGTTTAGATGTGTTTTTCCACAATCAACAATTTGTGAAGATGCGGATGATAATGCTTGAAAAAACGTTATCTGTTGGTGCTTTCTTTATTATCAGTCAGTAATTGTTGAATTTGAGTGAGCATCTGATTGCTTTCTGAATAGAAAGTTTCATTAAAGCGTTGTTTATAAATATCTGTAAAATCAGCCAGTAGACGATTAAACTCATTTTTTGAAAATTGTTCCGATTGAATCAATTGGGCAACTTCAGATTCAGGCGTTGATATCTTTTTATTAAATTGACGTTCAAAGCTCAAGCCAATAGCACGATGTAATTTCTGGATGTGCTCTGCATCACCCTCCGCCAAGATAGAGGCAACCGTACTGTTAATGTCTTTTAATGGTTTGTTATGCTTTTTCTCATAAATACTTTCTAGATTTAAGCTTAACTCTTTAAGCTGTGATTCAGAAAGTGCTTGCTGATCTATAAGTGAATAAACATCTGTTAGGTTATGAGCTTTTTGTTCTGTTTTATTTGGTGAGCTAAGGCGATCAATGATATTGCTTGTTACTTGTAAGGTATCATTTTTAGCTTGCTGCTTTTTTTGAGCAGCAAATCTTGTCCAGTAATGACTAAAGTAAGGTAAATTCTTATCGTTAACAAATTGCTTTTTTATAATATCGGCTAAAGAAGAAAAGCCACAGCTGACAGATGAGTTGGGATAGGAAAGAACCACCGGCACTTGCTGAGTAATGGCCTTGTTGACACTCTCATCAGGTGCTAAATAGCCCAAGTAAGCGATATCAATTTTTAGATAGTTTTTAACCGCTTGTTGAAAGCGTTTGAATATAATTTGACTGGTTTTATAGTCTTTAACTTTATTAATCAGAATAAAGATGGATTGTTTTTTCCCTCTCACTAACAGCATTTTTAGTAAGGCAAACGAATCAGTTAGAGAGGTAGGTTCAGGCGTGATGACAATGACGCGATATTGTGCGGATGCAACAAAGTCGAGAACATTATTATCAATACCTGCGGCTGTATCAATCAGCAAATAATCGAACTGCTTTTCCAGCTGTTGAAGTGATGATGTGAGCAGCGATATTTGTTGATTATTGAGATTAGTACATTGTTTTATACCTGATGCCGCAGGAACAATGGAAACACCAGAGGAATGATGATAAATAATCTCATCCATGGTTTTTTGACCGTTTAAAACATGTTCAATAGTGTAAGGGGGGCTGACTCCCATTAAAATATTGATATTGGCTAAACCCGTATCGGCATCAAAGAGGCAAACCTTTTTATTCCGTGCAGCCAAGGACAGACCAAGGTTAGTGGAGATGTTAGTTTTACCTACGCCTCCTTTGCCACTAGTAAAAGCAATAACTGTTGCCATTGGTGAGTATTAGTAATCAGAATAAGGGGATATTATATACGTTTCACGAATAATAATCCGCACGTTAGTTGTTGATTGCTTTAGCTCTACTGGGGTCGACATCACAGGTTCTCCCGTATTCCGCAAGTTCTAGCCCTACAGTATTTTGACAATGCTAGGAAAAACTATCCATCAAATCAATGTTGATGGAGTACAAAAACATGTTTTTGTACTCCCATATGATATCTGCGACTTATATTTTTCGCGCGGTTACGGCTACAGATATCTAGCGGCTCCCTAGGTAAACACCTTTAATATCTCTTCAAATGCTTCATTGGTTTTATCAAAAATTGCGGACATATTTTCTGTTGATAAACCTAAAGCGTTGAGGCTGTCGGTATGTTCGGTTAACTCATTTTTACTGTAAAAATCAGCAAGTCTAATGATGGAGGCGACTTTATTATGCGGTTCCTGAGTGTCTAAATAAGGGTGTAGACGGATACTTTCTGTAATGATTTCGGGGAGTTTCCATAGTTTAGTGAGTTCTGCCCCCGTTTGATAATGGTTGAAGCCAATAACACTTTCTTCAAGAGTTACCTCATCACTATTGGGTGAGAACTCCATTGATTGTTGCAGCATACTGATTTCTCTGCTCAATTCAGGTAAGCGTCGAAAGAACACCAGTTGACCAATATTATGTAGCATCCCGCATACAAAAATAGCCTCGCTAAATTCTTTTCCAAGTACCAGATCTATCTCTTGAGCTAATAAGGCACAGCGTAAACTTCTTGCCCAAAACTCGGCCATGGAAATGAATTCTCCGGGTAAGTCAGAGAACTTATCTACAACAATAGTACATAGCGTTAGTTGTTGTAGTTCTTTAGTACCAATAAGGGAGATGGCTCGGTCAATGGAGGAGATTTTAGAAGGGAAACCATAAAAGGCGCTATTAACAATCTTAAGTAATTTTAATGATAAAGCAGCATCCTTTTCGATAATGAAAGCGGCATCATCTAAAGATTTCCCCGGGTGTTCAATCACCTTTTGCAACTCAAAATAAATAGTGGGTGGAGATGATAACTGCAAGTCACCTCGGAATAGATCTGAAATACTTAGGTCATTTTGTAATGAGTTGAACATAACGTATCAATTAATAGTTTATTGAGTGAACTATAAAATAGCCTCATTTTTTAATTATAGTCGATTTCCTCCCTTTTTGAAGGGGCACAAATATCTCTCTTTAGAAAAGAGGGGTTTATTTAGTAAAATCTCCCCTAGCCCCTCTTTTCCAAAGAGGGGGCTGGATACTTACGAACGCTTACGAAATATATGGTCTATAATTTTAAGAAAAGTAATTTAGAGGTGAGTTATGTTTGAAGTCGGTCAGCGTTTTTTAGCAGAAAAAACCATCAATAATGAAAAGTGTTTTGTGGCGTTTTACCAAGAGCTTTGGATTACCCATATAGATGGAGATCAGGTTTCTTTTTATCTCCCGCGTAAGGATGGAACCGAAATAAAAGCGGTTTGTAGTAAAACTGTTTTTTTAGAGAATTTTATTTCGGATGAGTCTGGCCTGGCTAATGCCTATTATTCTGAACCACATGGCTTTACAGAAGAATATCCTAAAGATTTTTTGGTTGATGGGTAAACCATTCGTCAAAAGGCTGATATTCCTCTAGCCACTTTGGAAAAATATCAGCGGGCATTGGTCGAGAAATGCCATATCCTTGGACATTCGTACAACCTAACTCAATTAACTTAAGCCCGTGTTCTTTGGTTTCTACGCCTTCAGCAATGACTTCACGCTTAAATGTTTTAGATAATACGATGATACCTTCAACAATGGCACAGTCGCTTTTATCTGTGAGCATATCTCTGACAAAAGTCTGGTCAATCTTAATGGTATCTGCCGGTATTCGACGTAAGTGAGTGAGTGATGAATACCCCGTTCCAAAATCATCCAGTGCAATGCCGACACCTAAGTAATCTCGCAGTTTTTGGATGGTTGCGCTAATCGAATTAACATCACTTAAAATACTGCTTTCCAATATTTCCAGTTGTAAATATTCAGAATGAATATCGGGATATAGCGCTAAGGTGCTTTCCACTTGTTCAAAAAATCCTTCTCCTTGAAGATGTAGTGATGAAATATTAATACTGATTTTTAGATTGATGCCCTGTTCTTTCCATTGCTTGGTTTGTATAAAGGCTTGTTCCATAACCCAGTTGCCTACTTCAATTTCCAATTCTGTACCTTCAATATAAGGTAGAAAATCTAGCGGGGGAATTAAACCTTTTTCAGGGTGAATCCATCTGATTAGTGCTTCTGCTCCATAGACTTTTCCACTTTGCATATTGAGCTTGGGTTGATAATACAAGCAAAATTCATTGCGATTAAACGCCTCTTCAATTTCTTTTATCTGTACATGATGCTTTATTATTTTTTGTTCTTCCATGGCATCAAACAGGTGATAACGATTGCGACCTGCAAGCTTGGCCTGATACATTGCACTGTCTGCATGGCGGATTAGTGTGTCAGGATCGGCATTATCTAATGGATAAATAGTTAGACCACTACTTGCCGCTATAGTGATGGATTTTTTATTAATGACATAGGGCTGAGCAATTGCCTCATGTATCCGTATCATGGCCTGTTTGCATTGCTCGATTGAATTTACATTTCCTAACAGTAAAGTAAATTCGTCTCCTCCCAAACGGGAAGCGGTATCTTGCTCTCGAAGGTTTTCTTTAATGCGAATAGCGACTTCAATTAACACTTGATCGCCTATATCATGCCCATAGGTATCATTAACAGGTTTAAATTCATCAAGATCTATAAAACAGACAGCGAGCATAGTGTCTTCACGTTTACTGCGTGCGATGGCTTGTGCAAAACGGTCTGCAAATAAGGTACGGTTGGGCAATCCCGTGAGTACATCATAGTGCGCCATGTGCTCTAAAGTTTGTTGTTGCTTTTTAGCCAGAGTAATATCGGAAAATAAACCAACATAGTTGATCACTTTGTTTTTATCGTCTAATAAAGCAGAAATGGTTAATAATTCAGCATAAAGCTGGCCGGTTTTTGAGCGATTCCATATTTCCCCCTTCCAAGTCCCATGTGATTTTAATTCATCCCACATTTGAGCATAAAAGGATTTGCTTTGTTTGTCAGAGGACATGAAATTTGAATTTTGACCAATGGCATCTTCAGAGCTATAGCCGGTAATAAAGCAAAACCCTGGATTAACATCGACAATAATACCATTGGTATCTGTCAGCATAATCCCTTCGTGGGTATCGGTAAAAATACGTGTTGCAAACTGTAATTTTTCTTCTGCCAGTTTTCGTTCTAATTCTGTTGCTGCTCTAACTGCAAGGCTTTCCATTAACCTGGATGTGCTGGGGCGTTTTACGGCGACTTTGTCATCCAGTATTGCAATGATGCCCAAAGTTTCACCTGTAATAGACTTAAGATGTATGCCCGAATAACAAACGACTCCCATATCCACTAACAAGGTATCGTCAGGAAAAATCTCTTGCACATGGTCAGCGTAGATACAGGTGCCTTCAAGAGTGACTTTTTCGCAGGGTGTGCCTTTGAGTGGGTATGAAAAGTTATCAATAATGGCATCATCTGCCCATACGGCAATGGTTTCGGCAGTATCAGGTTTTTTGGGATCAATTTGAGAAATGAGTGCGTACTTTACGCCTTGGGAAATGGCTAATTGTTGAACAATTAATTGAAAAATGGACTGGGTGTCATGTCCTTTGGTTTCAGCTAATGTCTGTAGCACCATATCTATTCGTTGACGCTCGGTGATATCAAATACTACTGAAGCCGCTCCAATAATTCCCCCAGTTTCATCTTTGAGAGCGGTGTTATACCATTCACAACGAATAATATTGCCGTCTTTCGTTAAGTTATTATTAATATTTTTCTTGCCACCGCTATCTGAAATTAGGCTATTCCATACCTCTTTTAAATGGACTCTTTCATTTTCAGGTATCAGTAAGTTAAAAATGGTCTGTCCTTTTATTTCATCTAAGGTGTAACCAAAGATATTTTCGGCTGCCTTGTTCCAGTTAACTACTTGTCCTTCGATATTCCACTCAATAGTTGCAACAGGGCTTTGTTCTCTATAAAGACGCAGGTGTTGTTCTTTCTGGCTAAGTTCTGCAGTTCTTTCTGTAACACGCTGTTCAAGCAACGTCTTTTCATGCTTTACTTGTTCGCGCATTAAATTGAACGAGATTGCTAACTGAGCTGTTTCCTTAACACCTTCGGGAATAAGCTTTTGTTCTTCTTCACCTAAAGCAATGGCTCTTGATTCATTAGTTAATTTAATAATAGGTTTGGAAATTGAACGACTAAAAACATAAGACAAATAAACTACAATAGATAATACAATCACTATCAGTAGTAGACTTAAGATCAAAAAAACATTTAGTTCTTTTAATGCTTCTTTACTATCCATTTTAATAACAAACCCTGCATTCAAAAAAGGTAGGTATCGGCGTACAGATAAAACCTCATGTTTAAATCTGTCTAAAGCAATATTGTGACCACTATTGCCTTTAAGTGCTTGTTGCATAGGCTGGCCGAAAGCTAAAAGGGGGCTGTTTTTTGAGTTTAAATGAACGGTTGCCTCTTTTTTGGTTATCAGAAAGTGTTGTTGGTTATATACGGTGGCAATATTTGACTCGCCCGTAACCCCCAAGCCGGTATTATCATTTATAACGGCTTTTAGTTGATCAATATCAATTTGAAAAGCAATAACCCCTGCTATTTGCTTATTGTC
>ENA-OSET01003505-OSET01003505.1-sediment-metagenome-genome-assembly--contig:-NODE-3505-length-14357-cov-19.722409_pt1 | contig 14357 bp, 11 predicted proteins | sample MGYA00237882_ERZ534229 | MGnify/ENA primary metagenome ERZ534229 (study PRJEB26408, sample SAMN06266212) | sediment metagenome | isolation source: Hudson Canyon methane seep mesocosm | place... | reverse complement strand
ATAGTACTAGTATATCAATAAAGTAAAATATGACTAATTAATTAGGTATAAGTTTCAGCCAATACTTAAATTACAAAACAGCGTTTTAAACCTTATCCAGAAGAGGAAGAAAGGGATGAGGGGGAAATAAAACGCCAAAGCTTTTGGACTGGTTAGATAAGGCTAGAGAGGTAAAATAAGACTTATTATTTCTTAAATTTATAACAGACAAATATTAGTTGGGGTTATTAATTTACCCAACTAATATTTTTAGTAAAAAACGAGTATCCAATAAGCTCAAAAATAATACACAATAACAGAGTCTATCAGTTTAATGGTTACTTTAAAAAGCATATCCCCAACGCACGGCTAAAGTACCATCTTGTTCTAGTTGATAGCCATTATAATCATGAATAACCGGTTGCATCCACTCAACACTCAAATTGTGCCCAGAAAAATCACCTCTTGGTACTGTAAAATTAACGCCCAAACCAATATCCCAAAACTGACCACCATAATTAGATGTAGTTTCAAGTGGAGTGTATTCAATTGGTTCGACTGGGTCAGCAGGAGGAATCACTCGGTTATATTCCCCCCGAATTTTTCCTTGTGCCTTATAAGTATTACGTACAGAAAAAGAAAGCCAATTTAAAACCTTATAGCCAGCCCAAAATGAGCCTTCGATCTCATCACCTAAAACATAGCCCAGCTTATTCCTACTTTGCATCCTTTTAATACCTGTTGCCTGAACACCCCAAAACAATTCATCCTTATTTCCTGTGTAGGTTAAACTTGGTTTTAAGTCCCAAGTACCGCTTCCCACTTGCATTCCATAGCTTTGCAACTCACTCGTATCTAATTCAGTATCATCAAAAGTTGCATCTATACTACCTGTAGGAGCACTAACCCCTATTCCTAAGTGAATAGAATGCTGGTTAGAATCATAGAGTTTAAACAAAGCAGCCATTAATGTATCACCTAACGCAGAAGATGAATGTTCCCCTCCGTCTTCACCATCTACAGCAGGTACGGGATTCATTGCCATATTCATATCCACAATTTGTGGCATTACCATTAAATTTAACCAGTCAGTTGGCGCATACATAAAATTAAACATGTGCATATGCATAATCATTTCACTAGGCTTATACTTACAAGTTTCTGAGCCACATGCCTCATTCATAATAACTTGATCTGATAGATTATCCGAAGTTCCAGCCTGCATCCCACTTGAATTATCGCTATACATATAGTTATAGCCAACCATTAGATCTCCAGCTTGTCCAAGTGTATGTCCAAACATAACACCAGCCGGTGGGTGTGCTCCGTGATGTGCATTATTTTGATGATTACTATGCTCTCCCCCTGTAGCACGGCCCAAACTAGATAAATTAACTTGTAATGACGCACTCACCAGATAAGAATCTATATCAGCATAATCATCAAGGCCTCCGCCGCCAAGCTTAAGGGAGCCTTGATGGCTAAAATATTCAAATCCAGCATTTAGGCGCATACCTTTGGTAAACTGTTTAGTGAAATTTACTCCACCACTTAATTTTCCGTACCCTGACAATCTATAGTCACTTGAATAATTGCCGTCAGTCCTAGGCGCTAGAAAATAGGGGGCAAAAAAATCAGCTGAACTTTGTGAATAATATCTAATATTTGGTGTTACGGTAAGCCCCCAAGGTAGATTCTGATACCAGGCCAGCTCAAATGTATGTGATTTTATATCCCAACTATCCATATAATAACGGTAATCAAAATGTAACGAGGCATCAAGTGAAGAGATATGTTGGTTTATTCCTGCTGAAACAGTCCATTGATGGCGTTCCCCAGGCCTTACCTCTCGAAACAAATCAGGACCAACGACATCCAAATCAGTCGCCTCAGAAAAACCAATAGGATTATCTTCACCATTTAGCAATACATCCAAATATTCTTCTGCAGTAATTTCTCCCCTTACATAAACAAATTTATAAGGGTTGGAAAGGTATCCTTCTTGATTAGTGTAACTACCATTCAAATGAAATAAAGTATTTTTACTTAATACCTGCGAAAGCCCTAAGTTCATAGCATGAAAAGTACTTTCAGCTTCAAAGTCTTCAACATCCTCATCACCGCCACCACCGTGATGGCCTCCTGCACTCTGGCCTTCACGAACAATTTCATTCAAAGTAAGTCCATAACCTGCCGACAATGTAGTGAGCTTATTATTAAGATCCCAACTCAAATTAACTGAACCAAAAGTAGATTCAAAATCAGGTTCAATGGAAACACCACTAGAGAGCCCAACAGCAACATCCCCAACATAAAAATTAGCCCCAAAAATAGGCATATCTCTATTTTCCCTAGGCTGATTATTATAGATTTGAACAGGCTTATCATTAGGTATTGAACGTTTAGTTACAGCTTCATATCCAGCAACTATTTTTTCAAAAGGGTTTCCTGATGCAGCTAACCTTTCGGCCCTAACAGTTGGTTCCAAAAACAAATTAAAAGCTATATCGTACGGCTTGCTATCTGTCCCTGATGCTGCAGCCACTACATCCGTCATGACTTCAGGTGTACTAAATGAGGGAGTAGCACCTACATAAGTATCCCAATCATAAGAAAAAGTGAACTCTAAGAAATCATTAACAGGAACAATAAAATCACCATGAAAAACCTCTGCTTCCATGCGATCTCCCTCCTCATTATAATAACCATACTGTATATTAACTTCTGGTTCGGCTATAGGTACCGCCGCCTTAACATCAAGACCAGGTAGAGCTAGAGCAACACTGGTTAATGCCAATAATGTTGAATTCCCTTTTTTTGTCCCTTTAGTTACAGCCACAACCACCTCCTACTGCTCCAGCTCCACCGGCAGAAGCCTCCTTACTATCAAAGACATGGGATCTCAATGAAGATCTTGCAGGATTTGGAGTAATTGACATATCCCGCCTAGCTAGGTTTCCTCTTTCCCATGGGGCAACGCTACAAGCAGAACAAGAAATAAGGATATAAAATATCACCCCATACTTTAGTAAATTATTCATAACTCTATTCTCTATTTATTGTTCTGCTAACAACTCTAAAACACGTTGTCTTATTTCAGCTTCATCACGTTCTTTAAAACCAAGATGAATATATCGAATCTTACCTTTACGACCAATAAAGTACGCTGAAGGCATAGCCATAACATCATACAATTGTGGACACACACCTTTTGGGTCCATTGCCGTGAGATAATCAACTGGATATTTTTTAAGAAAATCGCTTGCCTCTCCGGACTTTTCATCGACATTAATGGCAATAATCTCAAACCCTTGTCCTTGCAGTTCATTACGTAATGTATTCAGGAATGGCATAGATTTTTTACAAGGCGGACACCAAGTTGCCCAGAAATCCAAATAAACAACCTTCCCTTTATATTGCTGAAGATTTAAGGGGATCTTCTCCACTCCCACTGTTGCAGGGCATGAAACAGCTTGTTCATTAATTTCAATTGCTTTAACAGGTGTATATGAAACCATAAGAAAAACTACTATCACTATATAACGCATATAAACATCCAAACTATCACCCAACCCTCATTTAACAAGCACTTTCACACAAAGCCCCACTGAAGCGACTTTTATTACAGGCATAAAAGGCATTTCATTCGAGATACTTAAATTTATTCGCTAGATTTGCTAGTTATTTATTTTAACTTGCAATATCAGCTCAACATCACCGCATGAATTTAAAAAACTGTGTTAAATAACACAATAACAATGTCATTTAACACAATCCTTAATTTGATCTCTTCTTACATTACTTAATCTAAAACAACAAAACAATGCAAAAAAACATAGAAGAGCCTGAGAATTCAGACTCTATTTCCTGCTCCATTAAGACAAAACAAAAGCAGATATTATAGAAATACTTTAAGTAATTACTTGCTTTCTACGCATTACACCTAAACCACCTAAAGCACTAACAAACAACCATACTGCAGCTGGAACAGGAACAGGAGCAACCGCTGCCTCAACAGTTATATTATCAAATTTAAAATCATCTCCCGCGAAAGAGCTAAGATTCCCATATGATCCTTGACTTGCAAATGAAAACTGAACCAAATCTACAGCCCCCCCCCATGAAGAAAAATCAATAACTCCGACAGTCCCAGTTGTTAAGAAACTAACACCTTTACTAACAGCACCTAAAAGACCTTCAATTTTCAATGCATACGTTGCGCCCTGACCCAAGACATCAGTTCCTTGTATATTTATAGCTTCAAGGCTAATCATATTAAAGGCCCCTCCATTATTTCTAACTAAGGTCGAACCTGCAGTATCTGCAGCCATTTGAGCTGCATTAGTAAATGCGCCTGGAAGAGAGAATTGATTATTAAACGTAGCATGTAAATGTTGACCCGGCGCTTCAATTAAGAACCCCTCTTCAAGAAAAGGAGTATCCTGATCTGCACTTAAAGTTTCAAGAAGCATTGTGACAGGCGTAGCTGAAGCTGAAACGGAGAAAAATACAGTAAAAAAAACAACCAAACTAGAAAAAACTTTTGTTTTCATATTAAAACCCTTACATAAACAGTAATAAAATTATGGAATAAATTTATTACTAGCAAATCCCACGCCAAATATAAAATCACATTAACTCAACACCCACACCTTTTACATACCTTCAAAATATTTTTCATAATACTGCCACCTACCCACGGATGAATGATAAATTGGCTTAGTAACTTGATCAAAACTTGGAGTGCTTAGCTCTTTGTTTTTTGCATGCTGATAAAATTTTTCACACTCAGACGACCACTCCAATCCTAATAAATTAAAAACATCACTAAATTGCCCTTCAATATCCTTAAGTACATCTTCGTAATGTATTTCTACCCAAGACATCGTTAAATGATCTCGCACATAAAACCAATACTCCATAATGCTCGCATATAGTCTAGCTCCAGATTTCCAGTCTAAAAAATGCACTGTTAAAGGCGACAATCCAAAAGACTGCATAAAACAACTTAATCTCACATCTTTAGGTTCCCGCAATGCAAATAAAACAGTTGACTCAGGAAAAAGCGTATTCATTAACCCTAGATTAAGTGTATTCATTGCAGTTTTATCCACAAAAACCTTACCTGACAGCTTCAGTCCCATCATTTTCTCAGCTATCCGCCAATAGAACTCACGCAAGACAGCTATTTGCTCAGCGGTCAAAGCTTTAACCTTTTCCTGAATCGTTCCTTCAAGCTCTGAAATTCTAGCTATTTCCACTATTACACTAGGAATAATAGGTGCTTCATCACTTGTTATTACCTGAGGGTGAGCCCCTAAGATTTGCTCCATTAATGTGGTTCCAGAGCGATAAAATCCAATCAAAAAAACAGGGGCAGGTAAATTGTCATCGATTTTACTACCACAATTTTGCAGGTATTCCTTATCAAAAGATTGCTTACTCCTTTCTACATCTAAAAACACAACCTCCTTGTCAATTGCCTTAACTTCTTGCGTTTGCAGACTTAACTCTCCTGCCTCTACAAAGTATTTAAATGCTTGCTCATATTCACCCAACTTATCATAAATTGCAGCCAACTCATGCTTGACCCTCGCCCGATCAACACCCAACCCATTGCCATTCAATTGCAATAGCCTCTGCTTTGCCAATAAAGCATCTCCCTGCTTTGCCTCAAGCGTCGCCAGTAACAATATTGCATTTGCCTCATCAGGAGCTAGCTTAACGGCACGTTTTGAACAAACCAGAGCATTTTCAATACTTGTTTTTTGCAAAGCTAGCGCTTTAGTATGATGCCCTCGAGGGAAATCAGGGGCAATTTTCAACGCTTCATTAGTTAATTCCAGCGCTTTATTTGATATTTGCAAATTTATCATTAAATATGCCAAATCTAATAATGAACGCACATCTCTCATTTTCCTTGCTTGTTTAACTAGTATCCTCCCTGCTTGCAATAACACCCTTCCTGCTTCATCTTTACGATACTGCTGACACAAGCACTGCCCTAACCCAACCAGCCCATCAATTGATTTTTTATCTATTTTCAATGCCTGCTCAAACGCCTCTTCTGCACTACTAAGCTCTCCTTGCTTCATAAAATAATGCGCCCGTTTCAAATAAGAGGCAGAATCAATCATCCCTACTTCTGGGACAGGCTTAGGTAAACAGCATTTCTTATATTTCTTACCACTACCACAAGAACAAGGATCATTTCGACTCGGCAACTGTTTTTTCACTACTTCAACCTACTATTAATAATTACAAAAGAAAAGCTATGACTCACAACAAACCACCGTTAAAAGAGAATTGCCCCCCCCTTCAAAAATACCGACCAAAGAGGAGACAAAGACCTCCTAATCACAATTACTCTTGGTATTTTAATTCACAGCCTACCCCCCTCTACCACAAAAAAACCACATTATCTTTATAAGCCCACACTTACATACTACCTGGCAAAACCCGCATTTCAGAAAAAAAACAGGTGATATGACACACTTTTATACCGCTATTGACCTTTCCTTTCCTCTCAAAAATACTGCCAAAGAATTACCCCCTCCCACCTTTATTGTTGTAGGCATCAATATTGCTAACAAAAAACAAAGCAAGTTTTTTATATTAGGCTAATGTACCAAAAACTGTAATTTACTCAGCATAAAATGATGGGCTCCACCCTTAAGTCCTCTCCTGCTGGAGAGGACTTAAAAGCAAGCTCTGTTAATACAACATTAATGGAATACGACTACATTTTCAAATTAAGCTGAGTAGTTACCAAAAATTTAACATCAGTGCGCTTTGAAAGCAGCCCTTTCATCCACTGAAAACCAAACCATTACCGATAACCTTGAGACTCCTTAGTATGCACCTTATCAAAAAAATAACTTTAGGTGGCTGCCTTATCATCAGTCAATTTAGCTTTGCACACGGCCCTCGTCCAGCCAAACTATCAGGTGTCCCTATTCCTCCTGTTCCGGGCTTACTTGATGGCTCTAACCCAATCATCACAAACAAAGATCAGGCCATAGCACTTGGAAAAGCATTATTCTGGGATATGAATGTCGGTAGTGATGGTATGGCATGTGCCTCATGCCATTTTCATGCAGGTGCAGATCGCCGTACAAAAAACCAACTTAACCCAGGAGATAATAGCCAAGACCTATCTGGAACAACATTTGAAAATTTATTATCAGGAACATCCGGCGGACCAAATTACCAACTAACATCAACTGACTTCCCTTTCTTTAGCTTAGACAATCCATTCCTACCTACAGAACACCCCTTAAACCACCTAGCTTTTAGTTCAGATGACGTAGCAGGCTCTGCTGGCTCATTCAGCGGGGACTTTAACGCTGCTTCAAGAACAGGAGAAAGTAACGATGATTGCGCTCGTAGTGCTGATCCTGTTTATCACGTAAATTCGACAGGTACTCGCCGCGTCACCCCTCGAAATGCACCCACTGTAATTAATGCAGTATTTAATCACCGTAATTTCTGGGACGGCCGTGCAAACAATATTTTTAACGGTAGCAGCATGTGGGGGGATAGAGACACCAACCCTAATACAGGCGTATGGGTAAAAGTCAGTAGTCGCAAAGTAGCTAAGGAACGACTACATCTAATTAACTCTTCTTTAGCATCCCAAGCTATTGCACCTGTTCTTAATGACACAGAAATGCGTTGCAGCAATCGAACTTTTTCAGATCTAGGTCGAAAGCTTTTAAACAGGCCTCCTCTTGAACACCAAAAAGTACACCACCAAGATAGTGTTTTAGGAGGGTTAAGTAACAGCACAACAAATGATCTACAAGCAGGATTAAATACCACTTATGCAAGACTTATCAAACAGTCTTTCAACAAAAAATATTGGTCGTTTAGAAGAAGAGGTTCTTTTGGAGAGCCTATTACAGGACTTCCTTACACTCAAATGGAAGCAAATTTCCCTATGTTTTTTGCCTTAGCTATCCAGCTTTATGAATCAACCCTAATATCCGATCAAGCACCTATTGATACAGCACCTCGTAACCCACTTAACTTTAGTCCTATATCAGAAGCCTTCTTCCCAACAGAAGAGTCTATAGGTCCTTCCGCATACAATGGACTAAGGCTGTTTATTGACCTACATTGCAACCTATGTCACGTTGGCCCCACTCTAACTTCAGCAGCTGTAACTACCAATGCTGACCTTGTAAAAAACAATCCCGAAGCCTATGGTTCTCTAAATTTCATCAATGATTTACCCATAAACCATAGCCTTGTTAATCGAGACAGCTTTAACAAAGGCTCAGCTTTTATTGATGTTGGTTTTTTTAATACAGGTGTTGGCGACCCTGATTGGGATCCGGGTCTTGATAATACTGACGAGTTTGGAAATCCACTTTCATACACCGCTCAATATAAGGCTCATTTAGCAGATCATAACAATGAGGTAGTTGACCCTGATGTGACTAATATTCGTACTTGTGACTTTATACTACCCCTTGCAGTCCCTAGTCCAAATAGTATTCCTGATTTATTTACTAACCCAGACGGGATAATAGCAGACCCAAACAATACCGATAATTGCTTTCAACCAACAGCGCTTGCCCTTATTCCAAGCATTACAGCAGCGGAAACAGAACTTGCAAATCCAAACTCTTTAAAAATGGCTGATTCAGTAAAAGCAGCTTTTAAAGTACCTACTTTACGTAACGTTGAGCTTACAGGCCCATACATGCATAACGGTAGCATGAAATCATTAGATGAAGTTATTGCCTTTTATTCTCGTGGTGGCAACGTTCCCAATGGAAACACACCGATAAACAATATAGCAGAGTTAGGAGACCTTCAACTCATTCCTCAGTCGAGAGACGATTTAATTGCTTTTCTTAAATTACTAACTGATGAACGTGTTCGAAAAGAGCAAGCCCCATTTGACCATCCAGAGTTAAAAATACCTCACGGACATCAAGGCAATCATATAGCAGTATCAGCTGGAAACTCATTAGGTACTGACCTTGCTAAAGAAGAAACACTTACTCTTCCTGCTGTTGGAGCAAATGGATTGCCGACTCCCATCCAGCCTTTTACAAATCACTTAAATCCTTAAACATAATAAAACCATAGTCTCTTAATCCATTTAAGAGACTACTCCCTATTATTTTTAATAACGCTTTAAATTATGAAATATTTTAATAAAACATTACTTTCTTTATCCGCTATATCTCTAACGACTTGTCTCAATATACAAGTAGCACAAGCAACTAGCACATACACAGGATTTGCCAATGTTGCTATCACTATCACTGGCATTCATAACCAGACCAACCCAAGCCTAGGTTATGGTAACGACATTCAATACTTTGGTTACAACGAATTGGATGCATTTTCTGACTCCATCGTTACACCAGCAACAGGAGGTAGTGTCACATCATCTTTCCCAACCGATACACTGCCAGATGAAGCCAGCCCCTTACAACTCCCCATTGACTATAGCTTCTCTCAATCAATGCAAATTGATGGCACTGTTTCTAACGGAGATATTGAATCATACTATTTTTTTAGTAGCCTACTTGCTTTTGAAAGTTTATCTTCAGATGACTATATCATTGACTACATAGTCAACTACAGCCTGTCAGCTACTACCAGCAATGGAGCAAGTGCGACAACCACAATATCTGGTGACAACATTGGATTACCTGATGACGGGTGGGGTGGTTATATTGAAGTAGGCACAGACTCTGATTCATTTTCAGACAGTGCCACAAAAACCCTATCTTTGTTTTTAGCCTCTGAAGATATAGCCGAATTCTATTCAGAGACCGTATTTGATGGGAATGCCTCAGCTACAGCCTCTCCTGTCCCATTACCTGGAGCTGTATGGTTATTTTTAGCTGGACTTTTAGCACTACCAAGATTTAAAAAGATATAACTTACCTCACCTACCCTTGTGCTTTTATCATTTCTAATAATGATAAAAAACCTTTCTTGAAAAGAATTGGAAAAATTAAAATGAATAAAAAAATTCAGCTTGCAATAAAAACAGCCCTTGCTGGCGTAGCCTTAACAGGTTCTATAGGAGCCTCTTATGCAGGCACGGTCAGTACCGAAGCATTTGATAGTGGCTCAACAACACTAGTTGCTGGCAGCTCTTTAATAGCTTCAACACAAGCAGCTACAAACCACACATTTACTGATAACCCTTCTTTAAACTATTCAGCTTGGGCTCACCTTGGAAAATGGTATAACTTTGAAGTAACTTCTGCTATCGATACCACTATAAATATTACAGCTACTGACACATCCAAATACTCACCAGCCTTTACAGTTTATCGAACAGATGGCGCGTGGGGAGGTGGTACAGCAACCTTTTCTGAATTTGGTGTTTCAGCTACCGCTAGAACGCCACATAATTTTAATGCAACAGGTAATATTGGAGATAACGGTACAAAGTGGATGCAACAAGGTGAATCTAGCAATACTTCTGATAGTAATGCAATTGCAACCTTAGCCTATGCAAACTCAGGACAAGCTCACCACGCTGGCGAAACCAACTGGGGAGAACACGTCCATACAGGCATCAACTCTAAAGATGGAGCCCTTACTTATACCAATGGAATTAGTGGGTCCGTTGGCATGGGAATGACTGAAATGATTTTAGCTGACTTAGATACAGGCTGGTATACCATTTATACTGGAGGTGCTGATGCAAGCAAATTGGGCTCCACTTTCACTGTTACAGTCAGCGCAGTTCCAGTGCCTGCTGCTGTATATCTTTTTGGCACAGCATTGCTCGGTTTATTTTCTGCACGCCGCAAAGCCTTATCAGCCTAAAAATTAGCATTTGACTAGGAAGCGTAAATACGCCTCCTAGTCCTTTATTAAAAGCAAACAGATTGAGTTTAACCTTACCATTCCTGCCTGGATTGCTGGAATCAATACCTTATGGACAAAAACTTAATCCATGTGTATTAACCCCATAATACTAAAACATAGATTACGTTAATTAAGAACCACTTCCAGACAGAAAAATGAAAACAATTAAAACAGCATTCAAACGCCCCCTCTCTTTTGCTTTTGGGGTTTTATTACTCTCTCCTTTAAATTCAGCATTTTGTACTGAATTTGGCCCACTACCTACTAGCCTAAAGAATGTTTCCATCCCTCAAACACCCGGACTTACTGATGGGACATCCCCAATTATCATTAATAAAGAAAAAGCTATTATTTTAGGAAAAGCTTTATTCTGGGACACCAATGTAGGTAGTGACGGCATGGCATGCGGATCTTGTCACTTTCATGCTGGTGCAGATAGCCGAACAAAAAACCAACTATCTCCAGGGGGAAAGAGTACAGCAAAAATAGACCAGGTTTTTGACCAATCAATTTCAGGCCAACAACTTGGAAGCAACTATACTCTCAAAAAAGGTGACTTCCCTTTTCACCAAAGAGAAGACCCTGTATCAAGATTATCACCCGTCACTTTCAATTCAGATGATGTTTCATCCTCTTCTGGCACCTTTAGCGGTGAGTTTAATGCCACTAATAAAACGGGAGAGAGTGATGACGACTGTAGCCGTAGCGCCGACTCAATCTTTCATGTAGCAAATACAGGAACTCGACGAGTTGAACCTCGTAATACACCTACCGTTATCAACAGTATTTTTAACCACCGCAACTTTTGGGATGGTAGAGCCAACAACACTTTCAACGGTAGCAGCCCTTGGGGAGAGAGGGACCCAGACGCAGGTGTGTGGGTCAAAGTCAGCAGTAGAAAGGTATCTAAGCAACGCTTACATTTAATCAATGCATCCCTAGCATCTTTAGCTATCGCCCCACCCCTAAGCGATACTGAAATGGGGTGCAGGGATAGAACCTTCCCCGATATCGGCCGCAAATTATTATCTCGCCAACCACTCGAAAACCAAAAAGTACATTGGAACGATAGTATTTTAGGCGACCTATCACTAAGCGTTGAAAATAATTTACAACCTGCTTTAAATACGACGTACAACAGACTAGTTAAAGAAACTTTTAACAAGAAATACTGGTCATTCCGCCGTAGAGGCTCATTTGGCACACCTTTTAGCGGACTTGCTTACAACCAAATGGAAGCCAACTTTGCCATGTTCTATGGGTTATCTATTCAAATGTATATTTCTACATTAGTATCTGATGACACACCTTTTGACCGCAGCACTCGAGATATAGAAGGGTTACCTATCGACTTGACTACATCAGAATTGAACGGTTTACACGAATTACGGAAATCACACTGTCTTTTATGTCATATTGGCCCTACATTTACCGCTGCCAGCGTTACAACTAATGCCGAGCAAGTTAAGCTACAACCTGAAGCTTTCGGTAATGAACAATTTAAAATAAGCACATCCAGTAACGTTATTACTCGCCACAATGTCGCCAACACACTAACCTCATTAAATGACACTGGCTTTGCTTCAACAGGAGTCACCTTACCAGAAAATGATATAGGACTCGGTGGGGAAGATAAATTTGGCAACCCTCTCTCCTATTCAAAACAATATATTCAGCACTTAGCAGGTAATAATACTGCAGTACTAGACCCTCAAGTTAAACAAGTAAGGCCTTGTGATTTTCAAGTTCCACTTGCATTAGACAGGGATTTAATCAGTCCCGATTACTTTACACTCCAAGATGGCATAATTCCTCAACCTCAAAGTACTGAAAACTGCTTTATAAGTATTGCTGCTTTTTTACCAAGCCAAGCCGCTATGAACATTGAATTAGCAAAATCAGATAGCAAAAAAACAATAACTGCAATGGATGGCAGCTTTAAAATTCCAAGTTTGCGAAATATTGAATTAACTGGACCATATATGCATAACGGTGGCATGGCTACCCTTGAACAAGTACTTGAGTTTTATACTAGAGCAGGTAATTTTGAACCATTATCATTAAATACTGCTTTTATTTTTGAACAACCCTCTTTACGTTTCTTCCCACAAAACAGATCAGATATTATCGCTTTTCTAAAAACACTAACTGATGACAGAGTAAAGAATAAAAAAGCCCCTTTTGATCACCCTGAAATTAAAATACCTCATGGTCATAATTTATCACCTGATGCAAATAATCCTTTATCTTCAGAATTAGCCCAAGATGAGTTTTTAGTTATTGAAGCTGTTGGAGCAACAGGGATATCAAAACCTTTATTACCATTTGAAGAATATTTAGCGCCTTAATTATTCATATCTAAAGGTGGTACTTGAGTACTACCTTTAGATAAACTCCCACCAATCTTCCCACGTTCATCCATCCACAAATAAGATAACCCCAAATCTTTAACCCAACGCTTTCCCCTTTTTTCTTTTAACATAGTAACAGTAGCCACACTACCAGCTATCACACACTGTTCAGCCACCACAGTAATAGACGACAACCCTCTTACGGGCCAACCTGTTTTAGGATTAAGGATATGACTGTATCGTTCTCCATTAAGAATAATACAGCGCTCATAATCCCCACTACTGGCAATAGCTCCCCGAAAAACATCAATACTAGACATCAATTCCCCGGGCTTTCTTGGATGACGAATACCAACAGACCAAGGCCTACCATCAGCATGAGGACCAATGATTTTAATATCCCCACCTAAATCTACCAAACCATGCTGAACACCATACTGTTGACAGATAGTTGCAGCTCTATCTACCGCATATTCTTTACCTATCCCTCCAAAATCCAATTGCATCCCTTTAATAGAGAATTTAAGCCTTGAACCATCGAGACTAACTTTATCCCAACCTATTCGCGGTAAGATTGCTTTAATATTGCTTTCTTTCGGAATGATTCCCGATTTAAAATCCCACACCTCTCTTAAAATGCCAGAACTTATATCAAATAACCCAGAACTTTGTTGATAACAAGTATTAGCATAATTTAATAAGGCAACAGTTTCTTCATCTACTTGAATCACTCCTCCCTCTTCAGCGACTTTATTAATAGCAGTTAAAACACTATCCTCACGATAACGTGAATATTTCTGTTCAATACGTTGAACATCAGCCACAACAAGATCAGCTATAACTTGAGCGCTAGCTTTAGTATTGGCATACAACTGTATATCACAAGCGGAACCTAAAGCTTTAAAGGGAAAATGAAAAAGTGAGGGCTTCATATAATTAATAAATAAACAGCAAAATTTTGTATTCCAAATACTAAAGCAATTTACTAAAAATTTAAACGAGCCATTTAACATTAAGACAAATAATACAACAGCTACTTAAAAACAAGTTATTTCACACACTAACGTGTCATATCACTCACCGTAAAGATAAACCCCACCCCTAAAAAGCATTCACCTGCTGATAATAAAGGCATTACAGTTTTGGCATACATCCTGCTTTATTATAAATAACTACAAA
>ENA-OSET01003504-OSET01003504.1-sediment-metagenome-genome-assembly--contig:-NODE-3504-length-14359-cov-3.665803_pt1 | contig 14359 bp, 14 predicted proteins | sample MGYA00237882_ERZ534229 | MGnify/ENA primary metagenome ERZ534229 (study PRJEB26408, sample SAMN06266212) | sediment metagenome | isolation source: Hudson Canyon methane seep mesocosm | place... | reverse complement strand
GGTGGTTTTAATACTGCAATGGAAGCCACTAATACGCTGGAATTTTGTATCAGCTGTCACGAAATGGAAGAAAATGTTTATCAGGAATATACAGAAACCGTTCACTTTACCAACAGAAGTGGTGTCAGAGCTGCTTGCTCGGACTGTCACGTACCTGATCCGTGGGTGCATAAAGTAGTACGTAAAATCAAAGCGTCTAATGAAGTACTTCACAAGATGTTAGGAAGTATTGACACGCCAGAGAAATTTGATAAAAAGCGTCTTCATCTTGCTAAAAATGTTTGGAATGAAATGAAAGCTACTGACTCAAGAGAGTGCCGTAACTGCCATGATTTCAAAACCATGTTGCCAGAAAACCAAAAGCCACGTGCACGTAAGCAACATTTGAATGCAATGACTGCTGGTAATACCTGTATTGATTGTCACAAAGGTATTGCACACAAGAATGTTCATGACCAGTTAACAGACGAAGAACTGGAAGAATTAACTAAACCTGACCCTGAGAATGCGATTGCTATTCCAGCTCACTGGCAGGAATTTTTAGATAAGGAAGCCGCAGCAAAAGAAGAAAAGAAAAGGTTAGCACTTGAAGCGGCAAAAAAAGCAGCTGAAGAAGCAAAATTAGCGGCTGAGAAAGAAGCTCAAGAACAGGCAAGGTTAGAAAAAGAGGCTGCAGAAAATGCAGCGAAAGCGCCTGCTAAAAAAGCTAAGAAAAAGGTTGTTGCTAAAGCGAGTGCTAAGAAGTCATCAGTTAATTGGGCGGCAGCACTAGCGAGAGAAGTAACTGTATTTTATCCCGGCCAAGCATCAATGGAATGGGTTTTAGGGCGTGATCATGGTGGAAAGCGTTCTTTCAAAAAAGGCGATCGTTGTATTGAATGTCACGAAGAAGAAGTGGCTGATATAGGTGCCAAGATTGTGAGCGGTGAAAAACTGGAAGATAAGGTGACGCCAGGCAAGCGAGGCAGCATCGCAGTGAACGTTAAAGCGGCACACGATACCAAAAACCTTTACATGCAATTCTCATGGGCGGATACAGATCATACCCCTTCACCATTTACTGACGGCGGTAAGATGGATAAGAAGAATGAAATCAAACTTGCCTTTATGCTTGCAACAGATGAAGTTGAATATGCTGATCGCGCGGGTTGCTGGGGAACTTGCCATGCTGACTTAAACGAGATGCCTTTTGCACCTGAAGGTCAGAACGTCACTAAATACATCAAGGAAAGTCGTACCAAGATCGAGATCAAAGGTCGTGGCGGTAAACCTAAAGGTGGATGGGACAAACGGAAGACTGATGCTGAAATTGATGCGGAGTTAGCGGCAAACCGCTATATGGATATTATTCGCTACAAGTCCGGTGAGAAGAAAACTGAAGACGGAAATATTCTTGCTGACCGACATATGAATGAGAAACTTTCAAGTGAGTTCACTGCTGTCAAGAAAGGCAACCAATGGGTCGTTGAAGTGGTTCGTCCACTTAAAGAAATTGCTGGGAAGAATATTGAGTTAGCACTGGATCAAACTTACAACTTTGGTTTTGCAATTCATGACGATTATACCAATGGACGTTTCCACCATGTATCTCTGGGTTACAAATTAGGATTTGATAATGCAGACGTTGAAATTAATGCCATGAAGCAGTAATTGAAATGAAAGAAGGAAAGCCTTGATGCATCGTGATTTTGCTAGAAAAAGAGAGAGGAAAGAGAAAGTAATGAGCAAAGTAATTTGCTCATTACTAGCGGGTTTTATGTTTACCGCTTTGCTATTTAGAACTGGCTTTTTACAGGCAGAAGTAGTGGAAGTAAGCATACAAAAAATGCGCTTTATTCCGGCTCAAATCACGATCAATCAAGGTGACACCATTCGTTGGGTCAACAAGGAAAAAAGGCAGTATCACAGTGTTTGGTTTGAAGCATTAGGGGAGGAAGAGGGCGATTACTTTTTTCCTGAAGAGTTTATTGAGCGTCAGTTTAACGAGCTAGGTGAGTTTTCATACCGCTGCGGACCACACCCTGAAATGCTTGGTACGATAAACGTTAATTCTGGAACTGCCAATAAGACTCAACCGAAAATAACTCAAAAGCGTAAAAACGAACTGACTTATATCGTGAAACAAGACTGCGGTTCATGTCATGGCATGTTACTTAAAGGCGGACTAGGCCCAGCAATTTTGCCAGAAAAACTTACTAATTATCAGGTTGAAGATCTAAGTGCAGTGATTTTGCATGGCCGACCTGGTACCCCAATGCCACCGTGGAAAGGAATTTTATCACCGCAGGATGCGAAGTGGATTTCAACGCAACTTAAATCAGGTGGTTTTGTTGATGAATAGCTTTTTGATAAATAAAAACCTTAATTTTTCATTTGTACTCTTGGTAAGCCTGATGTTGTCAGCTTGTGAAACGCTGACACTATCGTCAACAGAGCTACGTTCTACAGGCGATATGGGCGTTATCATCGAGCGTGCTACAGGTTCCGTAAAAATAATTGATACCTCAGACCAAGCGCCTATCAGTGACGTGGATGGTTTAGGTGATTTATCGCATGCATCTATTGTCTTCTCTCGTGACGAACGCTTCGCCTATGTGTTTGGCCGTGATGGTGGCTTGACTAAAATTGACATACTCACCGACAAAATCGATAAACGCGTTATCCAATCTGGAAATAGTATTGGAGGGGCTATTAGTCAAGATGGCAAATTGATCGCGGTTTCTAACTATACCCCGGGTGGGGTGAAAGTCTTTGATAGTGAAACACTAGATTTAGTGGCCGATATTCCTGCTACTGAATTTACAGACCCGCGGACAGGAGAGCCACGCCGATCAAAAGTGGTTGGTTTAGTAGATGCCCCAGGGCAAAAATTTGTTTTTAGTCTATTTGATACCGATGAAGTCTGGATTGCCGATTTTTCAGCAGGCGCAAATATTCAACCCAGTCTCACAAAATATACCGACACCGGTCGTCAACCCTATGATGCTTTGATCTCACCCGATGGTCGTTTCTATATTGCGGGTTTGTTTGGTGAGGATGGTATGGCTTTATTGGACTTATGGCATCCCGAAAAAGGCATTAAACGAATTTTGTCTAACTACGGTAAAGGGGAAGCCAAGCTACCTGTTTATAAAATGCCGCACCTGGAAGGTTGGGCGATTGCTGGTGACTTTGCATTTGTACCTGCGGTTGGACAGCACAAAGTCTTGATTATTGATACCACCAATTGGCAACAAGTGGGTGAAATAGAGGTGCATGGTCAACCTATTTTTGTAATGGCCAGACCTGATGCACGTGAAATATGGGTAAATTTTGCTTTTCCGAACAACGATACTTTGCAAGTGATTGACGCTGAAAAGCAGAAAATTAGACAAACTCTCAAACCCGGAAAAGGCGTATTGCATATGGAGTTTACGCCAAGAGGCGAGCACGTTTGGGTTTCTGTTAGAGATCTGAATCGGGTTGAAATCTACGATACACAAACACTGGAGCGATTAACGCAGTTTGAAGCAAGCAGCCCAAGCGGCATCTTCTTTACCGCCAGAGCACATAAAATGGGCTTGTAATAGAAATCATACACTCATGAAAATATAGCGTTGGGTTAAAGCCCAAGCTACATGTGAGTTAGACATCAAGATGTGGAAAACAATATGGATAAATTAACGCAAGCACTCTTAAATACCTATCAGCGAAATTTTCCAATCACCTCTCGTCCATTTGCCGAAATGGGCCGAGTTCTATCCTTCAGTGAATTTGAAGTACTGAGTAAATTACAATCGATTAAAGCTAAAGGCACCGTTACACGTATCGGCCCGGTTTTTGACCACCGTAAAGCGGGTTCGAGTTTATTAGCGGCGATTAAAGTACCACCAGAGCAGCTGGATTTTGTTGCTGAACAAATTAATCAATATGCCGAAGTAAATCACAATTATGGGCGTGAACATGACTATAACCTTTGGTTTGTAGTCACCGCACCGACGCAAACACATCTGCAGAATGTATTGCATGACATGGAACAGACTACAGGTTTGCCGATTCTAAGGCTGCCGATGGAAAAGTCCTATCATATTGATCTAGGTTTTCACCTTTGGACAAAGGGGAAGCTAAAATCAGACTTTAGCTGCCATGCTGATAAGCCTGAGACCGAGCATGACTTCCTCTCAAGTGTGCACCCACCTTTGAGCTCCACGGAACAAAAGCAATTACGCATCCTAGTACAAGATGGTTTACCTCTAACACAGAAACCTTTCGAAGATTTAGCAAAACAAATAAATGTGACAGAAGCGCGCGTTCTCTCGACTTTTAAATATTGGCTAAATACAGGGCTGATAAAGCGTCTGGGTTTAGTTACCAACCATCACCGTCTGGGTTTTAATTCCAATGCAATGATTGTGTGGAATATTCCCGACGAAAAGGTGGATGAAATTGGTGAAGCCTTTAAAGAATCTGGTTTAGTAAGTTTGTGTTATCGCCGTCGCCGTCATGAACCTGAATGGTCTTATAACCTGTATTGCATGATCCACAGTCGTGATCGCGCCACGGTTGCAGAAAATGTGGCGACGCTTGTAAGCCTTTGTGGTTTGCAGAATACCCCCAAAGAAGTACTGTTTAGTAACCATCAATTTAAGCAAAAAGGCGGGCAGTATTTAATGTCTACCACCCACTCTATTAAGGGGTTTCAGGCAAAGGCCTCAAACCAGGAATTTAATGAAAAAAACGCTTTGATAAACGATTCAAGTTGTTTGAGATCAAGTACAAAAAGTTTTGATCCGTGTAAGTTGAAATCGTCTTCGACAGAACAAAGTATCAGGGCAGTGTGATGGATAAACTCGATTTACAGCTAATAAACAAATTGCAACATGGCTTCCCCATTTGTGAGTATCCCTATGCTGCAGTGGCTGAAGATATCGGCACTGAAGAGTCAAATGTGATCGAGCGTTTAGGTGCCTTATTGGAGAATCGTACACTCACCCGATTTGGTCCTATGTATCACGCCGAGCACTTGGGTGGTGCCTTAACCTTGGCAGCCTTGGCCGTGCCTGAAAAGCAGTTTAATCGTATTGCCAAAATCGTAAATGACATGCCCGAAATTGCCCATAACTATAAGCGTACGCATGAGTTGAATATGTGGTTTGTAATCGCCACCGAAAAACCCGAACAACTGAATGATGCGATTGTACGAATCGAAGAAAAAACCGGCTTTCATGTATACAACATGCCAAAACAAGAGGAGTTCTATGTTGGATTCTACCTTGACCTGTAATGATAAAAATAGTGAAACAAGTAGTGATAAAAAAATGACTGCTTCTTCAATTATTACAGATATGGATCGTGAACTGATTTTACTTACACAAAACGGGCTACCACTTGCACCACGCCCTTATCATTTATTAGGTGTGATGTTAGGTATCTCGGGTGAAGAGGTCATGAACCGATTATCTGTCATGCTTGAAAGTGGCAAGATTCGTCGCATCGCTGCTGTACCGAACCATTATGTTTTGGGCTATCGCTCAAATGGTATGACTGTATGGGACGTACCGGATGAAAAAATCAGTGAATTGGGTCGCTTAATTGGTGATCTTCCTTTTGTGAGTCATTGCTATCATCGTCCGCGACATTTGCCCTTATGGAACTACAACCTCTTCGCCATGGTACATGGCAAGCGTAAACAAGAAGTATTGGATCATATTGAAGAAATTACCCGTGTATTAGGCGACAATTGCCGTGGTAGTGATGTGCTCTATAGCACACGTATATTAAAGAAAACGGGACTAAGGATTAAGCCGGATTCGACCAAGAAACCCAGAAAAGGCGAATAAGAGATGTTTCGTATTAGTCAGTACATGAAGATATTACATGAGCAAACACCGCTAGGAAAAGTGCGCACGCCGCCAGGCCCTGTGGTGATTTGGAACTTAATTCGTCGTTGTAATCTCACCTGCAAACATTGCTATACCGTGTCAGCGAATACACACTTTCCTGGAGAGTTAAGTACAGAAGAAGTGTTTACGGTGATGGATGATTTAAAAGATTATCGTGTGCCAGTACTTATTCTATCAGGTGGTGAGCCTTTACTACGGCCAGATATTTTTGAAATTGCCAAACGAGCTAAAGATAAAGGTTTTTACGTTGGTCTATCCAGCAACGGTACCTTGATTGATGAAAATAACATTCAGAAGATAGCTGAAGTAGGTTTCAACTATGTGGGCGTAAGCATTGACGGCTTGCGCGAAAATAATGATGAATTTCGCCAAATGCAAGGCGGCTTTGATGCGGCTTTACATGGCCTTGAACTTTGCAAGCAGCATGATATTAAAGCGGGTTTACGCTTCACGCTAACCGAACAAAATTGTCAGGATTTACCCGCGCTGCTCGATATTATGGACGAGAGAAATATCGAAAAGTTCTATTTATCACATCTGAACTATTCTGGCCGGGGTAAACGTAACCGCAAAAAAGATGCATATTTTAAAACCACCCGTGACGCGATGGATTTATTATTTCAACGTGCCTGGGATGATGCGGTCGCCGGAAAAACCACCGAATATGTCACCGGAAATAACGATGCTGATGGCGTTTATTTATTGCACTGGGCAGAAAAACATCACCCCGATAAAGCACCTTTACTCAAGCAACACCTAGAGCGATGGGGCGGAAATGCCTCCGGTATGCATATTTCAAATATCGACAACTTGGGTAATGTACACCCGGATACGTTCTGGTGGGACCATAATTTAGGCAATGTTAAAGAGCGTCCTTTTTCAGATATTTGGGAAAATACTGATGATGAATTGATGCTAGGTTTAAGACAGTCGCCCAGAAACATTAAAGGCCGCTGCGCCCAGTGTGCCTATTTTAAAATATGCGGTGGCAATACTCGTACTCGTGCTTATAGCTTTGACGGTGATTATTGGGGTGAAGATCCAGGTTGTTATCTGGAAAACCCAGAAATTGGTTTATCTGAAATCAAATTAGTTGAAAACACCACCACAGTTTAAGTTTGGCTTAGGAGAAGTAGATGAATAGTAAAGCTAAACCCCCCGTGCACAGCCCTTTATTGGCTGTTGGTGCACAAAACAAACGTGACTTTTTAGCAGGTGAAGTCGTCTTGATTGGCGCAGGTCCGGGAGATCCTGAATTACTCACCCTTAAAGCTTATCGCTTATTAAAAGAAGCTGATTGTGTGGTGTATGACCGTCTGGTGAGCGAAGAAATCATGGCGATGGTGCCTGAGAATGCCGAGAAAATTTATGTGGGTAAAAAACAAAGCGCACATACACTCGACCAAATCGACATCAACCAACTCTTGGTAGATAAAGCAAAAAGTGGCAAAAAAGTAGCGCGCTTAAAAGGCGGAGACCCTTTTATTTTTGGGCGTGGTGGAGAAGAAGTGCAAGACCTGCTTAAAGCCGGTGTGGCTTGTCGCGTTGTACCCGGTATAACAGCGGCTTCAGCTTGTACTACGTATTCGGGGATTCCTTTAACACACCGGGATTATGTACATGGCTGCACCTTTATCACTGGCCACCTGCAAGATGGCCCGGACGGCCAACACTTAAGTTTACCGTGGAATGTTTTGGCGCGTGAAGATCATACACTGGTCATCTATATGGGCATAAAAACAGCCCCGATACTAAGCAAGCAGTTAATTAAACATGGCCTACCCAACAGCACCCCTGTAGGTCTGATCCGCCAAGGCACAACCGACAATCATCAAACTTTCAGAACCACGCTTGAAAATCTAAGTGAGTTTATTATCGAAAATCATATTAAGCCTCCCACGTTGATTGTGGTTGGTAAGGTTGTAAATGCCCTGAAAGAAGCATTGCCCACTTATCTATCAAATGAAATGACAGAAATACACTAGCATATCACTTTCAACAAAAGTGATATGCACAGTCTATAAACAAGACGCGTATTTAGTGCTTGTTTAAAAGTAAAAGGTAGAAAAGTATGTACTTCAAATTACTAACGAGCGCCTTACTCGGTGTCATTTTCTTAGGCACTTTTTTTGCCTCAGCGAGTCAGGCAGCAAATTCTAATAATGAAATAAATCAGGGTGATGAAATCAATGCCACCATCCTCTACCAACAACACTGCGCTGTTTGTCATGGAGGGGAGCGTTTAGGTTTAATGGGCCCAGCACTACTGCCTGAAAATTTATCACGTTTTAGAAAACATAAAGCCATCAATGTCATCAAATCAGGCCGTGTTGCTACACAAATGCCATCCTTTTCGGATAAATTAAGTGAACAACAGATACAATCCCTCGTTGACTTCATCTACACGCCATTAGCAGCCGTTCCTGAATGGAAACTGTCCGACATTAATCAAACCCGCAAGACCTTTTTTAAACCAGAAAGCCTTTCAAAGACGCCTATTTTCAAAGCAGATATGATGAATTTGTTTATCGTGGTTGAACTGGGTGACCATCATGCTACGGTGCTTAATGGTGATACCTTCGAACCCATTCACCGCTTTCAAACTCACTTTGCTTTACACGGAGGGCCAAAATACTCACCTGATGGCCGCCATGTTTATTTTGCCTCACGCGACGGCTGGGTTAGTAAGTTTGACATCTATAACCTAAAAACGGTTGCCGAAGTACGTGTCGGTATTAATACTCGTAATATTGCTATATCCAGTGATGGTCGCTACTTGATGGCCGCTAATTATCTTCCCAATAATCTAGTGCTACTCGACACTGAAGACTTATCTCCCATCAAACTCATGGATGTGAAAGATAAAAACGGTAAAAGTTCCCGCGTAAGTGCAGTTTACAACGCACCGCCAAGAAACAGCTTTATCGCCGCATTAAAAGACATCGAAGAAGTATGGGAAATAAACTATCAGGATACGCCGCCAGCAGGTTTTGTGGGGTGGGAGCATGACTACAATGAGAAATCTGGCGACGTGGTTACCCCGGACCCTTTTCCAGTTCGAAAAATCAAAGTATCGGCTTTGTTAGATGACTTCTTCTTCAGTCAGGACTATAGCTTGCTATTTGGCGCATCTCGAAGCGGTGAAGGTGTTGTTTTATCTTTAGATGCCAGGAAGGAAATCGGCTCTTTAAACGTACCCGGAATGCCGCATCTGGGCTCTGGCATTACCTGGGAATACCAAGGTAGAGATGTTATGGCCACGCCAAATCTGAAAGAAGGCAAAGTGACCATTATTGATATGGACAGCTGGGAAGTCATCAAACACATTGAGACTAAAGGTCCCGGTTTCTTCATGCGAAGCCATGAAAAAACGCCTTATGCCTGGGTAGATGTATTTTTTGGCCCGAATAAAGACCTGATGCACGTTATCGACAAATCCACCTTGGAAATTGTCAAAACCCTAAAGCCTGTCCCCGGAAAAACTGCCGCCCACATCGAATTCACCAAAGATGGTCGCTATGCTCTAATGAGTATCTGGGATAAAGAAGGCGCACTTATCGTGTACGATGCTAAAACACTAGAAGAAGTGAAACGCCTACCCATGTCCAAACCTTCGGGTAAGTATAATGTGTTTAATAAAACCAGCTATTCACGCGGGACGAGTCATTAAACACGATAAAAGTTGTATTTTTATTGCGTAAGAAAAGAAGTTAAAACCACATATTGTTGGTTTAGATAAACTTGTAACAATTTTGGTATACAGTGGTACTAAAAAAAACTAGCGTTGAGCCACAGATGAGTTGCAATACTGGCGATATAACCAAGTGTGATGACTGGCGCCCACTTAAGGTGGCTAAAGAAAGTATAGTTGCCTTTTGCCATCCCCATTAGCGCAACTCCAGCAGCAGAACCAATTGATAACATACTACCACCGACGCCTGCCGTAAGCGTTGCCAATAACCATTGTCCCTGGGACATTTCAGGATTCATGCTCAGTACTGAAAACATCAAAGGGATATTATCAACAATCGCAGATAAAAAACCCATTGCAATATTGGCCTGAGTTGCACCCCATTGGTTATACATAACCTCAGAAACCAAGCTTAAGTAACCGATAAAACCAAGACCACCGACACAGAGAACGACACCGTAAAAGAAAAACAGCGTATCCCACTCAGCACGGGATACTTTATTAAAAATATCAAAAGGGATCACGTCACCTTTGCGATATTCCTGTTTTTCAGTGAACTGAATCAAATCACTCACCCGATGATCTGCGCGTACAGGGTCATAGGCCACTTTATCTTTGTTATGGGTTTTTTTCAGATAAAAGCCAAAAAACTGGAGAAGTGACAAGCCCGTAAACATACCTACAACAGGAGGTAAATGCAGTAAACTGTGGTAGATTACAGCGAGACATATAGTGACTAAAAATAGAAATATTATGCGTTTAGCGCCTCGTTTCATAATCTCCAATTCATTAATATCTTGCGGTTTCTCATTGGGTATGAAGAACTGCATAATAAAAGCAGGCACGACATAATTGATAACAGAAGGGATAAATAGAGCAAAGAAGGTTTGGAACTCAATCACCCCTTTTTGCCACACCATTAGCGTTGTGATATCACCAAATGGACTGAACGCACCGCCGGCATTGGAAGCAACAACAATATTGATACAGCCTAATGAGACAAATCTAGTATTGTCACCGCCGACAGCCATCACAACGGCACCCATTAATAAGGCTGTCGTTAGATTATCTGCAATGGGTGAAATTAAAAAAGCTAAAACGCCAGTTACCCAGAACAATTGACGGAAGTTAAACGCTTTTGCAACTAACCAATAACGCAATGCATCGAATACCTTGCGCTCTTCCATGGCATTTATATAGGTCATGGCGACTAACAGGAATAACATGAGCTCGGCATATTCTAGTAGATTATGACGTACAGCTGCTTCTGCAGTATCTGTTATGCCGTTTGTGGCATACACATAGGCGATCATGGCCCAAATAATACCCGCCGCCAAGATAACCGGCTTGGACTTTCTTAAATGTAGAAACTCTTCTGCCATAACGAGCGCATAAGCCACCACCATAACAAGCAATGAGATATAACCGGCACTGTGCTGGGTTAAGTCCAACCAATTATCCGCATTGGCTTCAACTGCCAATAACTGAGGTGAAAAGAACAAAAGAATGATAATGGGGAACAGACGATTTTTATTCACGCGACAACTATCCTGACATAGGGGGGTATTATTCGTAATTTATACTGCACGGGATTTGACTGCATTCTAATAGCATAGATTACTATTTAAGCATTTACCGGAAATATGCGTATAAATGGGACATGCGAAATTTCATAAATGCGCCTCCTATGATTATTATTTTCATAGGGGGCCTGACGTTTCTAAGAACGCTAAAGTGAAACTGCTTTCAAATTCCTGGATCAGTACCGCTATTCCTTTTGAAACGGCCTGTTTCGTATTAATTTTCTCAATGCTGAGCGCTGCAAATTAACCAAGTTGTTAATGCAAGTTAGTATAATGGTAGTGGCCAAGGCTATTTGTTTAACTCAGAAATCACCAAGTCATATAGCTGCTGTGCACCAAAAGACGGTAACGGTTTTTCATTTACAAAGAAGGTCGGCGTTTGGCTGATTTGTAAACTACGAATATCTTCTTTTTCCTGTGCGAGAATTTGGTTTATGTTTGTTGAGTTGATGACTGCTTTTGCCGAATCCACGTTCAAGCCAGCAGCTTTCGCTATTTCCCATGCTCGGTTAAGGTTGGGTTCATGGTGAGATGCCCATTGCTGCTGGTCTTCAAGTAGTGCTTCAAGTACCGATTTAAAAATACCTTGCAAACGAGCAGCTTCTAACATTCGTACCACGGTTTCCGAGCCTTGGTGAAATGTCGCATAACGTAGTACAACACGAACATCGTTAGGGTGTCGCGATAGAATTTCTTTTACGAAAGGGTAGAAGGATCGACATGCTTCGCAGGCAGGGTCAAAGAATTCCACGATGCTGACCTTCGCTGTTTCAGCACCAAAGCTTGGCGAGTAAGGCCTTTCATACGCATCGCCCCCTGTAATGCTGCTATCAGCTTTTGTGCTTTGGCTAGAGGATTGGGCGTCTTGCTTGTTTGTATCTGAACACCCGCCTAATGAAAGCGTTAATAGTAAACAGACCAGGGAAATAACGACCGTATTTTGCATATCAATATAAACCAATAATGTAAATGAGGTGCTTATACTAAATCAATGGCAGCGAATTTTCTTGATATAAATGTCAATATTGTACTGCTCATAAATAACACCTCATATTTGTTGTCACTAAACGTAATGAAATTCACTCATTTTCATGGGTGACGAATACTTGTGGTTCACCCAATTCGTCAACAGTGACATTAAAGTTGATCGGTCTGCAGCAGACTTGGCAATCCTCAATGTAATTTTGTTGGGGGACTGAACAATCAATTTGTACACTAATTATTTCGCCACAATATGGGCATGAAATATCATTATCTATCAAATCATAATGCATTATTTTATTAGCCTCAGATACTAGGGCATATAAGCTATATACCACATGCTTTTTGTTTAAATTTCATCTTAATAGAGGAAATGATTTTTTGGTATAATACCTGTAAAAGCCTTTAAGGCTGCTGATTGTTTCGTTTTCTATGAGTTGCCTGAGGATATGGGTGATTATTATGATTAAAAAACGAAATTGGCTTATTGTGATTGTATCTTCCTTCTTTTTACTCATTGTCCCAACAACAAGTGGAAAGATAATGTCTCAGGATATTGTGAAAAGTGCTCAAGAGCTCGATGCTCGATATGAAGAAGTAGGAGATAGTTGGGAGCGCTTTAATATCGACGAACTCCTTGATATATATGGCCCTACTTCAGCGGGTCAGCCGTCAAAAAAGATAACAGATGAAGCTCCTTATGATGAAATAGGGGAGTATGGCGTAGAGTACGAAAACATAGATGAAGAATCCTGGGGTGCACCTAAGGTGAATCCAGAAGACAGTAAAGCAGTAGACCAATAACGTAGCGAATTAAAAATAGTGTACGGCATTTCACACGGTGGTTTATGGACTAATTAATACCAAGCCTAAAATGAAAAACGCACAGGATAAACCCAAGCCAATAGTAGGCACTATAAACCAGTATTTGATTGATAAAAATAAGTATAAAATTGGAACAAGCACGATGGCTAAACTGAAGAACATAGAAGACGAAATTAATTCAGGGTTGTCGGTAGCAAGCGCAAAATAAAATAAGCCAAAAATAAACAGACCCAAGCTGTGGCTTAAATGAAAGCCGATGCTTCCAGACCATAAAGTTGTTTGTGTTGTGATATTGGAATGAGATGATTTATTTAACTCAAGAACCTCTGGTTTTGCAGGTTCCATTGCTTTGGTGAACTGAGTGAGATAAGCATGCACTCCCCCCAAAACCATATAAACAATACTAGCAAGCAGAATTAAATTGATTCCTGTTTCCATTATAACTCCTTGTATTTCCTATCGTGACGCCGCTTAACTGTAGACTTGGATGTCTGGTAAATTTTCGTAAACAGTCATGCATGAACGGTATTTTAGTAAGGCTATTTATAATAACAGGCAATGGCTCTGGCCATCTCCCGAATTTCAGAGCAATCCCAATTGATGAATTCAGAATTTTCGAGATACTGCTTCATTGCTGATTCTCTTGGCAGTAAAATTTGTCCGGTTGAGCTGCTTATAGTTGGGCAGTTCCATTGATATACTTTAGAACTGATACAATAACTAAGCATCCAATACCCACTAAGTCTATAACCGCGATTTTATAAATTGAGGCATTGTAATCACCGGCAGCCCAAACAAAGTATAGAAAACCCAGCATGGAAATTGCTGCCATGACCATAGCTGCTGTTTGATAAGAAGGCTGATACACAGAATAAAGTATAAACCCTCCAATAAGCCCGAAGAGTAAAGCTCGATGACGCATTAATATAACTATATCGTTGCCGATTAGCTCAACTGAATACGCGTCAGACAATTTTTCTGCTGAAAGAATTCCAATTACAGGCAAAAAATTTATTACCCCTACAACAAACAGAAGTATTGAAATTATTATGTTCATATATTCTCCGTTTGAACTGCTTGCTTCACGCAATTCGTTAGGTGAGAGCTCGCAAAACTTTTCTATTGCTTGCTCTTTTATTTTTTTAAATACTTTCCAGTCATGTTCTGTCCTTTATTGCACAACGCCTAGTTATACATTGTAACCATTACTTTAATGCACATGTTGTTAGGCAAATTACTATACCTAGCCAAAGCGTATTTTTAACAATAGCTTTATAAATCTTTTTGTTGTTTCTTCGATCATAGTGGTCGATGATATTTGTGATAAAACTAATACTTAAAAGCACCAAACAAGCATACAAGATAATTGCCTTGTCACCATAATAATAAAACCCTTC
>ENA-OSET01003503-OSET01003503.1-sediment-metagenome-genome-assembly--contig:-NODE-3503-length-14359-cov-7.581921_pt1 | contig 14359 bp, 6 predicted proteins | sample MGYA00237882_ERZ534229 | MGnify/ENA primary metagenome ERZ534229 (study PRJEB26408, sample SAMN06266212) | sediment metagenome | isolation source: Hudson Canyon methane seep mesocosm | place: USA:Hudson... | reverse complement strand
CCATCAAAGCAGCTTACATCAGTTATAATTCCCGAGAGCGTCATGCCACCAATAGTTATAGAGTCAACTGCAAAACACCCATTGTCATCTGAAACAGAAACAACATATAATCCAGGAGCCAACCCTGTTCGACTTAATGACGTACCACAAACAATATAATTCCAACAATAAGTATAACCAGATCCAGCCGGAGTATTACCTCCAGTCACGCCAAGAACGATAGACCCATCGGAACTATTACTACAAGTTAAAGTTCCGGCAGCAATTGTATCTATAATAATACTATCTGGGGCAACTATGAATACGGATTCGAAAGCCAAGCACCCTAGGTTATATGTTATGGTAATGGGATATGTTCCTTCAATCAATCCAGTGGCAGAAGTTCCAGTAAATGTTAAACCCTTGCCCCAAGCAAAAGTATAAGGAACGGTTCCTCCAAGCGGAATAACGTTACCGGTACCATCGCTAGAATAAAAACAACTAGGATTTAAGCCTACCGGTGCACTTGGGGCATTACTAAATGCTGAAAGGTCTAATACATCACCTGCTGCAAAACCAGTTACTGTATGCTCGTAAGTGCCTGCTGCGATAGTGAATAATGTATCGCCACCAGCCACTGCATCACTTGTACCTGCAGCTGAGATTGCAATAGTGCCTGCTGCTGCATCATCCGCTACATCATTCGTGGTATTTAGCGTTAATATTGCTGATGCCTCATTACCCGCCATATCAGTTGCAGTCACACCTAACTCAAATGTATTCACTTCAGTTTCAAAGTCATTTGCCGCAGACGTTAAACCTGCTTCTGTTAAGGTAATTTCACCCGTTGTTTCATCAATTGCAAAAAGGCCCTCTACATCTGTTTTAGGATCAATAGCATAAACAGCTGTATCGTCGTCTGAACTTGCGGTTGCAATAACATCATCTGCTACTTTATTTTCAACATAATCAACTGTTGCATCAATGATAACTGGAGCCGTTGTATCAACTGGTGCATCAGTCGGTGCATCAGTCGGTGCATCAGTCGGTGCATCAGTCGGTGCATCAGTCGGTGCATCAACTACTGGCTCAAGGCTTGATATCATATCTGCTTCAGCTTCTTCATTAGCAACTTGCTCAGCAGTACTATCTACTGATTCAGCTGTTAATTGCTCAAGTGATGAGTACATATCACCAAAATCAAGAACACCTTGTTTTGTTACTGATGTGAATGAGAAATCATTAGCTGAATTAGAAGTACCATCATGAGCAACAGTAGCAGAGTAAACCGCCATAGTATGGTAATCAGTGTCATCACCCATTACATAATCAGTAATATTAGCAGTTGATTGTTCTATTTGTCTGTCATAAACAATATTAAATACAACTTTAGAACCCACTAAATCATCTTCTGTGTTATTACCAACAGCTGTTAGTACATTATCATCAGCCGTTTGAAAATCACCATCAACAATCACAGCGTTTAAAGCTCTTTCAATCATTTCATTTGTAATTTCACTATAACTTGATACAGTCTCACCACCTGCTTGTAAAGAATCAAACAAATCAGAAAGTTCAATGTTAATTACAGTATTATGGTCAATTTGTCCAGTTAAACCAGCACCTGCAGTAATCTCATTATTATCACCAGCACCGTTATCTGCAACAGCATTAGCATTTTCATTATCAACGAGGTTAACAAACTCAAAAGCCACTTTTTGATTAACTCTTAACTCTTGAGCATCCGCAGACTCTGCTCTATCTCTCGCATCAGTATCTAAAAATACTGAGTAATCGATCACATCTTCTGCAGCTGCTGCTGTACCAGTATGGAAGTTAAGGATTGTATCCGTTCCGAAACCTTCAGTAAGCACGAGAGTTTCATATCCTGAGCCTGCAGTATTGTTTGAGTTAAGAACTAATAAATCATCTCCTGCACCACCTGTAATTTGTACTTCACTGATCTCAGTATTGTTTGCACCAGTTGCTGCAATCAGCTTATTGTAACCAATCGTTAGGCTGTAATCCATATTTTGGTCAACGGCTGTAACAGTAGTTAAATCTGCAGCATTGTCATTATCATCATCAGCGGGGTCAGCATCTACCTGACCTGATTGGCTTGAAGAGTTAACGTCATCAGAATCTGCTGCTCTAAACATAGAGTTAAATAATGCTTCTTCACTACCACCTGTATCATTATCATAGATTGGATCACCATCAACAGACAGACTAACATCTGCAGTAATATCATCACCATCAACACCTGTAGATCCTGGGAACCATGCATTGTGAGCAGCAGCCATTTCAGTAGCTGTTACATCATTCCTTTCAGCGAAGATATCAGCAGAGTCATTTTGATAAAGCGTATGATCATCTTGTTCTAATACAGCAACATCATCACCTGCTCCTTCATTTTTGTGCCCATCATACTTAGGTGATAAGAATACTATATTTAAGTCATTAATATCTAATGCTCTATCCACTAAAGATGTAACTTGAAGACCATTATCTCTTAAATCATCTGTGCGTAATAATTGACTTATCTCAGTATCATCAGCAATTGCTGCTTTGATAGCATCATTAATTGCAGTTGCACTGGTAGTGTATCCACTAGCTGAATATTCTACATCAACAAACTCAGTCGTTAGACCTTCAATCTCAACCGCTAGCTTCATCTCGAATACTTTGTGTTCGACATCACCACGACCAACATATGAAGCACCAGATGCATCCGCATTAAATACCCATTGTGCTTTTGCAGCATCATTAGAGATAAATATAGCATCGTTACCAGACCCTAAATCAACATTTGCTGTTGAATAAATACCATCACCTGCACCAATAGTAACAACATCACTACCTGCACCCGTATTGATGTTGATTTGATCAATTTGAGCAGTATTTACAAAGTTTGTAGCTGTTTGGATTGAAAAAGTTAAATTAACTTCATCATCACCTGAACTTGTACTAATTGTGTTTGCATATGTATGAATAGCAGAGTCACTCATATCGATATCAGTTCTGATTAAATCACTACCAGCACCTGTATTTGTAGTAAATGAGCCATCTACCGTTGTGTTATGCACTAATGTAACATCACCACCACCTGCAGCATTGATGTCATCAATATTTAATGCAGCACTTTCAGTACCGATATCCAGATTACCTAAGAAGTTATCTGCATTTAGGTTCGTTAAGTCTCCACCAAATGGAGCACTTGCTGTTGTATTGTCATAACCATCAGCAGCACCAGTAATACCATTATCATTCACATCAGCATTACCTGTAATAGCCAGTGCAGCATAAGAGCTATCAGTTCTAGCTTCTGAAACGATATTAACAGTATTTAGTTGAGCATTTGTAGACTGAACAACACCTAAGTTTGAAGGCTTATCTTCATCACCCATTACTGTAATATTAAATACCTCAATACCATCAGTTTGATCTTCATCAGTTGAACCATCAAGATCTAAGTCTTTACCACCAATAACAAGATCGCCACCTTCGCCATCACGTCCAACTTTTGTAAGTTCAATATCAATTTGCAAGTCAACATTTACTGTTACTGCTGGTTCAGCATTCATAGAGTTGTTTTGATCAGTATCATTTTCAAGAGCAACTGTTGAAAACTCACCCTCTGCAAGCTCTTCTGGTCCAGTATTTACAACCCGAATTGGGTAGTAATCACCCGCATCATCACCAGACTCATAAGTTGCAACGGGGATAGAGAATACTGCATTTGCAATTGGCATTTTAGAAGCCGTAACCCCACTAAAATCAACACCAAGTTCTATTCCTTTTGCAACAATAGCAGCATTGACGGCGACAACGACTTCATCATATGCTGTTGTGTAATCAAGTAGAGTATTTTCTTGAATAGCTGTAAGATCTACAATTATCGATTCTGTTCCCACAAAAAATTGAAACCCTACTGTTCCTTCAATTGGGTTTCTGTTTTCCACGTTGTTAACCGCATTTAACATGTGAATAACTAATTGAGAACCTGAAGTAGATTGACCAGTAGTTAAATAGTCTTCATCAAATAATACCGTTAAATCTGAAGCATCATCATCTGAGTTGTGATTATCAGTATGATCCATTGTGATGGTCATATCAGCTGTATTTCTTATCGTCACACCATCAGACGCTAATGTAGTCAAGTTCTCTATTGTTAAATCACCATCAGAGTTCTTAGAGCCAATTTTTTCCACACCATGCATGTACTTAGCATCTACTGTGATGTTTTGATCAGCGTTACCACCAGCATCTCTAGCTTCTAGCTCTACAACTTCGATATTTGTCGTTCTTGGCTGAATGTCAGTTATATTAAGAGCATTAACGCCTACAAATTCAGTTGTTAGCTCAGCATAAAGTGTATCTGTTCCGGCTGCACCGTCTAAATGATCTGCAGAAGAAAGCGAGTTTGACACGCCGCCTGCAAAGTCATTTTGTTGTTGATAAGCATTAAACTGATCATTAGCAGCGGTACCATTAAAAATACCATTACGATCAGTACCAGCTGTTAAATTAATAATAGTAGCTGCGGCTTCGCTATTCCCATTAATTCCCTTATTATTTTCATTAAGTGAATAGTCTAGTGACGCGTTAACAGATTCATTGAATTGTTTAGCAACTTCACCAAAAATCGCATCTTCTGTTAGTTCAGCAAGTACCGCTGCAATATCAGCAACTGCTGAACCCCAGTTAGCTCTACCTGCACTATTCAGCTGTGCTATTACAAATTCATTTGCAACAACTAAATCTGCAGAAGAAATACCATTTGCTTCAGTAACACCAAGATTAGTGACAATTGATGCTGCAAAACTTGCTGCCGTTGCAGTATTATCTGCATAATCAACTAATAAATTATTAATATCAACAACAGAACTTGCATCTGCTGCTGCTGATAAATCAGTTAAAATTGTAAAGCCTGGCTGTGCACCAAACATCGCTTCTATCGTTTGCGTAAGAAGTTTTTGATTTGTTGTTGCCGTTACTGCTAATGATAATGCCATTTGTTTCTCCTAATTAAGGGTAGCACCTAAGTTTAAAAAGTTTTTAGTCGACTAAATTCTTTTTCGAATTAAAAATAGAATGTTTATAAGCACTCTGCTGAAAAACCTTTAAGTTCTAAAAGTCTCTCAGCAAAATACTACAACTATCATTTTAATAATGAAAGTCAAAATAAATTATTTAGCTGCCTATTATAGTACATATTTTGTAATTTAGACGGTGTGACTTCAATCACACCTATCATTGAAACCTCATATAAAAAATCACCTAACCCTCATAACTGATTAATTTAAAACAATAAAAATAAGAATCGCTCTTTAAAATTATTTATACAGTCACTCTAAATTACCTACCAAATAACCTCTATTCCAACCCACCCTTCGAATGCTTCAAAATCAAATAATGCCAAATTACTAAATTGTTTTTGCCATTCCAATTTTATCACCAACCACCAAGGCTTATTTTTCATGATAGGCAAGCGGTATTGACTGCCTAAACTTAAACGCTGACTATTCCTTTTTGCTCCATGTGCTAAAAAATCACTATATCCCGTTTCATCCAAGGTATAAGTCATTCCGATATAATTTCTCAACTCATCCCTAGTCACTAAAAAATCCAATATACTACGTTGCCCTAATAAAAAACTAAGCTGCAACTGGTCTTGTCCAGGATTATCAATTAATGCCCATTGATTGCCTATTTTTAATGCCGCACTATACAAACTATTGCCCCAATAACAATTCGTTTCTAATAGCCCGCCCGCATATAACTCACTAAGCACAGTCCCATTATCCTGTCTATGCCAGTGTATATCAGTACCTATACTCATTTGACAGTTATTTTTATGCTTTATACTGTAACGACTTAAAAAGTTAATACTATAAAATTTTACTTTATTGTCATACTCTAAGCTTTCAATAAACAATTTTGTTTCTAAATTTTGGTTCATATTTAAGCTATGTAACCAGCCTATACTGCCTGCAAGATGATAATAGTCTGTAAAATTACGTTCACTGGTATTTCTGTGCGTAAAGTGTAAAGCTAAATTCAACCAATCATCTTTACGCCATTGTTTAGATGCCTCGAAACCGGCTCCCACTTCCAATCCATATCCTGACTTTGCCTGTGACTCCTTATCAAGCTGAATAAAATTATCACTGCTGGCAAATGTAATATCGATATATTGACTGTTCGTGGCCTTATTTAAATTATCACCCCCGCCTATAAATAGGCTTAACTTCCGTTGTATAAGCCAGTTATCATACCAATTATTGCTCTGTAGCACTTGTTCAGCAGCTTGAGTTGAATCCCCTATTAATTGCAATACTAATTTATATTTTTTTAATACCAATACATTAGAGCTATCTAACATAAGTTCTCGTTCTAATATATCTGCGGCTTGCTGATATCGCTTAGCATCTAACAATAATTGCACATCAACTAACAGTTGAGAATCTTGAGCATTTACTGCATAACTTATTCCTATAAAGCTATATAAAATAATTATTACAGCATAAATACTTTGTTTCACTATTTTTTTAATATAATAATTAATTATTTTCTGGTACAAATAATTCCATTACTTGACTCGCCCCTGATAATAAAAATTTCCCTTGAGATTCAAGAGTCAATAAGCTTTTCCATTTATAAGCTGCTCCTGCACCAATTAATATTGGTAACGCCAGTTCTGTGGTCATTTCTTGCAACTGTATGGCATTCGTTACTGTGTTACCAATAATAGTATATTCACGCCTTTGAGCAGGCCCTAAAGAGGCTATCATTACTCGTCCATATTCAATACCAATGCCTACTCCCAAGGGCGGTAAATCACTATTTACGCCTTGTTCACCTAATTGCAATTCCAATAGTTCAATCAACTGCTCTGCTGCCCTTAAAATAGCATTATTATTTTCTCGCCAGATACAAAGCACGGCATCGCCTATATATTTTTCTGTTTGCCCACCATGTTGCTCTACAACTTCATGTACTGTTTTATAAAAAGCATGCAGAATAGCGGCTATTTCCTCAGCTGGAAGTTGATTACACCAATTTGAAAAATTTCTTAAATCAACATACATCACAAAAACATCTTCGTGATGAGCCGCTAATTCATTGACGCTTTCCTGTTTGACAATCCATTTAGCGGCATGTTCTGATAAATAACTGCTTAAATTAAAATATAAACGCTTATTTTCTAGCCAGCTCAAGCTATAGCCTTGAATTGCCATTGCAACACCACTTAATAGTGTATAAACAAGCATAAAACTAATCGGCAATATGATTTGCTGGAACTTTAATAATAAAAACTGTAGCACTATTAATAACAAAGAAAATACAGCAGCAAGCAATAAACCACTGTAAATCACTAGGCGACTTTTTATTTTACCCGATAAAAAAAGACTTCCACTGACTATTAATATCCACACTACAATTATAAATATAAATCCTTGTGGCTGGTAAGGCAATTTATTATTCAGCAAAGCAGACAGTAACTGCACATGCACTTCAACGCCAGCTGAAATATTTGATAAAGGCGTTGCTATAGAATCACCGCCTCCAAATGCTGTCGATGCAATAAAAACCCAAGCTCCCTTTAATAACTCTACATTCACTTTATCTTCTAAAATATCAGCAGCAGAAATAGAGAGTAATGATTCTTTAGCAAGCCACCACGGTAAAACAAGTTCACCTTCAGCACTTAATGGTATAAAAGTATCAGAAAGTTGAGGTATCCTGAGCTGAGATTTAGCAAACAACCAATTTTCACTAGTTTCATGAGTGTAATTTATTTGTTCTCCAAGACCTGCTGATAATGCAGCTAAAGCCAACGCAGGGTAAGCGCTATTATCTTTACAAATAAAAGCCGGTAAACGCCTCACCACCCCATCAAAATCAATCGTTGGTGTAATATGCCCTAAAAATGGGCTTGTAGACATTATCATTTTATTATTTGCTATTGACGCATTTGCCTTAGGGTAGTTCTCATTACAAATACCCTCAATACCACCAGATAAAACGCCTACATTGGTTTTATTATTCGCATTAATTGCTAATATTTCAGAAAGAACCACTTTATTACCAGCTTTTAATTGCTCCACAAACTTTATATCTGTAGGCTGTTCTGCAGCAAATACCATATCAAATATTTGTAACTGTACGCCTAAATTAGATAATTTTTCACTTAACTCTGCCATTTTATCTCTAGGCCACGGCCAGCTTCCATGCTTTGCAATACTCACTTCATCAATATCAATAATGACCAAGCGTTGCTCTAACTCTGAACTAGCAGCCAGCCATTCCCAGCTATTATCACTGACATAAAAATCTATTTTTTTAAAGCTCTGGGGAAATATCGCCAATAATAATAAACTAATTACTAAAGCTCCAATAAAAGGTAAAAAATGATACCTTTTTTTTACACTTATATTTAACGTGTCCATACACTCATTCCTTGAAAAACACCATGCTCCACTTGCTTTTCAAACTGCATGCCTGCTGCATCGCCCTCTAATGTAATGGCGCCAGATACCTTGGAATTTAATCCATTGCCTCTATAAATTCCATTTTTTTGAATCAAACCGCTTGCTTCAAGAAGCGTATTACTTACTTGAGGGTGACTTAGTTCTAACTGTGTATTAAAAGTACGTTTAGCAAAATCTATCTGTAAACTTGAATTTTCTATTGTCGCGGCGGTTGATTCAGACCATGATTTATCTATGGGGCTAAAAACAACAAAGCTATTTTGTAACTGAAATTGATATTGACCAACCGTTGGAATTATTTCTAATGCATCCGTTTTTTTACGAAAAAGCCCCGCATATTGATTACCTATAGTGATCTCATTATTCGATTTTTCAGCATTTTCTTTCTGACTTAAAGCATCATTAATATGTTGTATTTGCCACGGCCAACGCACCCAAAACAATGATGATAATTGAGGTTTTAATATTGTTTCTGGCAACACCTCTGCTTTCTCATTATCAATAGCCTCATGCATTATTATTTTTAATGGTGCAATATTATTTCCTGATTGCTCTATATCAATATTTTCTTCTATTTTTGATGCCTGAGAATTTGTACCAGCAGCACCTTCTATTTTCGGTATCTGAGAATTATCCTCAACAGTCCCTTCTATTTCAGTTTTTATATTTAAATCTTTTTTAATCTCTTTTATTTGAATCTTAAGCTGCTTATTGGTACTTCCTTTTTTAACTTCTAAATATTTTCCTGTCATATTTGCCATCAAAATAGTTGCATTCTGACAACTGCCTAAACTGTGCGAACGACAAGTCGCATTAAAAGGGGATAAAGTAATACCTCCACTAAAAACAGCTGCTAAAGTTTCTTCAGTATTTGCTCGTACAACATAATCGGTACCCAATACCCCGAGTGCAGCAATAGGCGTATTCATACGATAACGTGAATGGTCTGTCTCTGTTGCTTTACCTGAAATACTTCGTAAAACGCCTTGGTGCAAAAAGAAACGAATACTACTTTTTTCTGGATATGTGCCGTTATAACTATAAGCATCAACATCTAAACGACTATTTGGACGTATACTAATACGGGCATCATCAATAAATTTAATATGCACATGGGAACGCTGATTCGTTTCGATACGGTCTCCACTAAAAATATGACTGCCTTTTTTTAATACATTCTTTCCATTTTGAGACCTTGTAACATAAACATTTCCTATAATGAGAGACACGACTCCAACGGCTTTTATATCTGCGGCATAACAGAATGTAGCACTTTCCACTATCACTAATAGGGCTAAAAAAATTACCTTAATTTTTAACATTTATTTTTTCTCAATCAATCTTGAGACTCTATGTTAATTTATTTTAATCGACTCCCTTGTGCGTACAATCACATCTTTAAGCATAATCTACATTGCAGCCATAACATACTGATAATAAATTATTTTAAGTTATCAAAAGTTGACTTATGCCTGTTTTAAGTTCAGTCATAAAGCAATTTACGGCTTTTAAAGAGTTACCTCATGCCGTCATAGAACAGCTTTGCTTGCATGCCACCCTAACCGAAGCACCAAGAAGAAAAATTATTATGCATAAAGGCGAGGTATCCCCTTCGCTTGGCTTACTATTGGAAGGACGATTACAGGGCGTTGATATGACACTTGATGGGTATGAAGCGGGACTTTATTTCATAGAACCCTATGATTTTTTTGCTGAACTTTCAGTTATAGATTCTTTGCCCGCCCCTGAATATATTGTTGCACTATCAACTGTAAAGTTTATTACGATACCTAACTATATAATTCAAGCACTGGTTAAATCATCGCCTGAAATGGCAAATATTATGAACCATCGGCTTGCTCAACGCCTAAGAACATCAATATCACAACGCTCTTTACTTGCTATGCCTACGCCTATTCAACGAATTTGTAGCTTGTTAATTAGCATGGTGCAAACAGACAATGCAAATAATGCTATAATTTTAGATTCACCTACGCACCAAGAACTTGCAATTATGATTAATACCACCCGTGAAACTGTCACGCGTAGTTTTCAGAAATTGCAAAAAAATAATATTATTAAACGTAACGGAACTACTTTAATGCTTAATAATTTACATTATATTCAGTCAGTTGCTAATAATGAATCTTAAAACTCTTCTATACTTACATAATGATTACAGCATATTTTAAACCGCTGCTTAGCATAAAAAATTATCGGCATTTAATCTTGCGAATGGCAGAACGTGAAATCAATGCTCGTTATCGAGGCTCATTTTTAGGGCTATTTTGGTCAATCATTACGCCTATCATAATGCTTGCCATTTATACCTTCGTGTTTAGCTATGTTTTTAAAGCTCGCTGGGGCATAGATAACGACCCCTATGAATTTGCATTACAGCTTTTTAGTGGCTTAATAATATTCAATCTATTTTCAGAATGTCTTAATCGTGCTCCAAATTTAATTTTAGAAAATATTAATTATGTCAAAAAAGTCGTTTTTCCTTTAGAAATATTGCCTTGGATTAGTTTAATTGCTGCACTCTTTCATACCATGATAAGTTTATGCGTCCTGATTTGTTTTATGTTATTGCTAAATCATAATATTGGACTGAACTCATTATGGTTACCCTTTATACTATCTCCACTTATTTTTCTTATTCTAGGCTTATCTTGGTTTCTTGCTTCGTTAGGCGTTTTTATTCGTGATTTAACTCAGGTTTTAAGTATGTTACTCACTGCTATGATGTTTATGAGTCCTATTTTTTACCCAATTTCTGCACTTCCAGAAAACATTAGAACTTATATTTTTTTAAATCCTATCACCTTAATAGTAAATCAAGTTCGTGAAGTTCTTATTTATAATCATCCCCCTGATTTTATTTCATTAGGCTACTATACAATATTAAGTTTAACTATTATGTGTTTAGGTTGGTTCTGGTTCCAAAAAACACGTAAAGGCTTTGCTGATGTCTTATAGACCTATTATTGAAGTTGAGCAAATTAATAAGTGCTATCACCTCTACAATCAACCTCAAGATCGTTTAAAGCAATTATTATGGCGTGGTAAAAAACAGTTCTTCCGAGAATTTTGGGCCTTACGTGATATTAATTTTTCCATACAACCCGGTGAAGTTATTGGTATTATTGGTAAAAATGGCTCAGGAAAATCTACTTTACTTCAGCTTATTTGTGGCACGCTTACGCCAACAAGTGGAAATATTTCAGTCAATGGCCGAGTTGCTGCACTTTTAGAATTAGGTGCAGGCTTTAATCCTGAGTTTACGGGGCGTGAAAATATCGCGATGAACGCTGCTATTATGGGCTTAAGTGAAGCTCAGATTCAGGCTAAAACTGATGAAATTATTGAATTTTCTGAAATTGGTGAATTTATTGATCAACCGGTTAAAACTTATTCCAGCGGCATGTATGTACGTCTTGCCTTTTCGGTAGCCATTAATGTTGACCCTGATATATTAGTTATTGACGAAGCTTTATCTGTTGGCGACGGAGCATTTGCACGTAAATCCTTTGAACGCATTATGCAATTAAAAGAAGCGGGCAAAACGATTTTATTTTGTTCACACTCACTATATCAAGTTGAAGCAATTTGCAATCAAGTCATTTGGCTTAATAAAGGTCATTTGCAAGCAATCGGCAAGCCCGCAGATATTATTGTTGAATATAATACTTTTCTCAAAAAAAATGATCAAACTGATACCCCGCAAAAGACACCTAAAGAAACAACATTAACAGTAGAACCTACGTCTAACACAACCTCTTTTACGAAAATCGCTATTAGTGTAGATGATGAAGTAGGTAAAGAGTTGCATTTAAAATCTAGATATAGCACCTTAAAAATCACCGTAGAATTTACTGCTAGCCTTGATACTCCTTTACCGAGCATTGCTTTAACAATTGATAATATCAGTGGTGAACATATTACCAGTGCTGGAACCCTAAATGATGACTTTATATTATCAATTAACTCAAGTGGTCAAGGTATTGCTAATATAGAGTTTCCTAATATACCGCTTTTAAAAGGCATTTATTTTATTGACCTTTTTTTATTATGTGAACAAGGTCTACACGCTTACCAAACTATTAAGCAAGCGGCCAAATTAATTGTCAGCCAATCTGATTTAGAAATTGGCATTGTCTCCTTACCTCATAGCTGGTCTCATTCCTAACCTATTTAATACCTAATGACACTCAGAGCCGCCTCTCCTTTTACAAAAATGAGCTTTCCACTTAATGTTTATGCCCATGCCTTATTTTTGGAAGAAGGACATGCTAAATACTTACATTATGGACTATTTAAAGACCCTTATGATTCTATTGATATAGCACAATCCTATTCAACAGAATTATTATTACAGCAATTACCTCCTCCCCCTTGTCGTATATTAGAAGTTGGCTCTGGGCTAGGAACAACTCTAAATATTCTTATTAATATGGGTTATCAAATTGAAAGTATTACGCCTGATATAACACAAATTGAATATATAAAGAGCCAATATGAAGATGCTCCTGTTAGCTGTCAATACTTCGAGAATTTTTCTACTAACACCCCTATTTTTGATGTTATTTTATTCCAAGAATCAGCACAATATATTGATTTACTCTCTATTTTCAACCAATCGCTCATTTATCTAAAAGAGTCAGGGACTGTCATTATTATTGATGAATTTAGCTTAGATTGTAAAACACCTAAAAAAAGCAATCTTCATAATATTGATCAAATGCTCGCACTAGCAACTAGGTTCAATTTTAGCCTAGAACAACAAATTGATTTATCTCACTATGCAGCACCAACACTCGACTATATTTTAAAAATCACTCAAAAACATAAACATACATTAATTACTGATTTATCTATTTCTAATACTCAACTTAGCCAACTGGAAACATCGAATAAAACTTATAAAGATAACTATAAGCAAGGCTATTATGGTTACACCTTATTATGTTTTAAAAAAAATTCTTTGCCTAAATGGCGTTTAAAAGCTTTAGACATTGTAAATTTTTCCAAGTTACAATCACTCTTTAAATTATCTTTTGATAAAAATTTATCTTCTGAGCTATGGCAGTGGAAATATAAATCGGCACAAAATTCAACTCTTGGTGTTTGGCAAGATGAACAATTAATTGCTCATTATGGTGGCATACCAAGAGATATTTTATATTTTGGAAAAGCTGAACAAGCCATGCAAATTGGTGATGTAATGGTAAATCCCAAATATCGGGGTGCATTACGACGCACCGGCCCTTTTTTTATAATGGCAAGTAGTTTTATAGAAAAACATATAGGGTTTGGTAAAAACTTTTTACTTGGCTTCGGCTTTCCCAATGCAAGAGCAATGCAAGTTGCACAGCATTTAAAACTATATAATAGCGTTGGTCATATGAACGAACATTTATGGCGAGCAACAAAAAAATTACCGAGCCTTTTAACAACATTACGTCTACTGCAGCCTGCAAAGTTACAGCAATCAAAAAAAATCATCGACTCTCTTTGGCAACAAATGGCAGATGACTTCACACAGGATATTATAGGCATTCGTGACTTTAACTATATTCAACATCGTTATTTAAAGCATCCAGAGCATACTTACCAATTTTTACTGATTAAAAATCGTTACACACAAAAAGCACAAGGTCTTATTATTACCCAAATTAATAATAACTGCTGTGAAATAATTGACTTAATTAGCACCACTCACAATATACCTTTATTAATTCAATACACAAAAAGATTCGCAATAACACAGCATTGTACCCATGTAATATGCCAAATAAGTAATGCTTTTAGCCCTTATTTAGCCACGCCTGATGTAAAAATAAAACCGTTAAATATCCAAATTGCCAATAACTGCTGGAGTAAAG
>ENA-OSET01003502-OSET01003502.1-sediment-metagenome-genome-assembly--contig:-NODE-3502-length-14362-cov-2.361708_pt1 | contig 14362 bp, 9 predicted proteins | sample MGYA00237882_ERZ534229 | MGnify/ENA primary metagenome ERZ534229 (study PRJEB26408, sample SAMN06266212) | sediment metagenome | isolation source: Hudson Canyon methane seep mesocosm | place: USA:Hudson... | reverse complement strand
ATAGTCACGGGTCCAGGAGAAGTTTGAAATAATTAAGGGTCAACGCTCCTACTTTCAGAGGCGATAATGACGAGATAGATACAACAACACTTATAACATTTTCTAAATTAAAAATTAGCATTACATCTCCATTAGTAGGACAGTGCTGACCTACTAACATCTTAAAATGAAAATTAATTTCTATATTTTTTAGTGTGTTATTTTTATTTTGACAAAGTTCAAGAGCTGTTTTACTCAATTTTTCTGGCGCACTATCCAACCATATAAACGTATGGGTATCTAATAATACATTCATTATTCATCGCCTAACCAAAAATCATCAGGCAATGACTCATCAAAACCTTTTGTCGTAGAGCGGCATCAACCGAAAGAGCAAGCATCAGGCTCAGTTGATGTAGAGGCTGAACTTGGAGCTAAAACTCGGTCCACTGAAATATCTTCCACTTTTGATGGCGCGGCGCCGAATAAAGATACTTTGCTGAAAAGTGATCGCGATAAAGAGATACTAGGTGCGTTTGAGCGTGCCTATCTCGACACTGAAGGCGTATCTCCGTATGACGCAACGGTTGTTGATGATGCTGACTTTGTTGATGGCGATGATTTGTTGCAAGGCAGGGTAAGAGGGGAGGGTAAGCAGCCTTACTTTATTGTCAAAGACCCGGATGGTAACGAGTTTACAACCTTCTATAGTCCAGACTTGGCTAGGCAGGCGCGTTTGGATAGTCAAACGAAGCTAAAGTATACCGAGGCAACTATTTTCCACAAAGAGCATGGGCAGGGTCTTTTATCCGCCGCCATTCCTTCAGGTGCTGATCCGATTGCGGTTAGTATTTTATCCGGTGGTAACGACGGGCTTGAGAGTTACTTTGATTCGTTCTCTAAACGTTGTTGTTCAAAGTTACCAACAGTTGGCTTGAAGGTAATTGACTTTGAACGCCCGTATCACCTTTCCTTGTTAAAGGATGACCTTCCTTACCGTTTTAATGAAGGGGATAGTCGTTATCTGATTTTTAAACTACCTAAGCTGAAAAAGAATTTTGCTATTCAACTGCGTGCATTTATACGGAAGTATAAAAAAGAAAGTGTAGAGCATGGCGTCTTTTTCCCACAGCTCGTTATGCTCGATAAAACCAAGCAGCCTTTGAGGATTATTTCTGATCCAGTATTGAAGTATGTGCCAGAAACCTGGAGTGGCTATGGCTACTTGGAAGGCATTTTTGAGATAGAGCGTAGCGAGGCTCTGGAAGAGGTATTTGTATTACTCAACACAACTAAAAACTACCTAAAGACTGTTTCTCACGTTGAAGGTGAATTTGGCTTACTTCAGGTTGAGCATATGACTACAGGTGAGTTTGGGGTTAAGGCGCTCTATTCCGAAGCTGTGTCACAATAGCCAAAACTACTAAGGGCAATGGATGGGTAAGTGACTTGGCGAAGAAGAGTCTCTAGCGCTTGAAGTTGTTAAGCATAGAAGAATAAAAGGGGCTTAGAGTCATAACTCTAAGCCCCTTTTATATTAACAGAGAGAGTTATTTCTCTAATTTGATCTTACCGAATACACCCGCATGATCAGAAGGGTTTAAACCGCTTATGTCCGTCATGTCGGCGTTACTGTCGCCCACAACTTTGGCTTTCAGCTTAGCGATCTGGCGAGCTTTTGCGTCTAGGAATATGTGATCGATGCGCTCATATAACTCAACATCTTCATCAGATACATCCGCAGAAAAACAGCAAGTGAAACCATCTTTAGGCTTCTTCTTGGATAACCAAAGGTCGCTGTAACTTGTGCCTACTGCTTGCAAGTAAGGAGGATACAACGTGCCTAGGCCAAACGCAGACTCAAACGGTTGGTCTTCTGGGCTGCTATTAAAGTCGCCAAGTAAGATAACAGGTAGTTCTGCAGTAGTTGTTGCAGTAATGACTTGCAGTAACTCGTTCATCTGAATAGCTTGAAGCGACTTGAAGGGCTCTGAACCGCCTACTTCCAAATGGGTGTTTACGAAGCGATAGTCTGCGCCTTTAACATTAACGTCGATCATGTTGTAGCCGCGAGTAAACTCAATCACGCTGCCGCCAATCTCGACAGTACCGTTAGTTGTAAAGTTTCCCTTATATTCGTTATCAAAGCTTACATTCGAGTTGTTTTTTACGAGTATGACATCGCGGTCATGCAATCGAAGGTCTGCAAATGTTGGGTAGCCAGTTTCATCAGCGCCCGTCACCATAGGAAGTTCCAAATCAGCATTATCAACGCTAGACGCTACCGTGTAGTCCAAACCGCGTTCTGCAAGCGCAGCCATCAGAATATCCAAATAATCATAAACGACGTCTGTTGCAGGGCTAGTACCGCCAACTAATGAATCAGCAGGGCCGGTGAAGAACTGAGATACTTCTTGCAGACCAATAACATGAGGTCTGCGACGCTCAATCTCATCAGCCAAAGCTTGTGCACGCTCGGGAAAATTTGTTGCTTGAACTGTCTGGAATACTTCACTTACTGCAAGCGGAATAGCAATCGGGTTTTGCTGTTCTGGAGGCAACTCAGCCTGTTGTTGTGCAGTTTCAATGACTGGGAATATGTCCGCACCTAAATAAATGTTGCGAGACATGACTTTGATTTTATCAGTGTCTGAATCTGCTGCTGCCATTTGCGTTGTCAGCATAGAGGCGCCAAGCAATAACGCTCCCATCTTGCTCATATGTAATTTCATTGTGTACTCCACGTTAAAATTTGTTTTGGTTATTTTCGTATGACATCTAAACAGAGATAGATGCGCTGACCTATGCTCGCTCGGTAGACGTTTGTTTGCAGTGCAATTTCAGGTTAAAACGTGTTGAAAAGTGTCTATGACGGGGTGGTTTGAGGGGGCTGGTTCTCAGTTCGAGTAAATAAGGCTTATGAGTATGCGTCGCTCAATTTCTGAATTAGCTCACTTAACTCCAAGTGATCTTCTTCGCTTAAAGCACAGTGATCCAAAACATAATTAGCTGTTTTAATGACAGCACGCCATCGGGGTTTAGCAGGTAAAGTAGTAGTGCTTAAGTACTTATCCAAGGTTCGCGTCTTAGCCGTTGCACCATCAATATAAACTCGCCAGCAATGGCTTTTTTCTGCCAAATCCGCTTTTGTTTGGTGAGTATACCGCTCCCATGTAATGAGGGCGGTCCGTAGTGTTTTGACGACCAACTCTCTTGGTACCGGCTCTAGTGGGCCAGTTGTTATGACTGGCTGGCTTGAAGTCTCTTCGGTATTGAGTTGAATGAGTGTTGATTCAATCTGCTCCATACGCTGGCGGTTGTCCGCCAGTTCTTGGGTTAGGCTAGATAGAAGTGCTTGCGTGCTTGTGCCGTCTTTGGTTTCTTCATTATGAAGAATAAGCGATAAAAAACGCTCATTTTCACTTTCTGCGGTTTGAACTGAGGCGTTTACAGTTTTTGCTATTGCAATAAATTGAAGAGTAAATTTGCTTAACGCTTTGCTTGAGTTTACGTGTTTCCTAAGCAGGCTAACCGACTCTTCATCAAAATAATAGGTTATAGCCATATCAAAATGATCAGTGGCTAATCGATTAAGGTTAGATTGATCTGGATCAGAGGGCTCAACGTTTTCTATCGCCAGCAGAGACTTTGCGCCAATATTGGCAAATACAATATCCAGATCTTCGTTTAATAGTAGTATGTTTTCTTGTGATGACTCCAAAGCATTAGTGAGCCGTAAGTTGGAAAGGCTAAGTTCTCGTTTCTGCTGCTTTTGGTGATGAATTTCATTTTTCAGTTGCTCATTCTCTATGGATGTCAGCAGCAGTCGTTTCACGCTAACTTGGCTATAAACGCGGGCAGTGAGTTCTTGCTCGTGGTAAGGCTTGGTAAGGTAATCATTGGCGCCAGCATTTAGCGCTTGTACTATATCGTGGACCTGGTGTCGCGCGGTCAACATGATGATTGGTAGGTTATAGGCATCATGCTGCCGCCGAATTTCTTTACAGACATCTAGGCCGTTTTTGCCGGGCATCATCCAATCGAGCAAGATAAGCTCCGGCAATGTGTGCGGTAGTTGCTCTAGTAAGGATTGCCCGTCAGGGAATGCTTCAACCTGATAACCCGCTTCAACTAATTGGCTGGTAACAAGTTCCCGGTTTACTTCTTCATCATCGGCATAATAGATGAGCGCATTTTTGGTTAAGTTGTTCTTATGTTCCATAGCTTTAATCGTGGAAATTTCAGTCATGGCCGTTGATGAGCGAATAGAACTTAGAGCTTGCTGTTCATAATGCTTAGTTTTGTTCTCCTTGGGTTCGATATTGGGACTGAGCTCTGTCCAGGGGAGAGTGAATTCTGCGCTTGTGCCCACGTTTTCTTTTGACTTAAGCGTTAAAGTGCCTTTGTGCAACTCCACAAGTAATCGTGTAATAGATAAGCCTAACCCTGTTCCTCTAATCTCGTTGCTAGACTGATTTTCTATGGTCTCGAAGGGCTTTAATGCCGTATTTAACTGTTCCGAAGACATACCAATGCCGCTATCACTCACTTGAATCTTAATGTGCTGGTTTTGGCGCTGAGCTTTTATATGAATATGCCCTTGTTCAGTAAATTTAATGGCGTTACCAATCAGGTTGTAGAGAACTTGTTGCAAACGTTGTTCGTCTGCAAGGACTTGGTTGGCATCTTCATCGATATTGAAACTTAGCTTGATCGGCCTGTTTTTGACGAGTGGGCTAAGACTTTGAATCGTACTTTCAACAAGTGGACTTAGATAGCTAGGTGTAACGTGGATGCTTAATTTATCGTGCTTCATGCTGGATATATCAAGAATATCGTTAACTAGATTCCCTAAACGTTTTGCAGTTGATTCAATGAGGTTGATCCGGTTTTGGGCGCCATCTGATAGAACTGGTGATTCTTGTTTTATGGTCTTAGCCAGTCCGGCGATACCATGAAGTGGCATTCTCAATTCATGAGAGGTGCTAGCCAAAAAATCATCTTTGAACTCATCAAGCTTAATGAGCGCTTTGTTTTGCTCTTGAAGGGTTTTAGATAAAGTTTCTATTGAGCGGAAGTTCTTTAAGTAACGCCTGAGCAGCCCTGCTATTTGAAATAACACAAAGGCCAATACGCCAAAGTGTGTCAAATTAATTGTCTCAATAACATAGCTATAATTGAGCATGTCGTTAATAACAGCGAAAAGGAAAACAAATAGGCTCAGGCCAAAGACTTTTGCATTCTTAAGTTTGGCCCTTAGCGCTTTGCCCCAACAATATAGGATAAAAGGCACAAATAGCAGTAGCAGTATTTGAAAATAGAGATTGAGACCTGAATAGGTTTCTACATTTAGAAATAGCGCGGCGATACAGAACGGGACAGCCGCTAACCATCCTAGCGATGGTAATCTCTTAGGGGTAGTTTGAGGAAAGATCAATTGAAAATAGCTTAAAAAGAGCGGCAGCATAAGGTACATTGTAATATTTTCAGTGGCTTGCAATGTTTGCCAGTCAAAGTAATTGAACAAATAAAGTACGCGCTCATCCATAGTTAAGCGCCGAATGCCGATGGCAAAACAAAACAGACTGAAGAACAGTATTTTCTTATCCTGAGGCCGGGATAAAAATATAAGTAAACAGAATATGGCCGTTCCTAGTAGAAGTGTGCTGGAGGTGACTGCCTTAAGAATGGGGATGTCTCGCATAAGGTGTACGCCAGTAGCATCGGTGATTCTGGGGGCATACCATATTCCTCCCCATTGATAGTGGTAGTTTGATGTTTTAATAAATAGCTCAACCTTTCCATCAATTGGCGTGAATTCGTATACACGTGGCAAGTAAGCAGGTTTTTCGTGCGCTTTGTCGGTAGCGATGAGGCCGTTGCCACCTAGACGAACGTTATTGCTCCATAGTTCATAAGCGCTAGCCATATCGGGAAGTTGAACGTAAACCTTCTCTAGGGTTTTAGGCACCAATATTTCTTTGTAATAAGTGCCGTAGCCTTTTGGCGATAGTGGAGAGGGTGATTCGGTTTGCGTGCTAGAGCGCTGGCTCCATGGACCAGGTACATAGACGGCAATCCATGGGTGTGTTGGTTTCTCTTCGGAATTATGAGTAAAGGTTTTCCAGGCAAAGTGCCAATTGCCTTTTAAACTATAAATTTCACCGTTTCCCCAGTTATTTAGGCGTAAGTCTATAAGGCCATCGATAACCTGTTTAGCGGGCGTGGTGGGCTTAGATTGTTGTCCATAAGCGTCAGTCGCAATCAAAAGGAAAAGGACTATATAAAGTATATTAAGTAGGGGTTTATTGATCATTTCAGCAAACTATTTTGTCTAATAATTATTTTTATTCGATACGCTTTTATTTGAACATTATTCTAGAAAAAAGTAACGTGAATCGCAGTCAGAAATCTCGCGACAATTTATTTAGAAAGTATATAGAGGCTGGTTTTTTCTTGGTTTGAAAATGCTGTAGTTAGGCGTGAGCGGGGCTGTATCGATGCTAATGGATGGCCGATAAAAGCTTCTATTTTAGGGGATGACTATTTTAGGGATATTTTCAAAAGCCTAAATCGGCTTGGAAAACATGGTACCAGTGGGCGGACTCGAACCGCCACGCGCTTGCGCGCAAGGGATTTTGAATCCCTCATGTCTACCAATTCCATCACACTGGCACAGCAGGGGCGAATTATACGTAAATCGTTCTGAGCGTCAACCGCTTACTGCGGGAAATATAGCTTTTCTAATCGATTTATTGAGAACATAAAAAAAGGCCCTTCACTGCTCAGTGAGGGCCTTTTGATTTTTCATTAAAGTAGCTTATGGGCAGCCATTTACCTCATCATAAATAATCGCTGGTAGCGGTAGGTCTTGGAATAAATCGACTGCATCTGTTGTGACGGTGACCGCAGCTCCATCTGATGCAATTAGTGTGACCATATGCGACAGGTTTTCCACAAAAGCGCTCCCCGGAGCGGCAGGAATTGATGGTGTGCCGTGGGTTGCAATACATGGCTGATAACGAGCGACTGCTTGAGTGATTGCTTGTTGGCCAGGTGTTGTTGAAAGTGGCGTCGCTTGAGCAAGGGCCACCAATGGCTCAGCACCAGACAAGAAAGAGACAGACCCACTTATTTGAGTGCCATTTACTGTGGTGGTTTGGAAAGTACGGTCAGCTGACGCTTGTGAAACCGGTAATACTAGATCGTTTACAGCTTCAAAATACAGTATTGGTGTGTTTTGAGTCGGGAAACGATCAACAAAATTCACTGCATCAAAGCTATCTGCACCTATTTGGAACACGTTTAAGAATGCTTGGTAGCTTGAAGTGTCTGCAGTTAAGCCTGAACCGGCTAAACCATCTAAGAGGTCCGGCGCAAATGCAGGAGCATTCTCTATAAGACGACTAAGCCCCCCGCCAGGTGTAAAGAATGCAGCTGCAGTAATATTGTCGGAAGCGTCAGCAGTATCATTTGAAATGGCGACAAAAGCCTGAGAATTAATTGTGCCCAAAGAGTGCCCAGAATAAAAATACTCTTGGTTAAGCATATGTCCGTCGACGGTTACGGCTGGTAGAGACTTTCTAACGGTCATTAGGTCTAGGGTGTGTTGACGATTTGTGTCACGAAAAGTCAGGAAGTCTTCAGGGTTAATCCACATGGATCCAGATCCGCCGGCTTGAATTAGCTCGGGAGGGTTAGCTGGACCTGTACCCCCGCTTTGGAAACCAAAGTGGCGTTCGACTGCTCCAAAAGCTGACGCTTCAAGCGGTCCGCTAACGACGCCGTGTAGAGGCTCGTCTATCGCAATGACGGCATTTAAAGATTCGCCAGCCGTAGCGCCTGCTTGTGCCATACCTTGAGCCACAAGTAAGCTGCCAAACCCGAGCGCGTTAGTTCGATCCCCAGTTAATCCATGTCCCCACATCATCGTTTTAAGTGGTGTTGCCCCGCCAATTGCGGCAGGATTTGGGTATAGCGCGAGTATCGGTATGGTGACATCATCCTGTTTTTCAGGGAATGGGTATAGATAGTTCACTACAGTGGATGTTGGTGCTGTCGTAAAGTCTGCTGGATTTAAAGGTGCAAGGCAGTTTAGAGCATCTGGCCCTGTAATATCTGGTCCTGTGAAGCCTTGGGGAATGGCTAATCCGGCGCAGTAAAATGCGACGTTTAGAGTCGTGGCCAGTGTGGCGTCAGCGTTCCAGCTGGTATATTTAAGTGGAAAACCCCCGCCGGCAGCGGCAGTTTCTGTGGTCGGTGGTACGTATCCAGCGCCATCTACAAAGCCTGCGGGTAGCCCAGAATAATAAGGAACTGTGATTGTTCCTTGGTCGGCTAATATCGCGCCGGCAGTAATTCCCGCCGTCAGTAACGCAGGGTTAAGTACCGTTACGTCCGTTGGGACGCCATTCATAGTAATAGCCGTTGCTTCAGGATCTGGAAAATCTGCAGTAAACCCTAGTGCACCGCCTTCAAATGCTGCGTATAAATTTGTTCCAGCGCAGTTAAACCGGTCTTGGCCTGCGGGTGCAGCGTCACAGCCTGCAAGGGCTGGGTTTAAAGATGAGGGTAGCCAGGTATTGAAGGCGCCATTGACGACTGTTTCTACTGCGGTAAAGTCTGCGGCACCACCGCCTACTGCTGCCGTGGCGGCGGTAACTTTAACAAGATCTACAACGCTTCGCGTGATCCATGTGGCGGGATCAGCGATGTAGTCCAGTACCTTCTCATCATCTGAGGTCATGAAGCTATAGGAAAGAGCAAGACTGCTGTCGTCAATCGGGTCAAGGCTTAATAAATCTCGTATATTATTGATGTAGCCTAGTGCGCTTGGTTCCCAAAGGCCGTTGATTAAGGCTTGTACCGGCGCTAGTGCTGCGCTGGCTAACGGTGCGTTGAGGTCGGTTAATGCTGCATAACCACCAAGACCTGGTGATGCATTGATATTCTTGCCTTCAAGGTCTTCTATGCTGTCAGTAATCGCGACCACGTAGCGTGTATTGGGTTTGAGAGGCTTCTTCAGGTTGATTCGTATATATGAGGTGCCGTCAAGTGTTTTTTCGACTGCTTCATAAAAATCACCTCCAACAGCTACTGGAGTAGGTGGCTCACCTATCGAAAAACCCTGCAAGGGGCTACCGCTGGCATAGGCCAGTTCTATTAAGAATACGTTTTGGTTAGCGTTAGGTACGGGGTTGCCGCTGACGATCACCAAATCACCGTTTCCGTCGAGTAAATAAGGCGTGCCATCTACGGTGGTGCCATCTATTAATCCACTAAGCTCAATGTCTATCGGGGCAACTGTAGACGCGCCACTTAAAGAGTTGAGGGCTGTGGTAACGGGTGGCGCTACGTCTGGTATTATAATTGTGCCATCTACTGTGCCAGAAAAAAGTAAATCATTGGGAATCGGCAAGACAGAGTCAGCTGGGCTAAATTGTACCCAAACACCGGGGTCGCTTGACGTGACGTTTGCGTTTGGATTTGCGCCGGCATTACCGGTTGAGGTTTCGCCGCTGTCAAGGCATCCGCTGAGTGCTATGGAAGATGCTATTGCGAGACCTAAAATTCTTTTTTTGTACATAAATAGGGCCTTTCCTAAATTTGTTACTGATTCTGTTGCGGAAGCGATGGAAGTTTCTTGTCTTAATGACGTACTGCCAAGTTCTTCCGAATTTGTCTTAATCTTAAAGCTACGTGCTCAAGCTCAAAGACGATTTTTTTGACGTTAGATTAAACGTAGACATGAATCGAATATTTGTCGAGTTTTTTGATCTGCTTCAATGGTTTAAATCCAGATGGTGTGAATCGGTTTTGAGTGCTGCGCTTCCTTACTACACTACTACAATCAAACTTTATTAAGCGGTACAATTGTTTGTCTTGTTTTTTTAGGTTTTTGGGTGAGAAGTTTAAGCTTGGCCCCTGACTTGAGAAGCGCGCGTGACTTTTTGCCAGTATTTGGCATTTATTGAGAGTAACCCTTATTGAGAGTAACCATGACTACGATTCGACAGGATGATTTCATCGACAGTGTTGCCGATGCACTTCAATTTATTTCCTACTACCATCCAACGGACTTTATTAAGGCTGTTCATGAAGCTTATGAGCGTGAAGAGTCGGTTGCCGCAAAAGACGCCATGGCGCAGATTTTAATTAACTCGCGCATGTGTGCCCAGGGAAAGCGGCCGATTTGCCAGGATACAGGCATTGTCACGGTATTCGTTAGAGTAGGAATGGATGTTCGTTGGGAAGCGAGCATGGGTGTAAGTGACATGGTGAACGAAGGTGTTCGTCGTGCGTATACGAATCCGGACAATGTACTAAGGGCATCTATATTGGCGGACCCTGCTGGCGCGAGAACCAATACCAAAGACAACACGCCTGCAGTTATTCACTATGAAGTGGTTCAGGGGGCTAAGGTAGAAGTGGATGTTGCTGCGAAGGGCGGTGGTTCTGAAAACAAGTCAAAGTTAGCGATGTTGAATCCCAGTGATAGTGTTGTGGATTGGATTGTTAAAACCGTACCTACGATGGGAGCTGGCTGGTGCCCTCCGGGAATGTTGGGTATAGGTATCGGCGGCACGGCCGAGAAAGCTGCTGTGATGGCGAAAGAAGTGTTGATGGATCCGGTAGATATTCATGAGGTGCGCGAACGTGGCCCACAGAATCGCATCGAAGAGCTTCGCCTTGAAATTATGGATAAGGTGAACGAGCTGGGCATTGGGGCTCAAGGCTTGGGCGGTCTAACGACAGTGCTCGACGTTAAAATTAAAGACTATCCAACGCATGCGGCATCATTGCCGGTGGCGATGATTCCAAACTGTGCGGCAACCCGTCATGCACATTTTGTGCTAGATGGTTCTGGGGCGTCCTTACAAACGCCTCCAAGTCTGTCAGATTGGCCTGAAATTACCTGGGAGGCGGGTGAGAATGTCAAACGGGTTAATCTCGATACCATTACTAAAGAGCAGGTCGCAGACTTGAAACCGGGTGATACTGTTTTGCTGTCTGGGAAAATGTTGACCGGACGGGACGCTGCACACAAGAAAATGGTCGAAATGATCGAGAATGGCGAACAGCTTCCTGTTGATCTGAAAGGGCGCTTTATCTATTACGTTGGGCCTGTCGACCCTGTTCGTGACGAGGTTGTCGGGCCAGCAGGGCCTACTACCGCGACACGTATGGATAAGTTTACCCGCACGATGCTCGATAAAACCGGTTTGCTGGGCATGATCGGCAAAGCGGAGCGTGGGCAGGTGGCCATTGATGCGATTAAAGAATTTGGTGCGGTCTATTTAATGGCCGTGGGTGGCGCGGCTTATTTAGTGTCCAAAGCGATTAAAAAGGCTGAAGTGGTTGCTTTTCCTGAACTTGGAATGGAAGCTATTTATGAGTTTGAAGTAGAGGATATGCCAGTGTCGGTGGCGGTCGATGCCTTAGGTGTGTCAGTTCATCAAACGGCACCTGCTGAGTGGCATCGTAAGATTATTGCTGCGAAATCAATCTAAAGGCAAATCTGTCATGGCCGAAAACGTAAACTCCATGTTAAGTGACGAAAGTTGTGAAGTGTGTCATTCAGATGCATCTTCCATGACTGACACGGAGTTGAGCGATTTGCATGTTCAGGTGTCGGATTGGTCAAAAGGTGACATTGACGGAACGCCGTGTATCGGGCGGCAATTCGGCTTTGATAGTTACCGGGAGGCTTTGGATTTTGTTGTGCGTGTAGGGGTGCTTGCTGAGCACTACAATCATCATCCGCGCATCGTTTTGGAGTGGGGTAAGGCGTCGGTGACATGGTGGACGCACGCTATTTCTGGCTTGCATCGAAATGACTTTATTATGGCAGCGAAGACTGATCTTTTGGTACTAAATAAAAAACAGTAGGAATGCAGTAACATGGAACGCACATACCGATTAACAGTTTCTTGTCCCGATCGAACGGGAATCGTCGCGAAAGTGAGTAATTTTCTGGCGACCTATAATGGTTGGATCACTGAAGCAAGCTATCACGCTGACCAACAGAACGGTTGGTTTTTTATGCGAAATGAGTTGAAGGCGAGTTCGATTCCATTTGATCTAACGTCATTCAAGAACGCATTTGCGCCATTGGCTGATGAGTTTTCAATGCACTGGAAAGTTTCTGACTCTGACGATAAGCCGCGTGTCGTGCTCATGGCTTCAAAAGAGTCTCACTGTTTGGCCGATATTCTGCATCGTTGGCATAGTGGCGAGTTGAATGCAGAAATAGTGGCGGTGATTGCGAATCATGACGATTTGCGTCGAATGGTTGAATGGCATGATATTCCTTATCACTATGTGACGGTCAAACCGGAAAGCAAACCTGAAGCTTTCGCGGAAGTTGAGTCGTTAGTCGATGGCTACGACACGGATGTGATTGTGCTAGCGCGTTACATGCAAATTTTGCCGGAAGGTTTGTGTCGCCGTTATTCAGGAAAAATTATTAATATCCATCATAGTTTTCTGCCATCCTTTGCTGGGGCTAAGCCTTACCATCAGGCTTATGATCGTGGCGTTAAGTTAATTGGGGCGACTTGCCACTACGTCACGCAAGACTTGGATGAAGGGCCGATAATAGATCAGGATGTGATCCGTATTAGCCATAGCGACTCCATTGAGGATATGGTGCGCTTGGGCAAAGATGCAGAAAAAAGTGTGCTAGCGCGTGGGCTGCGTTTGCATTTGGAAGACCGCGTTATTATCCATGAAAACAAAACGGTCGTCTTTGGCTAGGCTTGGATAGAACTTTGTTGATGAAAGTATTGAAGCCTATTTACGGTTTAGTCCTTGGAAAAGACCTGGTTGCCGCCTTCGTCACGCGCTCGATATAATCGGTTGTCAGCCGTTTTTAGTAATTCCTGCAGCGAAGCGCCTGCGTTTGAAACAACGCCAGCTGAAATACTGAAATTGAAGCTTAGCCCGTCCATTAGAATAATATGATCTTCCACCAATAATCTAAAACTCTCGACAAGTTTTGACGATTGCTGTTCGTTCAGGCCAATCATGAGTATGCCTATCTCAGCATCACTTACTCTCGCGTAAGTAAAGCGTTCAAATGCTTTGGGTAATAAGCCTGCTAAATTCACGAGTATTCGGTCAGAGGCATCAAGGCCGTATTGATCTTGAAGTTGATGCAGGTTGTCTATAGACAGTAGGGCGAGGCTGACTTGAGCTTGGCTTTTCTGGGCATCCACTACCGCAGTGTGACCGGTCTCATAAAACTTACGTTTATTGGGGAGTCCCGTTATGTAATCGTGATAGGCCATATGCTTCATCGTTAACATGTACTCCATGTTTTCGATGTTATGCATGATTCGGCAGTGAAATTCTTCGTGGCTAAAGGGTTTAGTGAGGAAGTCGTTGGCGCCGTTTTTGATAAACTTAGCAGATAATTTGCTATCACCTTCTCCCGATAGCCCGATGATAACTAGATCGTTTTTGCTGACTTCTTTGCGAATACTTTTGACTAAATCAAAGCCATTCATGCGCGGCATGTTGTAGTCGGTAATAAGTAGCTTGATACTTGGGTCTTGGTTAATCATATCCAGTGCGGTATCGCCGTCATCAGCAGTGACGACATCGAATTGCTGAATTTTTAATTGGCTGGCTATATGGTTTCTCGACACCTTAGAGTCGTCTGTGACTAGAATTCTAATATTTTGGTTGTTATGCATGCGCTTGATGAGCTTTACGACATACTCGTATGAGAAACGGCTTTCTTTAATGACGTAATCAACTATTTTCTTGTTGAGCATTTGCTCGCGCAAACTGTCGTCGAAATTGCCGGTGAGCACAATTGTTGGCATGCCCAGTTGTAAGGTGTAATCAACGACTTCGCCATTGCCTGCATCGGGTAGATTTAAGTCAACCACCGCCACCAAATAATGATCCTTGCCATGTGCGTCTATTAGGTCTCTTGCTTCACTAAAAGAGCCTGCGGTATCGCATTGTAAATTTGGATCGGATTTACAAACATGCTTGATAATTTTGACGATTAAGGGGCTGTCTTCAACAAGTAAAAACTTCTTCATAGTACTTTATGCCTAAAGATGAAATTTGTTTATATCTATACAGCTTAGTCAGTCTTTTCCAGTGCTCCAATTTTTGTGCAATTTAAGTGCAATATGTGTCACTTTTCCTTCGACAAATATGCTAGAATTTTCCGCTTTATTTTGACTCTACTTACTTGAGAGTTAAGGGACGAAATCAGGGCTAACTGTTAGCGTCGAATGTCAGTTTAAACGGCGCTACAGCTGTCGGTATAGAAAGCAGAGAGAATGAACTCTGCAGATATAAAAACTGTTATACACAAACCGTCATAAATAATAGGAACGCTATCCATATGGGTGAGCAAGCGAAA
>ENA-OSET01003500-OSET01003500.1-sediment-metagenome-genome-assembly--contig:-NODE-3500-length-14365-cov-13.253989_pt1 | contig 14365 bp, 11 predicted proteins | sample MGYA00237882_ERZ534229 | MGnify/ENA primary metagenome ERZ534229 (study PRJEB26408, sample SAMN06266212) | sediment metagenome | isolation source: Hudson Canyon methane seep mesocosm | place... | reverse complement strand
GTGCTTGAGGTAAGAGTTAACACTATCAATATCCTTTTCTGATCATTAATGTTCGAAAACGAATGTTTATGTTCGCAAGTATAATATTGATGTTTAATTATTACAAATGTATTAAATCAAAAAATATTGTAATTTGTGACGTGTTTTTATGTCTTGGGCGAGGTTCGGGGGGTAGAAAAAAAGCCCTCTTTTTATGAGGGCTCTTGTGTTTTTGATCTGTGTAGCTTGCGTTAGTAGTTTGGTTAGCCTGTCACCGTTAGTTCTACACCGTTTTCACCAAGAATATCGACTATGTTTTGAGGTGGCTTCTTGCTGGTAAAAAGATGGGATGCCTGACTGATATTACCTAACCTGATCATTGCATTTCTACCAAATTTAGAGTGGTCAGCGGCTAAAAAGACCTGTCTGGCATTTTCTATGATGGCTTGAGCTACCCTTACTTCCTGATAATCAAAGTCAAGAAGTTCGCCGTCATCATCTATGCCGCTTATGCCAATGAGTGCAAAATCAACCTTGAATTGTTTAACGAAGTCTACGGTAGCCTCGCCAATGATGCCTCCGTCACGGTTACGTACTGCGCCCCCGGCAATGATGACATTGAAGTCTTCTTTTGAGCTTAGAATACTGGCAACGTGCAGGTTGTTAGTGATTATCGTTAGCCCGCGGTGATTGAGTAGTGCTTTTGAGATTGTTTCTGTCGTGGTGCCAATATTTATGAACATTGAAGAGTGGTCAGGGATCTTGCTTGCTATCGCATCAGCTATTCGCTGTTTCTCTTCCAGATTCTGGATTTTTCTATCATTATAGGCTGTATTTAAGGTGCTGGAAGGGGATCCTGCACCACCATGGTAGCGTTGGAGTAATTTTTCCTGATCAAGATAATTGATATCTCTCCTGATCGTTTGAGGGGTTACCTGAAAGTGCTGCGCCATATCGTCAATGGTGACGAAGCCTCGTTCAGCGACGAGATCTATGATCTGTTTATGTCGTGTTTCCTGTGCCATTGAATGCGCTCTGGTTGATTTACGAACAGAGGCGTATTATGAACCAATTCAAATTTTTTTTCAGTGGTGCTTTTATAAATCCTAGATATAGATAAAATGTTAATATATAGATAAAATGTTCACAAACGAATTTTGAACTTATAGTCCTGGTATTATGATAATTAACGAATATGGAATAAATTGATTATGGCTAGCTATCTACTTGCAATAGATCAGGGTACTACCAGCTCTCGAGCGATTATTTTTGGCAAAGACGGACTGCCAGTTGCTTCCGCTCAAATGGAATTTACACAACATTTTCCGCATGATGGCTGGGTAGAGCACGACCCTGAAGAAATTTGGTCTTCTACGCTAAGTGTTTGCAAAGACGCTATATCAAAAGCAGGTATAGATGCTGGGCAAATAGCGGGTATAGGCATAACTAATCAGCGAGAAACAACGATTGTTTGGGATCGTGAAAGTGGAGAACCCATCTATAAGGCTATTGTCTGGCAAGATAGAAGAACTGCTGATATTTGCGAAAATTTAAAAGCCAGTGGCCTAGAGGAAGATGTTGTTCAGAAAACGGGCTTGTTAATAGACCCTTATTTTTCGGCCACTAAAATTAGTTGGATTCTTGATCATGTTGAAGGCGCTAGGGCTAAGGCGGAGCAGGGGAAACTGGCGTTTGGAACAATTGATAGCTTTCTACTTTGGCGCTTAACGGGTGGGCAAAGCCATAAAACAGATGCAACGAATGCGTCTCGGACGTCATTATTTAATATTCATACTCAAGAGTGGGATACAGAGCTATTGAGTGCTTTTAATGTACCTCAGTCAGTTTTACCTGAAGTGCTTGATAGTAGTGATGATTTTGGAATAACCGTTCCTGAGCTTCTTGGTGCGTCAGTACCTGTATATGGTATAGCCGGCGACCAGCAGGCGGCATTAATCGGGCAGGCTTGTTTTCAACCTGGAATGGCAAAAAGTACCTACGGTACAGGATGTTTTCTGATGCTAAATACAGGTGATAAGCCTGTGCGTTCTGAAAATCGCTTATTAACTACTGTGGCCTACCGTTTGAATGGTAGAACCACCTATGCTGTTGAGGGGAGTATTTTTGTTGCAGGGGCGACTATTCAATGGCTTAGAGATGGTCTACAGCTAATTGATTGTGCTTCAAAGGCCGAGGCGATGGCTGTGGAGACTGGTTCGGATAACCCTGTTTATTTAGTGCCTGCATTTACTGGTTTAGGCGCGCCGTATTGGGACCCTCATGCTAGAGGAGCTATTCATGGATTAACCCGTGATACAGGAATAGCAGATATTGTCACTGCGGGCTTACAGTCGGTTTGCTATCAGACTAAAGACCTTGTTCGAGCAATGCAAAATGATGGTGCTAGCTATAAAGCGTTACGGGTGGATGGTGGTATGGTGGTTAATAACTGGCTAATGCAGTTTTTATCTGACGTACTTAATGTGACGGTTGATCGGCCTAAAATTACTGAAACCACTGCTCTGGGTGTCGCCTATTTGGCTGGTTTGAAGGCCGGTTTATATGAAGGACTTGATGAAATCTCAGAGCTTTGGCATCGCGAGCACCGCTTTGAACCCCATATGCAGCCTGAGAAGCGTGAAAAGCTCTATTCTGGTTGGTTGGATGCGGTTGAACGCGTTAGATAGGTTTTTTTGAAGAATGTTCAGACCACTGGAAGGCAATTAGGTGGTCTGCTGCAAGGCTGATATTAATCTGGTTTCCAACGTATAAGTCCTGATGACTGGGGAAAAGTCCTTCTACGATGGAGCCAGAGCTCAATTTCAGTCTGTAGAGTGTTGATGTGCCTGCAAAGGTTTTACTAATAATATTGGCTGAGATTGATGACTCTGGGTTAAAAACAATGTCATCAGGTCGAACCAGAATATCTACATGGCTGCCATTGGACCATTGGTAAGCTCTATTGCCTTCAATAACACCCAGTTCTGTTTCAAATGCCTCATGAGTGAGTTGTGTTCCTTTTATAAAGCAGCCCTGACCTACAAAGCTAGCCACAAAACGATTAGCTGGCTCATGATAAAGGTTATACGGAGTGTCCCACTGCTGAATAATCCCATCTTTAATAACGCCAATATGATCGCACATGGCAAAGGCTTCTTGCTGATCGTGTGTGACGAGTATGGCGGTCATATTAAGTGATTTTAATATGTCGCGAATATTGAGGCTTAATCGTTTTCTGAGTTCTACATCTAAATTTGAAAAAGGTTCGTCAAGAAGGATTAGTGAGGGTTCGGGAGCCATGGCCCTTGCCAGAGAGACCCGTTGTTGTTGCCCGCCTGATAATTCATGAGGGTAGCGTTCAGCTAAGTCAGAAAGATTAACCAGTTCCAGCATTTCTGCGACTTTTATTTTTCGTGCGTTGCGACTTACCTTATTCAAACCATAGCCAATATTTTGGGCGATGGTCATGTGCGGGAATAATGCATAGTCTTGAAAGACCATGCCGACAGGGCGTTTTTCAGGGGCAAGGGATTGGCTTTCAGATGAAATAACCTTGTCTCTGAGTGATATCACCCCTTTACTGACTGGGTGAAACCCTGCAATTGCTCTTAGTATGGTGCTTTTTCCGCAACCACTAGGGCCTAAAAGGCAACCTATATCGCCTTCATTTAGGGCGAGAGATAGGCCCGCTATGATATCGGTACTATCATAGCGGCAGGTGAGCTTATCAATTTTTAACAGTGGTGGCATTTTATTTGTGGTCGCTTCAATACGTTTTTAGCTTTTGGTGTGTGGTATTAGCTGTTGCAAAGAAGAAACTCTAGCAGGGCCTTTTGAGCATGCAGCCTATTCTCTGCTTCATCCCACACTACTGAGCTTTCATGGTCTAGCATATCGTTGCTAACCTCTTCCCCTCTATGAGCGGGGAGGCAGTGCATAAATAGAGCTCCAGAGTTTGCGTAAGACATTAGCTCAGGTGATGCCTGGTAATTTTTAAATACCTTAGCTCTTTCGTTTTGCTCTTCTTCCTGGCCCATTGATGCCCAAACATCTGTCACTATCAGGTCACTGCCTTGTACTGCAGTTTTAGGGTCTCTAACAACACGAACGCGGTCTGTGTTTTCTTCAAGCAATGTATGAGTAGGATCATAGCCTACGGGGGATGCTACGATGAGTTCGAAGTTATATTGTCTAGCAGCATTAATGTATGAATTACACATGTTGTTGCCGTCACCAATCCAGGTTACACGCTTGCCCTCAATAGATCCTCGGTGTTCCTGGTAGGTTTGCATGTCTGCTAATAGCTGGCAGGGGTGGTAATCATCAGTTAATGCGTTAATAACCGGCACCTTGGAGTAGCGAGCAAACTGTTCAATTTTTTCATGCTCAAAGGTACGAATCATAATGGCATCAACCATTCGGGAGAGTACTCTTGAACTGTCTTCTATTGGTTCTCCGCGTCCTAATTGTGTGTCTCTTGGAGACAAAAAGATTGAGCTGCCACCAAATTGAGCCATTCCAGACTCAAAAGAAACACGGGTTCGGGTCGATGATTTTTCGAATATCATTCCCAGTACACGGTTTTTCAGGGGTTCGTATATCTTTCCCTGTTTGTGTTCATTTTTTATTTCGATTGCACGGAGAGTTAGCTTTTTAAGCTCTTCTGGAGTGAAATCAAGTAATGTTAAAAAATGTCTCAGTGCCATAGGGCTTTTCTCTTCTTAGTCGTGTTTATCGCGCGTTTTTTCTGTCATCAGCTGCATAAAGCTTAACAATTTTAACGATGGATTCTGCTAAAAATACAGCTTCATCGTCAGTCATTGTTAATGCAGGTAATAGTCGTATTACTTTTTCAGACGTTATGTTGATTAGTAGCCCTGCCGCTTTTGCAAGAGGGACAAGTTCTGGGCAGGGGCTGTCCATTTCAATGGCAATCATAAGCCCCTTGCCGCGTATACTTGTAATATAGTTAGCGCTTTCTAGGTTTTCTTTTAAAATTTGCTGAATTTTGTTACCAAGTTCTGTTGCTCGTTGAGCGAGCTTTTCTGTTTTAATTTGCTCTATTACTGCCAGTGCTGCTGCGCAGGCAAGAGGGTTTCCTCCGAATGTGGAACCGTGCGCGCCAGGTGAAAAGACCTCCGCGGCCTTCCCTTTAGCCAAGCAGGCTCCAATAGGAAAACCGTTGCCAAGCCCTTTAGCTGTGGTAACGACGTCAGGCATAATATTGTAACCGCTATAGGCAAAGTAAGAGCCGGTTCGCCCATTGCCCGTCTGAACTTCATCAAGCATCAATAGCCAATCGTTTTGGTCACAGATTGTGCGTAATGAGGTCATGTATTGTTGGTCGGCAATTGAAAGTCCACCTTCACCCTGAATGGGCTCTATGAACACCGCAACAACATTGGGGTTTGACTTTGCGACATTTTCAATGGACTGAGTGTCATTAAATGGCACTCTGATAAAGCCACTTAACAGGGGTTCAAAGCCTGCCTGAACTTTGCGGTTTCCAGAGGCTGTGAGAGTTGCCATTGTTCTACCATGAAACGCATTTTCCATGACGATAATTGAAGGCGAATCAATACCTTTTTGGTGTCCATAACGTTTTGCAATTTTTATGGCTGCTTCGTTGGCTTCTGCCCCTGAATTCGAGAAAAAGACATTATCCATTCCCGAAATATTACATAACTCGTGGCCAAGCTGAGTTTGCAGGGGGATATGATAAAGGTTTGAGCAGTGGACTAATCTGCCAGCCTGGTCTCTGATGGCGCGAGTAACGGCTGGGTTTGTATGGCCTAGCCCACAAACTGCGATACCAGTAAATGTGTCAAAGTATTTGTTTCCGTTGGTATCGAACAGCCAGCAACCTTCACCACTCTCAAAAGCAATGGGCAGGCGGCCATAGGTATTCATTAAAGGTTGTTCAGCCATAAGTCACTTATTCCAGGCTCTGTATTTCATAGTACGCTCAGAGCACATATTAAATTAAAAAATATCCATAAACGCAAAAAGGCAGCGATAGCTGCCTGAACGAGGGCTAATAATATCGAGATTTTGCTTGATTGGCAATAAGCCTCTCTATATGTTGCATGGATGGACTTGTGAAGGAATAAGAAAAGTTATGAATGCCATTGAGTTAAATGTTTTTAATAGTCGAGTTGAAGCTATTTGCGATGAAATGGGCATGGTGTTGAAGCGAACGGCATTTTCACCAAATATAAAAGATCGGTTGGATTTTTCTTGCGCCGTATTTGATGCTTCTGGTCAATTGTGCGCTCAGGCTGCTCACATCCCTGTTCATCTTGGGAGTATGGCCTATGCCATGAATGACATTGTTGAGCGAGTTTCATGGGTCGAGGGCGACATGATGGTTATGAATGACCCTTTTCTTGGAGGAACTCATCTTCCTGACGTGACGTTAATTGCGCCTGTTTTTTTTGATGGGGTGCTTGTCGCGTTTGTTGCAAACAGGGCGCATCATGCAAATATAGGTGCCTCGGTGCCCGGTTCGATGCCTGTGTCATGTACTTTAGAAGAGGAGGGGGTATTAATAAAACCTCAGCTTCTAATTGAGGCAGGGGTAAACAGTGCTGAGGTTTGGGGTTTGTTGACGTTTGCTGGCGAGAGTGAAGGTGGTGAACAGTTTGGTGACTTTCAGGCGCAAGTGAGTGCAAATTATGCGGGTGTTCAGGGGCTTTCTGTATTGATATCTGAGTTGGGTGCTGAGGGTTTTGTTGCGGGAATTGTAGAACTTAATGATTATGCTCGTCGCTTGGCTTGTGCATCGTTATTAAAGTTGCCGGATGGTCGTTTTGAATTTGAAGATGTAATGGATTCTGATGGCTTTGGTGAGACGGCTTTATCGATACATTTAGTGTTAGTTGTTCAGTCGGGTCAGGTTACGCTAGATTTTACAGGTACAGCAGGGCAAACCAAAGGCAATATTAACTGCCCAATGAGTGTTACGGCTGCTGCCGTCTATTATGTGTTTCGGTGTCTGATGCCTGTGCAGACACCAGCCTGTGCTGGAACATTTGATGCTATTAAAATGCTTGCGCCTAAAGGATCATTAATTAATGCGTTGTCCCCCTCAGCCGTTGCGGCAGGTAATGTGGAGACAAGTACTCGTTTAGTGGATGTGGTGCTGGGGGCGCTGGCAAAAGCGGTTCCTGAGTTAGTGCCTGCAGCAAGCCAGGGAACGATGAATAATGTTGCTATGGGAGCTAGGAATAAAGACTCACAATGGGATTATTATGAAACTATTGCTGGTGGGATGGGGGCTTCTAAGTGTTTGGATGGGCTGGCTGCGGTTCAGTCTCACATGACCAACACCCTAAATACGCCTATAGAAAGTCTTGAAACACACTATCCATTAAGAATACTCAAGTACCAAGTTCGGCGTGGAAGCGGTGGTGGAGGGATGAGTAAGGGAGGGGATGGTGTGACTAAGCAGTATCACTTTAATGAATCTGCAACGGTCACTCTATTAACAGAAAGGCGGATTTCTGCTCCATGGGGCGTTTCTGGCGGTGCTCCTGCCAGTGTTGGTGAAAACTTTCTGAATGGTGAGCGAGTGGGTGATAAGCAACAATGTAACGTTTTAGCTGGTGATGTTCTTGAGATAAATACTCCGGGAGGAGGAGGCTGGGGAGATCAGAATAATAGTAGACTAATATAGTCGGATATAGAAAAAAAGGGTAGAATGCCCCTCAGTAAGTTATTTTTTTATTAATGAGGTGTACCTATGGATGTAATGGATACTATTAAAGACCAGATCGAAAGCAATGAGATTCTATTATATATGAAGGGGACACCGCAGGCTCCTCAGTGTGGATTCTCATCTAAAACGGTTCAGTCATTAATGGCTTGTGGTGAGCGTTTTGCCTATGTAAATATTTTGGAAAATCCAGAAGTTAGAGAGAACTTAAAAGTGTACTCTAACTGGCCTACCTTTCCTCAGCTTTATGTTAAAGGTGAGTTAGTGGGTGGTTGTGATATCGTGCTTGAAATGTATGAGAGTGGAGAGCTTAAGACTCTGGTTCAGGATGCAGCGAAATCATCTGCAGAAAGCTAGTATTTACTTAGAGTTTGCTTGAAAAAAAACCACGCACTTAGCGTGGTTTTTTTATGTCTGGAATAAGCTTACTGGGCTGAAATAGGGTTGTATTGAATGGTAACTTGGTATTTAAACCCTATCGATTTGTCCGTTGCGGGTGGTGTAGGGTATGGACTTGCATCAAGGGCGATTCTTCGAACGGCCTTATCTAAGGGTTTATTGTTACTTGTTTCAGTTATATATGCGTTCTTTAGCGACCCGTTAGAAAATAGAACCAGCTTCAATGTGAGGGTTTTGCTGTTTTTTAGCTGGCTGATGATGGGATATAGTCTGTCATGAAACTTGGCTGTGTTTAGTTTTGCAAATAATTTTTGCTCATAGTCAGATAATTGTGGGAGCTTTGGGTTGGATGATATTTGTGTTACTGAGGCTTCCATTTCTTTTTGTTGCAAGAACAAGCTTGATAATTCCATGAATGATTTGGATGCTGCGTGGCTTTTGCTCGATTTTGCAATATCTTGTCTTACGTCGGGTAGATCCGTTTTGATTTTCGGAATGAAAATATTTTCTTGTTTTATGGGTTTAAGAGATTGCGTGGGGGTTGTTTTGGTATCTATTTCTTTTGAATTGTCTTTACTGGCTGCGATACTTGTATTGCTTGTGCCTGAGGTGGTAATGGTTTCTCTGGCTGCATCCTGACGGCGTTCTTTGTTTAATATTTCTTGAGCATCTTCTTCTGGTCGGTTTGATGGCGTGCTAGTGCGTGTTTTTATACTTTGGCTTGTTGCTTTTGAGGCGATGACTAGTTGAATGGGTATTGTTTTTTTTTGTTCTATTTTAGGGAGCAACTGGAATACTAAAATACCTAACAGGGTATGAAATAGTATGGCTATAGAAACCGCAAGAAATATTCTGTAGGAGGAGGTTTTATTTAATGTGTACATAAGTGGTTTGATTGGTGCGTAAACAGCATAATTAGCGCATAAAAACGTGTAAAAGCGACCAAGTCATCTTGATTTCAGTCGCTTTAAGGGGGGTGGCTAAGATTATTGGGCTGATGAGCTGGACATCTTTCGAAGGTTGCCCATGACGGAGTTCATTGCCCTGTCTACTAAGAGTCCTTGCTCTAAAACTTTAACGCGACCTCGTCTCATTTCGTGAGCAAGTTCTCGTCTGGTTTTTTCAACGACTTTCAGACCCATTCTGTTAACAAAAATAAAGCAATCAGCTTCGTCAATTTTGGTTGAAAGTTTACACCTGAACTTACTTCCATTTACCAGCGAAAATTCAATCCAGTTGCCTGTGTCTATTGCGTCAACCTTTAGCAGATGTTCCGCTATAGCTGAATCTTCAATTTCCTTTTGTTTTTGTATGGCTGTCTTTTCGGTATTAATAGCTTCAATATTTATGTTTTCAGTACGGCTATCCTGATCTTTTTCTGCTGTACTTGTGTTTTTTATAGCCCCGGTAGGTTCGCTTTTTGTTGCAGCAGAATGAGACTGTTGCTTGAACGTCATGGTAAGTGTTTTCTTTAGCTCTGACATTGTTTGGTCAAGGCGTGTAGCATTGTATGAAACTTCTTGTAGGCCTGACTTTATATCTTTTAGTAGGCCTGGAACTATCCTTACCCAGCGCTGCCTATCACAATCTTCAGAGTGAGGTTTTAAGCACCAAATAAGCTGCTCTAAAGTGATAACTGTTTGTTTCCAGTGGTGTTCCTTATTGTCCTTTAGGTAAGCAAGGAACATGACACGGCTCCAGCCGTTTTGAATGATCTCTTTCGCTGTTGAGGGGGTTTCACTGGTGCTTAGTTTTGATTTAATTATTTCTTCTACAGTCTGCTGAGCTTTATTGGATTTAACGCGGCCTTCTTCGGACTCTTTGGTGCGTTGCTCTACAATTTTTGCCTTATGTTCTTCTTTGGATATAAATGCTGAGAATTTTTGATAAAGCTCTTCGAATAGTTGGATATCCCCATCAAAATCATCTAATACACTGTGAACAACGGAGTGAATCTGTTCATAGAGTTTATCTTTTTGTTTTTCTGACGCATCATTCCAACCTATACCCGCTTTCGCCAGGGCATTCAAAAACTTTCTGGCTGGGTGAGAGTTTTTTCCGAAAAAGGACTTATCTTTGATTACTACCTTCAAAATAGGGATTTGAAGGCGACTAATTAGAACTTGAATAGGCGCTGAAAGGTTGTAGTCGTCCAGAATGAATTCAAAGAGCATTGATACCAGGTTGATTAAGTCCTCATCTACCTGGTTAAGGGCTGCTTGTTTTCCTGACGCTTTATTTTCCTGCTCAAGTAAGCTTGTTAGTGCTTCCCGAATATTGATGACGGTAGGTGTTGTGTCATCAAGTACTTGTTGAGGAATTTGCTCTTGTAGTGTAGAGAGCATTAGCATTAAGTCGCTGTCAGCTACAAACTGAGTATTTCCATTAGGTGTAGGTGGTAAAGAGTTTGTCCCTGTTTGTTGGCGGGCGTTAGCTAATAGGGACTGAAGTTGAGAGAATAGTTCTACGCCATTAGTTGCTCTGTCTTGCGCGCCTTGTATTTGTGTGTCATTTGTATTAATTGGGGAGGTTGACACATTACTGCTTTTAGGTGTGACTCTGCTTTTCTTCCCTGTATGTTTTAGTTTGGGGAGAATGCCGACTTCGATAAGTTGCTTGTTTGTCTGGTCGTATACTTCGCCAAGGTTGGACATTACAAATCGGTCAAACTGTTTAAATACTATTAGTTTTTCGCGAATATCAATGTCAAGGTCTGCGCACGCTTGCGTGAAACCCTTACAGATAAATTCAGGGTCAACGGGGTTGACAGGGTCTTCTTCACTAGCGTTGGTGTAAATTGAGGTCATGCGTGTTTGAATTTGAAGTAGTTGACCTTGAAAGTTTGCTCTGGCCTTGGTGACCATTGTATGAGAGGCAACGTCTTCTTCTAGGGAGTCTTCCTGAATAAGTGATAGTGTGTCAGCATTAATCTCTTCAAGGACATCTTGTTTTTCTGCATGTTTAAGCTTTGGAGGATCGCGAAACAAGGTGGATAGTGCATGTTGGAAGTGATGCTCGATTCCGCGGCGTTTTATCCGGATTTCTCGCATAGCTTCAAAAAAACGGTTTTGCTCGTTATTACTTCTGGCACCGTTGGCGAGCTCGAAGAAAGAGTCATCGATACCGTCAAACATACCCTGAAGCAACTCCATTAAAGAAGACACTGCATTTGTTTGTATTGAAATCATATCCTTATGAACAGCATGTGATAACCCTGACATGTGGTGACCTTTAATGTAGCTAATGCCAGATTGGTTGTTCATTAAATACTCCCATGGACGACTCTCAACCTGTTTATTTTGCCGAGTTCACCGTATCTATTATTATCACGTTATTTGTTATGTCTTTTTATGGTTAACGCAATATCTATTCTTTCTCTCCTTTAACTGCATTTATCTTTTCATTTTGAAGGCAGTGCTCTTAGTACTCTTTATGGTTACTTAAGTTACTTAGCAGAGAATTTTTTAAAAATCAAACTTACGGTGATTATAGCAATAATTTGTAACAAAAAAACACAATAGGGTTCTAAAAACTAATATTTTTCATTTTTTTGCAAATGAAGAAAAAGTTTTACTTATATTTCGTGGGGGCGTGGTGCTGGGTGAAGTGTTTATGTTGAAATTTTTGTGGGAGATATGGGAGGGGATAGTCGTGCAGTTTTTACAATGTTATCTTTAATTTGCCTGATTTCTACTTGGTGGTTGTGTAATTTTAAACATACGCTGGTGTCGGGGATGGATTCAAGTGCTTCAGTGATAAGACCGTTAAGTGTTTTTGGGCCGTTAGTTGGTAGGCTCCAAGCTAGTGTTTTGTTGATTGACCTGATTGTTGCTGATCCGTCGATTATGTAGCTTCCGTCCTCTTGCGTGGTAATGTCTGCACTGCTGGCGGAGAAATCTGTGGTGAATTCACCAACAATTTCCTCGAGTATATCTTCCATTGTTGCTATGCCAATAATATCCCCGTATTCGTCGACTACGATGCCAATACGTTTTTTCTCTTTTTGAAAATTAATTAGCTGGGTGTGTAGAGGGGTGCTTTCGGGTATGAAATAAGGCTCATGGCACTCTTGAAGTAAGGACGCTTTGTTGGGTGATTCTTGTGATAAAACACGCGCAAGGTTTCTGAGGTGAAGTAGGCCTATAATATTATTAATATCGCCTTTGTATACAGGGATGCGTGTGTGTTGGCTTGATTGGATCTGATTGATAATGTCTGAGAAATCGTCATTGATGTCGATGCCGGCAATCTCATTTCTAGGAACCATGATGTCGTTTACTGTTACTTTCTCAAGGTCGAGAATGCCTATAAGCATGTCTTGGTGCTTTTTGGGGATAAGGGCTCCGGCCTCATTTACCAGTGTTCTTAATTCTTCTCGGCTAAGGTTGTCTGTGTCTTCGTTGTCTTGGCGGATGCCAAATAATCTTAGTATATTGTTTGTTATTAAGTTGGTGCCCCATACAAGGGGGTAAAGTATTTTGAGTAACGGAATAAGAATGACTGAGGCGGGGAATGCTATTTTTTCTGGGTAGCGCGCCGCTAGTGTTTTTGGAGTAACTTCGGCAAAAATTAGGATAACTATAGTAAGTAGCGCGGTGGCTATTGCGATGCCGGCGTCACCCCATAGGCGAAGGGCTATAATTGTGGCGATAGAAGATGCGAAGATATTAACAAAATTGTTGCCAATAAGTATGACGCCAATTAACTGGTCTGTTCTTTGTAGGAGTTTATTGGCTCTTTGGGCGCCTTTGTGGCCGTTACGAGTTAAATGTTTAAGGCGGTACCGATTTAAAGACATCATGCCGGTTTCTGAGCTTGAAAAAAAGCCAGAAAGGATGATTAGGATAAATAGGATGAGAAATAATAACTCGGTTGAGCTGTCGTTCAATGTATTGCTTGCTCTTACTGATTTAAAATCGAAGGTTATGTGTCATTGCTTGTTCTGTCAAGCCTTACGGTGGAAGTGTGGGGTGTTATAGGATAATTTCAATCACCAGTTTGCTTCCGAAATAGCTAAGCATTAAGAATAGGCACCCCCATAAGGTCCATTTGCTAGCGGTTATTCCGCGCCAGCCCTTTAGTTTTCTGCCTATTAAGAGTGCGGCAAAAATTCCCCATGCAACGAGTGATAATATGGTTTTGTGTGCTAGGTGCTGAGCGAATAGATTATCGATGAAAATTGCGCCGCTAATGATGCCAAGTGTTAGTAGGGTTAAGCCTGTCCAGATCATTTCAAATAGGAGTGACTCCATGGTTTGGAGTGGGGGTAGGTTTCTTATTAGCAGGCTTGTGTAGTTTGTTTTTAGTTGTTTGTTTTGTAGGTAAAGTAGTGTTGCCTGGCCTGCGGAGAGGGTGAATACGCTGTAGGCCAGAACGGAAAGGATAATATGTGAAAGAATGCCAGAGTTCGTATAGGTTAGTTGCTCTTGGTTGGCGTCAAAAAGCAAGGCGCATACAATGCTGGCTATGGCAATAGGGTATATAACTAGAAAAAGGCTTTGGGTGGGTCTTTGTACGCTGATAATTAAGAGTACTGCAACAATTAGACTAGCAAATAATGAGGAGGCATTAAAGAAACTAAGGTCTAAGCCCCCATTGGCTGATACAAGGCCGTAAGTCATTGTGCTGTGTGCGGCGGCGGCAATCAGCCCTATTAATAATGCAAAAAAAGGTTTTGGGGACAGTTTACGGAAGTAGACTAATGCTTGATAGCTTGTTCCTAGTCCGTATAGGGCGATTGAGGTGAGCCCAAAAAAAAGTATGTTCATATAAGTCCGCAGGGAATTTATCAAGTACTAAAACTGATTATAGGTTACCAGTCATCAGGTGGTCTGTGTACTGTTTCATATCAAAGCTTTTAAAAAAGGCTGAAAAATAGCATTGTGCATGCGTGCTTGTTTTGTTTGAAAGTCAGTGTTTTGTTTGAAAGTCTCGGTTATAATGTTCCGTTCGCAACATTTTGGAATCAACGAGACGCATCATGTTTGAAAATTTAACCGATCGACTTTCTGGTAGCCTGAAGAAAATTAAAGGGCAGGCCAAGCTTACTGAAGATAATATTAAGGAAACGCTCAGGGAAGTGAGGATGGCCTTGCTAGAGGCTGATGTTGCACTTCCTGTCGTTAAAGAGTTTGTTGAGAAGGTCAAGTTAAGATCGGTTGGTCAGGAGGTGATGCGAAGCTTATCTCCCGGGCAAGAGTTTGTCCGTATTGTAGATGCAGAACTTGTTAAGGTGATGGGGGAGACTTGTGAGTCTCTGGATTTATCTGCCCA
>ENA-OSET01003499-OSET01003499.1-sediment-metagenome-genome-assembly--contig:-NODE-3499-length-14367-cov-38.184325_pt1 | contig 14367 bp, 10 predicted proteins | sample MGYA00237882_ERZ534229 | MGnify/ENA primary metagenome ERZ534229 (study PRJEB26408, sample SAMN06266212) | sediment metagenome | isolation source: Hudson Canyon methane seep mesocosm | place... | reverse complement strand
CGTCGTATAGCTCTGCAAGGGCATCAATGCTGGAAGGTTGGCGGTACTTCATGGGGCGTCGCAAGATCATTGCGTCTCGTTATGCTTCAATGGTGTTTAGCCTTTGGCTTGAGGAGAAAATCGATCGCGGTCACATCAAGCTTCCTCGTGCAGTCAAGGGTTTTTACGAAGCGAAAAGCGCCTGGTGTAATGCTGAATGGATTGGAAGCGGACGCCTCGCGATCGACGGGCTCAAAGAAGTCAAAGAAGCGGTGCTTCGAATAGAGTCCGGCCTCAGTACATACGAGAAAGAATGCGCGCAAATGGGCGAAGACTATCAAGAGATCTTCGATCAACAAGTGCATGAAATGAAGCAGCGTAAGGATGCCGGTTTGCCACAAGCGAGTTGGGTCGTAGCCAATAGTTTCGGGCCGGAAGAAATGGAAGAAGCTGTTCCGGCACAATCGTCTGATCGCTAGTTCATCAACTTATACATAAAACCTCGCACTAGCGGGGTTTTGTTGTTTCTGGGGATTGTATAATTCTATTTATTTGAAACCTGAATTAGTAGTCTAAAATGTACAAACTTAAATTAATTATTTTGACATTGATGGCGGTTGTTCAGAACCACAAAGACTTGCAATGCAATGCAATGCAATCACCTGGTTTGTCGGCAATTGGTTGGCTTATATTAGAGTGACCAGTTGAAACCACCTACAAAAGCGATATCTTTAATATTTGTGCTCAAGACTTAACGTAAGCATAAAGACGTGGGGTTGACGCCGTGCCTCCCTGGCTCCCCATTGAGGTGATTGATTGAATGCAATCGGGCTCGCAAGGGGAGAAAGGAAGAAAGCGAAGGTTCATGTACACCAATATTCAGTAGTACGTAACCAGGTTTAGTTTTGTTCCAAGGCCATTGCTTTAGCCAGCTCTTGACGGGCCTCTTCCTCTCGCCCCATGCGCTTCAGAACCTTAGCGAGGCCTTGATGAGCCAATGTACTAGGTTGATTCTGTGCAAGCAGTCGATAGGTTGAAGCGGCTTCTTCCAGTTTTCCTTGTTCAACAAAGATCTTGCCCAAGGTATTTGAGGCTCCTGTATTCTTTGGGTCTACCTGTATGGCCGTTTTCAGGTTCGTGATGGCCTCTTCGGCGCGACCTTGTTGCCAAAGAACAGCGCCAAGTCCTGTGTAAACCTTAGCGTTTGGCTGCGTCTTGAGTGCTGATAACAGGTGGCTTTCTGCTTCTGAGTACTCCTTGTTTCGTGCGAGGTGCGTGGCTAAGTTGAAATGCGATGTTGCAGATTCAGGGTCAAGTTTAAGTGCATCTCGGTATGCTTCAATGGCATCTTCTGACATTCCTTGGCGTTCGAGCACATAACCTAGGTCGTTGTATATGGATGGCTGGGGTTTGATAGCAAGCGATTCTCTGTAATGAGCCTCCGCCAGTTCAAGTTCGCCAATATCAATAGAGGCCAGTGCCATGTTGTTGTGTGATTTGAAATGCTTTGGGTCGACCTTGAGTGCTTTTTCCAGCGCTGCAATGGCTTCATCACTCTTACCTTGCTGGAATAAGGCAAAGCCCATTGAGTTTAACAATTCAACGTTATTCGGTTCGACCTCTAAACCCTTCTTATAAGCTATGACAGCATCCACATAGTTACCGGAACGTTCGTTAGCCATGCCGGCTCGAAGGAACGAGTAGGCATCGATGAACTGTTCATCGATCTTTGTAATAGCATCTGCCGGAATAGGGACAAACTCAGGAATGTTGGCGGCACGGTCGTGATCGGTAAAACGATCAAGAACCACGGGCGGCGTCGAGTTTCCATTTACATCAATATGCGTAAGAAACAGTTGCGTATAGGGACCATTAGCTTTTGATGAAAATACCAGCCAACGGCTATTAGAAGAAAAACTGTGCCAAGAGTTCATGTTGGGGGTATTAGCACGTAAGCGTCTGGGCTCACCACCTTCGGCTGGTATGATAAATAGTTCACTATCCGGCATTAGTAGCATGTAATTATCAGCTTGGGTGAATACGATCCATTTACCATCAGGTGAGAATTTTGCAAAGAAATTACTTTTCCCATTGTGAGATGCACCGGCAACGGCTTCTGCTTTTCCGCCTTTACCTTTATTAAAGGGCACACGGTAAAGATCGTACTTGTAGGGGGCTTTGTCTTCAGTGAATTCTGGTACTTCCTTGTCGCCCAAAAGTACACTTGTCGAATTTGCGATAGATGGTTTTACATATGCTTTCGAACGCGCAAACACAATGTGTTTCCCGTCTGGACTCCATGTCGGGTCGCTCTGAACATACTCAGGATCATCAGCGCCTGGTAATTCACGATAGGTTTCTTCCTCTCTGTCGTAAACGACGAGAATACCTTTTATTGGGAAGAATAATTGAGAGTACTCGATGCCGGGAGTGGCGACGAATACAGCTCGGTCTTTGACTGTACTTACCACATAGCGACCGTCAGGTGACACCTGAGATAACAGTCCAAAGGTAGCTTCTTTATCATCACGCTTGTAATCGCTCCAAGTAATGATCTTTTCATCATTGAGTATCATGTCTTTTTCGACATCCAAAACTGCGTAGCCCCCTTTGTCATTACCGTAATCCACGTCCAAGCCTAACGTTTGGCCATCAGCAGAGAAGGAATGGCAATTTCCGCACACCGGTAAGTCTTCAAGTACTGCGTGTGGTCGTTCGATTGAATCAACCGACCCAAGTCGCCATTTGATACGCGAGGGATCCTGAACGGCTTCTATAAAAGGTAAGGGGACTTCGCGATAAAAAATTGAATCGCCAACAGGGTCATTAGAGGTTTGAATATGGATTTCGTTGGAAGACAGTACAGTGCCATTTTTGTTCATTCCGATCACGGTGACTTGTGCATCACGTTCAGTAGATTGACGTTTGATGTTAGACCAGTCTGCTTCTGTGGGTTGCCAGTTAGGTTGTTCCGACGTGAAGGAAAGTTCTTCGCTTTGGTCGCTGAAACGCAATAGAATCTTCCATTGGCTGACTTCGGCAGTATCGTCTTTCCAAACGAAGTTTGGTGCAACGATCTCTGGTGGAAATAAAGTTTCGTTTAATGGGTACTCAATTTCGAGTTGACCGAGGGGCACTGCGGGAGCAGTTGATAACGCCACTGTGTCGCTGGAATTCGATTTGCACGCAGTCAAGAAGCTAACGGCCGTAAGTACGCAGATAAAGTTTAACAGTATTTTTGTTGGGGTGGCTCGACGGCCAGATGGGGATTGCTTATCCATCACTTTCACACCTATCTTCATTTATTTTTATTGGTATAGCTTCGATATCAAAATGCGAATTTTCCTTGATGTCGAAAGAGCTTTTTTTGTTCTAATAATTATTAATATCAACTCTACGCGGCTAGGGTCAATCTAAAACAAATTATACTTATTCACGCTGTGAAGCTGTTCACAAAAACTATAAATTGGAACTTTGTGCACTCCCCACGCGAATATTGTTCAATTATACAGGGCGAGTAGTAGAAGTATCAGCAGTACCGTCAAAGGCGGGATAAAACAAAAATAACGATGTGTGATATTAATTAGCTAATTGTAGCTAGGAGTAAAATAATGAAATTTAACAAGCGAAATTTATGTTCTTTTCTTGCGGCCACAACCCTTGTGACCGTTGGTGCTGCCGAAGCAGCGATTCACAAAGTTGAACCTGGTGAATCCATCCAGGCCGCGCTTGATGCCGCCTCATCTGGTGATACCGTCCTGGTTTCGCCGGGAACCTACGAGGAAAATGTCGGAAGCATTTATGGGCTTCACATTACCAAAGACAATATCCGATTAATCGGCAAGTCCAATCATCGTAAAGGCGAAAGTGGCAAGGTCCGTCTTATTGCGTCAGGTGAAGTTCAGATAGAAGGGGGGACGGGTGTATATGCGGCACCAGCCGGCTGTGAATACAACGCGTCTGAGTGTAATGCACCTGACCTGAAGGACTTTTTTATACGTGGTTTCACTGTAGAAGGTTTTGGTGTGAATGGTATTCAAACTCGCTTTGTGGATGGTTTCAAGATTGTGCGTAATGAATCCGTTAATAACTTAAATAATGGTCTCTATCCTACGCTGTCAGCAAACGGCTTGGTTCGTAATAACAGTTCTTACGGTTCTCTTGATACGGCAATGTGGGTCGCAGGCTCAGAAAACGTACGTGTTATCGGCAATGAACTTTTCGGTAGTGTCATTGGTTTCGAGATCACAGTGTCCAACAATGTTGTCGTGAAACATAATGAAATTCACGACAATACCGTCGGCGTGGGTTTATTCCACCCTAATGGCGCGGGTAACCCACCGATACCTGTTATGGAAGACTGGATTATTGAAGGCAACGAAATTTACAATAATAACCGTGAGAATATGGCAGTACCAGGTACGATGCAGGCGGGCTTACCTCCCGGAGCTGGCGTGCTATTGCTTGGCGTGAGTGATCATGTGGTGCGAGAGAACAGAGTAGAAGACAACAACTTGGTCGGTATAATTACTATGGGCTGGTGTACCGCTAATTACGGTTCTCCTAATGGATGTGAGACGGGTGTAACGTTAAGAGGCGATCCATCGGCTAATAACAACCTGATTTCACTAAACTGGCTCAACGGAAATGGTACTGACCCAGGAGCAACTCCGCTAGCGTTCGTGGCGGCTGACCTCTCTTACTTCAGTATTCCTGAGATGGCGTACTTTGGTGAAAATTCTTCGGGCAATTGCTACCGCGACAATGGTTCGGACACGGAATTGGCTGTGTTTTCCTCAGAACCGGATGGACAACTGCCGACTGACGGTTGTTAGTTTTTCTCATTTAATCGTTGAACTCCCGGGCCGTATATGGCTCGGGAACCCTAATACCTGAAACCACTAAGAGAGTCATTATGTCTGCATATAATCTAATAAAATCAAAACCGCTGACGTCTGGACGACCACTGACCGAAGAAATCAAGGGAAACGAATTCTTAATCACTTTGCGCCGCGTTGAGGGGCCTAAGGCGACGGAATTGTTTTTTAGCTGCCAGCCTGTCGGATTGCCTTTGGATGCTGGCAAACAGGCTGAGGCGATGTATTGCGCAATACGCGATCTTCTAGTGTTGGAGGGTGGTGGTGTCGAATCCATCGTCTCTGAGACCATCTTTATGCGTGACATTGAAAATGATATCGATGCTGTGCGAAGAGTAAGGCAGAACGTTATAGCTGCTAGCGATGATCGTTCTGTTGAGTCTGCATTGACAGAAATAGAACAACCTCCGCTTGACGAATCTGCGAGCTTAGAAATAGCGGTGCAGGCTATTCTCCCAGGCGTGTCGGCGATACAAAAGCAACAGGTTCACGCGAAACCCGGCTGCTCCTGTTGTGAATGTACGGATGCTCAAGGAATTCGTATACAAATCAAAGGGGAGGCGCGTTTATTGGCTGGCGGGCTATGTGGTTCTGGAAAAGATGCGTCCGAGCAGACCCACAGTATGTTCGAACTGGCAGAAAAATTACTGCATGAGGCCGGTATGGAGTTTAGCGACGTCGTACGAACGTGGATCTACCTAAGAGAAATGGAGCGTGACTACGGGCACTTAAATTTGGCGAGACGTGAGTTCTTTGAGTCTCGCGGCATTAAACCCGTGCCGGCCAGTACAGGAATTGAAGCCGGAATGGTCAGTGATCAACATGATCTTTGTCTGGGTATTTATGCTGTTAAGGCGGGCGAACCTCCTTTAAGGACGGTGATGACGTCGCCGACCCTAAATGAAGCCGGTGAGTATGGCGCAGATTTTGTTCGTGGTATGAAAATGGTGGAAACCAATAAAGTCGCATTGCATGTATCGGGTACGGCAAGTATCGATGAGGCAGGACGGACGGCTCATGTCGACGACTTTGAGGCTCAGGTCGATCGAATGATATTAAATATCTCGGCCTTGTTAGAAAATCAAGGGGCTAATTTTGGTGATATCGTTTCTGCAATCAGCTACCTGAAAGATCCTGCCAATGAAAAGCGTCTCAAAGAAAAGTTTAAACAGGCTGGTTTTGAGGGCTTTCCCAATGTATTCGTTAAGGCTGAGGTGTGTCGGCCTGACTTATTATGCGAGACCGAAGTAATGGCGGTATTGCCACACATGCATGCAAGCACTGGCGATCAGGAGCAGCGCCATTTAGGAGAGGTTAAACCCGTCGTACTAGAGTGAATCTATGGGGATATGAGGCCTGAATTTGATTTCGTTATTTCGCGTTTAGCGAGAGTTATCTATTCTAGTAGTGAGATAGGGTATGTAAGCTATCTCATCTTTCAATAATAGACATGCGTGCAGAGTGTATTTGTCATAATATATTGGCATTGAAACTTTAAATATTAAGTTCAGGGATAAATTAAATGAAAACATTTAATAACATACTTCTAGCCATAACTATGGTGCTTACAGCTCTTCCCGCTTTGGCTGAACAGCCCGTTATCGACGTGTATAAATCACCCTATTGTGGATGCTGTAAACATTGGGTTTCCCATCTTGAAGAAAATGGTTTCACGGTCATTGAGCATGCAACCGACAATATGGGAGAGATCAAAGCTCGTTTTGGGATCATTAGCGAGCTTGCGTCTTGTCATACCGCTGTAATAAATGGCAAGTTTATTGAGGGACACGTCCCAGCTTCCGATATCAAAAAACTTATATCTGAAAAATCGGATATACAAGGTTTATCTGCTCCAGGTATGCCTGCAGGCGATAACGTACCAGGAATGGAAACAACGCAGGGTAATGCAAAATATGATGTTCTAGCAATCAGCAAAGACGGTATTGAAGTTTATTCACACTATGAGTAATCGACAAGGGAAAGCATCAATACCAAGGGGGAGAATTAAGGATTAAATGGGTCAAAGCTTTTTAAAGAAATACTACAAAAAATTAACTGTGCCTGATGTCTGCTACAAAGATCAGAGCAGACGGCTTTGTTAGACTCGTTTAGTTCGCAAAGCTGGTCTAAATTGCCTATAAAAATTGCAGCATCATGTCCGCTCATGGCACAGCAACTAAGACTATAACATGCAAGCCAAGCCCTAACCCGTTGTATTGAAAACTGTTAGCCCTGTTTTGAGCCGATACAACTTAGTGGCCGGCGGTAGCGCTTGAGTCTGTTTTTACTCTAAATATTTGGTACGGACCTTTTTCAGCGATATATTGGTCTGATTTTGCAATGACCGATTGAAGCGAACTTGCCGTGACATAAAGCCAGCCTTCGGGGCCAAAGCTGAAACCGTCAGGCCAGCGGAGTTTAGGGTCTTTAATAAGTGTTTCCAAAGAACGGTCAGGCTTCATTCTTACAATGGCAGAGTGTTCTAAATCACTTAGATAAATGTTGCCAGCGTTATCTGTCGTAATGCCATCGCTCATTGTTTTATCGCCAAATGCTTCCACTTTTTTAGCCATTTGTTCTGTTGAGAGTAAGTCGTTATTTAAATCACTGACGCGAATACGATGTATTTTTTCATCGGTTACTGGTGCGAAATATAGCCACTTTTCTTCCCGATCCAACGCTATAGAGTCAACACCCGGGCGTATCGCAAAGACACCAAACATCAACATTTTTTCGCCTTCGACATACGGTACGTAGTAATCAGGGTCAACAGAATCATGATCTATCACCGCTATGCGTGCTTGTTGTTGTGCAACATTGTATACAATAAGTGACGGAGACTTACCTATGATACTGGCATTGGCGATATAGACACGCGTGCCATCTTGACTCACTTGGAAGTCATTAAGGTGAGATCCAAGCCCTGCAACTTCTGAAGGGAATTTAAAATGATGTACTACGCGCATGGTATCGATATCTAAGGCAACAAGTTGAGGTGATTGTTGTCCATGATTCGCGTAGTCAAGCAACCAGAGTCGGTTGTGTTGGTCAATCCGCATAGACAGAACTGACTGTAGTGTTACACCAGAATCTGCATTGGGCTCAATTTTTACGGCTTCACCGTTAATAAACTCTGCAATATTGAAACTTGGAAAACCTTCAGGGTGAAACGTAAAGAAAATTCGTCCCGTATTGCTGACTGCAATATTCCCAGGAGGGAAATCTAAATCGGCTACTTTTTCTAATGCGCTCGCTGGCAGAGTCGGTGCTGTTGATCTGTCTGGAAAAACGTCTCCGCCGCCATATATTGCGTCAACTACAGATGTTGAAATACCAATGATTACAATAATTGTGAGGAGTGAAATGGCAATAGCTCTAAGCATAATTCTTCTTTTTAATGGGGCGTATTAATTGATAAATAGGTTAGGTGATTTAAACAGTTTTTGGAAGCTGGTATTAAAACATACTTGGATAAATATACGAATACTTAGTGCGTGTCGTTCTATAGTCTCTGTATAAGCTTGAGTTCTGTAATCAAAGGGGTCGTATCGAATGTTTTTGATCAGAAGTGGGAGCTAGAAAAATGTGACAGATCAAATATATGTCTTATTTCAAAACGAAAGCTGCCATCCCAATCACCACAAAAAAATGACGTAGTTATTTTTATCGGTATTGTCTGCAATTGGCAGTCAGTCGTTATTAGGGTTTGAAATCAGTCTTTTAGACCTCTGAGATTATCTTGATTACTGGGGACTTACCAGTAATCAAATGTTTAGACTAATACGCATCTTACGCAAGAGTTACGCAATTGAACTCAAGTAATAAATCGTTAGTCTGCTTCATGAGTCATCTTGGTTGCTACTGCAATTCTATTCCACATATTTATGGTCACGATCTGCATAATGCACTGGGCTAGGGCTTGTTCACCAAGCTGTTCCAAGCACTTGTTATAAATTGCTTCTGATACACCTTGCAAGGTGATTAACGTCACCTCATCAGTCAATTCAAGAACTGCACGTTCTTTTTCTGAAAACAATGGCGACTCTTTCCACGCGGAAAGGGCATACAGTCGTTGTTCTGATTCCCCTAAACTTTTGGACTCTTCTGTATGCATTTGAATGCAGTACGCGCAGTTATTTAGTATCGATGCCCGTATTTTTATTAACTGACGAAGCTTAGGGTCTACGTCAGTTTCTTTAAGGTAAATCTCTAAGCCCATCATTGCTTTAAAAGATTGAGGTTCTAATTGGCTGATGTTAATTCTTGTGTGCATATACAGTTTACCCTTTGGTTATTTTCAATAGTTGAGCGAATTGACTTGTATTGTAGGCTCAACTATAAATTAATAGAATATAAGATGAATGCATATCATCTTTGCATATACTGCAAAAGTAATAACCGCACACAATAGTAAATACAAGTGTGAAATCGCAACAACTCTAACAAGTTATCAAAGGTAGAAAGTGCTAAATCTAATTCGAGTTTTCATTAAAGTAATAGAGCTTGGAAGTTTCTCAAAAGCAGGGACTATTTTAAATATGGCTCCTTCATCTGTTGCTAGAAATGTCGATAACCTGGAGCGCGAGTTAGGGGTGGCGTTAATTAAACGTAGTACCCGAAGACTTGTCTTAACGGAAGATGGCTCTCAATTTCTAGAAGGCGCTGAAAAATTATTAACCGAGGCGGATCAGCTTAAAGCTTCTATGAATCAGGTAAATCAGGAACCCGAAGGCGTACTTAGAATTTCGGTATTTGAAAGCTTTGGTAGACAAATTGTCTCTCCTCTTCTTCCTGAATTTTTACAACAATACCCCAAGATCAAAATTGAAATTAACCTAGATAATCAATTGGTTGATTTAAATCGCGAGAACATAGATTTAGGTATACGAATTGGTCGTCCTGCTGATTCTTCATTGCGAGCAAGAAAGTTGCTCACTAACCACACATGGCTTTGTGCATCACCAGATTATTTAGCTCAAAGGCCGTCCCCGATTAGACCTGAAGACCTAGCAAATCATAATTGTTTGATACTTAGTCAAGATAGACAAAGAACTTACTGGTACTTCAAAAAAGACAAAAAGCAAATCAAAGTACCCGTTCAGGGAAACCTTTGTTCAAAAGGTGGAACACCTCTTCTGGAAGCGGCAGTCAACGGAGGAGGCATTGTTCTGATGTCACAATGGATGATGCTCGACCTTATCAATGCAAATAAACTCAGAGTATGTTTACCTGACTGGGAGCCCTCATTGCATCAAGATTCCAGCGGTGAAGTGTATGCCGTTTATTGCGGTAATAAACACTTACGCCCAGTTCTGCGTGTATTTATCGATTTTTTAGTAAAGAAAATAGAGCAGCGCCTTAGCAACCTAAAAGCAACTAATAAGTTAAAATAGGCAAAGTCCTTTTCTATTTTTCCTCTGTTAAAATATTGTCTGTCATTAGTAGCTAACAAGAAGCTATTTTTAAGCCAATTTAGTTCGCTAAGCTGTCTTTAAAATGTCAGAAATATAATTTCATGTTGTCTCCTATTGACAACACAAGAGTAAAAAGGGATAAGCCCTTTATCTTGCAATCTTTTTCATCGTACTTGTACTGAAGCCAACGCCCAATTCGATAGGGAATGAAAAGTTTGAATTACAATATTCTTATGACACTGAAGCTTTACTAAGCTTAGGGTTGTACTCTTGTCTTTTCTTCGCGCAGTCGCGAACGGTATTTCGACTTAGCGAGTGCTTGCATGTCTTCAACTTCATCTGTTTCATCGACGATCTCACGGCCGAGAAGTGTTTCAATTGCATCCTCCAGCGTAACGACCCCCGATGTTTGTCCAAACTCGTCTTCTACTAAAAATAAGTGGGCCTTTTGTTTGATAAACAGGTCCAGAAGATTCTGAACGGGCAATTTCTCAGAAACGCGTCCGATAGGTTGAGAGCATTCGTGTATGCGCTGATCGCCCTTGTGTAAACGTTCGGCCTCGAATAGTTCAGCTCGAATGACGACGCCCAGTACATCATCGGCGTCTTCACCAAATATGGGTACGCGCGAAAATTGTCGAGTCTGGGGGTCGTCGAGTGCTTCGCTGATCGTGATATCTTTCGATAGCATGTGAACCACTGATCGAGGCGTTAGAATCTGCTCAGTCTGAATTTCACGCAAACGCAACAGATTCGAAAGATATTCGTTTTCTTGGGTAAATAGATTGCCGTCTTTATGGCCTAAAGAGGCAAGGGCGATGATTTCTTCGCGGGTAATTTCATTCTCAGATTTCTTACTGATGAGCTTTGTTAGATGTGCAGATATCCAAACAAGTGGATAAACCAGTTTGATGACCCAGCTAATGGTATATGCCGACGGAACGGCTAATTGGCGCCAGAAAGTTGCGCCAAGTGTTTTGGGGATAATTTCGGAAAAATACAGAATCATCAAGGTGAGTAAAACTGCGATCAATGTTTCCCATTCCTGACCAAATACTTGTAAGGCTTGTGAGCCTACGCCTGCTGCCCCCATGGTATGCGCAAAGGTGTTTAAAATAAGAATGCTGGATATTGACTCATCAAGGTGCCCCTTCACTTTTTTTAGAATGGCGCCACGTTTAGGGTTTTCTTGCTCTAACTGCGCGACATAGCTAGGGGTAATGGAAAGCAAAACGGCCTCAAGTATGGAACAAATAAAAGAAACACCAATAGCGACAGTCAGATAAATAAAAAGAAGGGTCATAGCTCTACCTTGTGCAAGAATACATACATAATGTAGCACTTTGTGCGAATAAAAGGGAGGGGCTGACTATTTGAGCAAGGTGACTGGGAATACCCAGAAACCAAACCAACGGGGCAAACCAACGGGGTCAGACTCGCTTGAAAGCGACATAAGTAAAGAAGCAGAACAAAAGTACTATTTCGTTGTATTTATCTTGCTCGCTATAAATACCTAAACAGACGTTTAATTTTAAGCTTTATAAAGCTTAGAGTTCGACCTTTAATGCGGCTCAAATTTAATATCCATAGGTCTGCTAATAGCACGATTGTCTTACCCCATAGGAATATTCCGTTCTCGCGGTAAGCCAGTCGGCGAATCATCAGCTATTGATTTATTTCTTGTTTCTATAAACGTTTACCCGTATTAAGGTCTAAGCTGACTCTTAAATCACGCTTGCTTTAAAATCAGCTAGATCAGATTTGAACAGTATAATTTAACGCAATGAAAACATAAGGTATTGCCCGTGAAGTTCCCCTTTCTTATTCACTTAATTGTTCTGGTAACCCTAGCGTCAGCTCTTAAAGCAGAAGACGAATTGACACCAATAGGCGCGGAAAAACAAGGTAATATGGATGGTTCTATTCCTGACTGGACTAGTGGTCTAGTCGATATACCTAAGGGATACAATAGAAAGAAGCCTGACGTTCTACCAAACCCTTTTGCTGGTGAGCAGCCAAGTTACCAAATTAATCACAAAAACTTGCAGACTTATCAGCACCTACTCAGTGATGGCCATGCCGCGCTGTTAGTGGACAATCCAGATAGCTATGTTATTAATGTTTACCCAACGCACAGAAGTGCTGGTTATCCTGATTCTATATATCAAGCGACTGCCGACAATGTTGGTAATATTAGTTTGAATAAAGGAGGAAGCGGATTAAAAAATTACCAAAATGGTGTGCCATTTAAGCACCCAAAATCAGCACTCGAAGTTATTTGGAATCACATTACCCGTTATCGAGGAAGTAGTGTTCGGCGCAAAGTTGCTAGTGCCACGGTACAAGAAGATGGCCGGTATACGTTGATTAAAAATGAAGGGCAGGTGAGCTTTAGTCACAGCTTAAAAGGTGCCGATGACAATACCTTATTTTACATCAAATCTCGTATAGTCGAGCCCTCTCGAATGGCAGGTGACGTATTGCTGGTCCATGAAACCTTCGACCAACTAAAGGAGTCACGAAAAGCATGGGTTTACAGTGCTGGCCAGCGCCGTGTTCGTCGCGCGCCTGACTTTGCCTACGACAGCGCGGTGCCTTTTACCAACGGATTTGTCGTGGCAGATCAGGTCGATATGTTTAACGGCGCGCCAGATCGTTATGACTGGAAGCTGCTAGGTAAAAAAGAACTGCTGATCCCCTACAACAACTATTATCTTTATTCTAAGAAAAACCGCTACAAAGACCTGTTGCAAGCAGGTCATATTGACCCTAAATATGTGCGCTTTGAAAAACATCGTGTATGGGTAATTGAAGCAAACCTTAAGAAAAATGCACGGCATATCTATGGTAAACGGGTATTCTATATTGACGAAGATACTTGGCAGATTTCAGTTATAGACTATTTTGATGGACATAATCAACTATGGCGAATGGGCGAAGCCTACGCACTTTATTTCTATCAAGAGAAAATACCCTTGTATGCTTCTGAGGCCACCTATGACCTTCAATCCAAACGCTATGTTGTTCTCGGTATGAGTAATGAAGAAAGGAAGTCGATTGATTTTGGCATTAAGGCGAAAAAAAGAGATTACACGCCTACCGCAATTCGTCGAGAAGGTCGTTGAATAAATTTGGCGGTCAAAAATATAAAGCGGATACTACTATCGTGTTCGCCTAGTACATTTTTTAACAAATTAATGGGCCAAACTAAACTTAAATCTACCGCTCACAAAAGCTGTCATGATTTCTTCTATCTCCGCGCACTCATAGAGGTTGCTAATGTAGGCGCTGGTATCAACGCATTAACAATAACTGCTCCCGAAACCAAGTGTGGGCAGGCGTTCCAGCGTGAAAAGGATGCCAAAGCGTGTGTAGATCAAACGGAGCAAGCTTCATTGGTAAGGGCAGTATTTTAACGGGCAGTTTGTCAGTGAAATGCTCGGCAACAGATAAGGGCGTAACCACAAGCATATCGGTCTGAGCGACAACGCTTGGTGCGATTAAGAAGCTGGGGGTTGAATGGGTGACGTTTCGTTTTAGATTGTTTTCTTTTAACCATTGATAGACCACCCCTGTGCGTTGACCACCCGATACCCAAACCTGAGGTACAGTCAAAAATTGTTCTAGGCTGATCGCGTCCTCCAAAAAGCTATGATTCTTTCGCACTAGACAAACCAGCTTCTCACTAAGCCAGAATTCAGAGCGTAAACGCTTGGGGACCTCTGTGAATCGACCCAGGGCAAAATCAAATACACCTTCTTCGAGTTCAGATTCTGGTATGTCAGGCCCCAATGAATGTATTTCCAATCTAATCCCCGGCGCAACTTGAGCCAAATGATTCAATAATTTAGGTATAAGCAGCAATTCGGCATAATCTGTGGTCGCAATATGGAAAACCTGTGCATTTGTTTTGGGATCAAAATCTGGCTCGGCGCTTAAGCTGTAATCGATTGTTTGCAAGGCCGCACGTATTGATTTTTCCAGACTCTTCGCTTTTGGTGTTGGTTGCATCCCCTGACGGGTTCTTACAAGGACAGGGTCATCCAGCAAATCACGCAAACGGCTCAAAGTATTGCTCATTGCCGGTTGACTCAAGT
>ENA-OSET01003498-OSET01003498.1-sediment-metagenome-genome-assembly--contig:-NODE-3498-length-14367-cov-42.367670_pt1 | contig 14367 bp, 16 predicted proteins | sample MGYA00237882_ERZ534229 | MGnify/ENA primary metagenome ERZ534229 (study PRJEB26408, sample SAMN06266212) | sediment metagenome | isolation source: Hudson Canyon methane seep mesocosm | place... | reverse complement strand
AATTCGTCGACGAAACCGTAAGTGTACCTGCAATATCGTCATTATCCAAACACTCTTGTTAAGTCATTGAAAAAGGCCAATAACATCAACAGTAATAACAAAAAAATGCCTATTTTTTGTCCATTAAATTGTGTTTGCTCAGATAAAGGGCTGCCCTTCACCCATTCTATAAAATACATTGCTAAATGACCGCCATCTAAAACAGGAATTGGTAATAAATTTAATATTCCTAAACTGACACTTATCATCGCTAAAAAACCGACAAATGTTATGAAACCACTTTCAGCAGAAGCACCAGCGATTTGCGCAATGCTAATTGGGCCACCTAAATTTTTAGTTGAAACTGTACCGGCTATCATGCCAAACAAACTTTTTACTGTCAGAGCAGAAAATTGCCATGTTTCTTCGAGTGCAAACTTTAACGATTCAATTGGTCCATAGCGTAATTCTGTTTTTATTTCTTCAGGAACTTTTGTATATGAGATATCAACACCTGCACCGATTTGGCCAATATTATCGACTGTTTTTATTGGTATAAGCGTTCGTTCCAGTACCTTATCATCACGCTTTAATGAAACTAATATTTTTTGTCCGGGGCTGTTCCTAATAAGTTTTACCCATTTTTGCCAATTTTCAATATTAATCCCATCAGCCTGCAGCAATAAATCCCCCGTATGCAAACCTGCTTGATCAGCAGCACCTTGTGGTTTTATTTGTCCTAAAACTGGAATTATTTCTGCTTGAATCGGCTGCAAACCTAGTTGACTCAATATTTGACCTGAGGCCTGCATACCAAGTTTTGGTACATCAAGCGTTCGATGAACTTCTAAGCCTTGCTTATCGATTACTACGTCGGATATGCCACCGGTTTCAGCATGTCGCCAAAGAACCTTATAAACGCTATTCCATGTTGGAGTCTCACGACCATCAATTTTTATAATCTCATCGCCCGCTATGATCTGTGCATGCGCAGCCGCTGAATTAGGTTTAACATCATCAACAATTGCTCGTATACCAGGAACCCCCAATATAAAGATCAACCAATAAGCAAAAACAGCAAATATAAGATTTGCTATTGGACCTGCAGCCACGATGGCTACACGAGAACGTAACGATTGTCGGTTAAACGCCTGATGGTATTCCTCTGCAGGCACCTCACCTTCACGCTCATCCAACATTTTCACATAACCACCAAGGGGAATAGCAGCTAGAATATATTCTGTTCCGTCTTTTCCCTTTTTAGACCAAAGCGTTTTACCAAAACCAACAGAAAATTTTAATACTTTGACACCACAACGACGGGCAACCCAAAAATGGCCATATTCATGTATCACTACCAGTATTGATAATGCCAATATGAAAAAAAATAAGGAATGCATATATTTATAAAGCTGTGTTTATAAAATCAACAGCAAGTTGTCGCGCTTGTTGATCATCAGCTATTACTTGTTCAAGTGTCTCGCCTGCCTTGGCTGACATTGAAGATAAAACATTTTCAATCGTTCGAGCAATATCTGTAAACTTAATTTGAGACTGTAAAAATGCTTCAACTGCCACTTCATTAGCCGCATTTAATATGGCCGTTGATGTGCCACCTGCCTCTAAAGCCTGGTAGGCTAAAGCTAAACATGGAAAGTGCTCGTGATCTGCCTGTGCAAAATCTAAGCGTGATACAGCCACCAAATCTAAAGGTTCAACACCCGAATCAATTCTATTTGGCCATGCTAAGGCATTAGCAATGGGCGTTCGCATATCAGGATTTCCCATCTGAGCTAATACCGAACCATCAATATAATCAACCATCGAATGAATAATGCTTTGTCGATGAAGAACCACATCGATTTGATGACTTTCTAAACCAAATAACCAATGGGCCTCAATCACTTCTAGACCTTTATTCATCATTGTGGCTGAATCAACCGAAATTTTCTGTCCCATAGACCAATTAGGGTGAGCTACGGCTTGTGCTGGTGTGACGTGTTCAAGCTCAGCTAAATCATAATCCCTAAACGGTCCACCAGATGCTGTAAGAATAATCTTTCTTACACCTTTACCTTGAAAATGATGTTTTTGAGCATTTCCAACAGGCAGGCACTGCCAAATCGCATTATGTTCACTATCCACGGGTAACAGGGCTGCACCATGAGCTTCAACCTCTCGCATGAACAAACCGCCACTCATCACTAGCGCTTCTTTGTTGGCTAATAATATATGCTTGCCTGCGCGCGCCGCTGCTAATGTTGGCAATAGGCCGGCAGCACCGACGATTGCCGCAACGACATAATCAACATTTTTGTTTTCAGCGACCTGCTCTAAAGCTTTAGAACCGGATAATACTTGCGTACTAAGCCCTTCTGCTCTCAATTTTTTTGATAATAACTCAGCAGAGTTCTCATCTAACATAACAGCAACTTCAGGTTCAAACTGACGGCATTGCATTAAAAGTTTTTCTACCGATCTGTTTGCCGTTAATGCGTACACTTGATATTCATCTGGATGACGAGCTAAAACATCTAATGTGCTGACACCTATCGAGCCCGTTGAGCCTAACAAAGTAACCATTTTCACTAAACTGTTCCTAACATCAATAAACCTGCGACAAAAATGGGAACTGCTGCCAATAAACTATCAATACGATCTAATATACCGCCATGTCCGGGTAATAAATTGCCACTGTCTTTCACTTGATGACTACGTTTGAATAGACTTTCAAACAGATCACCCACAATTGAAATCAATGCCGTAATTAGTGTCAATACAAGCCAAGTGATTAACGGTAATTGATCGTTTATCCCCAACTTATATGCGACTAAAGCCCATATACCAACTAAAACTAAAGCACCATAAACACCTTGCCATGTTTTATTAGGACTAATAATTTTTGCTAATGGCTGTTTTCCCCAACGCTTTCCAGCAAAATAACCACCGGTATCAGCAAGCCAAACCGTGACCATGACATAAAGAAGCTGCTGCGGTCCCAATGATGAAAATTGATGCAGAGAAATGGCACTAAACCAAAAGGGTACTAACACCATGAGGGCGACAAAAAAACCAAAATATTTGTCTGCAAAAATTCTGGCAATTGATGTTGGTAAAGCAATATGGGCAAAACGAAAAACTAATAATGTAGCTAACAACCATACTACTGCGCCTATCAGTACAATAATATCTGGGGGTATATACAAGCTTACACACACTGCAGCAGCTATTAAGCTAATAAAACTAATGCTGCGTTGTAAAACAGAATGAATGCCAACAATAGCAAACCACTCCCATGCCGCTAACAATGTGACTCCCGCGATAAACCACTGCAAAACATGAGTTGGCAACTTTAGAATTGCCAACACCACTAAAGGAATTAATATTGCCGCCGTAATTAGACGCTGTTTAAGCATCATTTTGTTCCTGAAGCTGCTCTGAGGTCTGACCAAAACGTCGTTCACGTTGAGTAAAAGATGTCACAGCCTGATCAAGTGATGCGGCATTAAAATCTGGCCATAGGGTATCGGTAAAAAAGAACTCGGTATACGCCATTTGCCAGAGCAAAAAATTACTCACTCGTTGTTCACCACCTGTACGAATAAACAGGTCTGGCTCAGTTAAATCAGCTGTAGTAAGTGAATCGCTGATCATTTGTTCAGAAATTTCACCAACATCTAACTCACCTTTTTTTACTTTGTCGGCAATTTTTCTCACCGATTGCACTACATCCCAACGGCCTCCGTAATTAGCCGCTATATTTAACGTCAAACCCGTATTATTTTCCGTGAGTTGTTGAGATTGTTGAATTTGTTTTTGCAGGCTTGGAGAAAACTGACTGAGCTCTCCAATTATTTGTAAACGAATATTATTTTTGTGTAGTCGTTTTACTTGTTGCTTTAACGCCAAACTAAATAATTCCATCAGCAAGCTGACTTCTTTACTAGGCCTGCGCCAATTTTCACTACTAAAAGCAAATAAACTGAGCACTTTGACATCAAGCTCTATGCAGTGTTTAACAATTTCCTCCACTGCTTTAACCCCAGCCCTATGGCCCATAAAGCGTGGTTGATGTTGTTGTTTTGCCCAACGACCATTACCATCCATGATAATTGCAATGTGCTGTGGAACTGCTTGAGATTCCTCGCTCATGAGCTAGATAAATTTATTGCGCAATTAACGCTAAACTTCCATCAAGTCTGTTTCTTTTTCAGTTAATACGTCTTCTACTTGTTTAATAACTGAATCCGTCAATTTTTGTATCACTTCTTCGGCACCACGTTGTTCATCTTCAGAAATTTCTTTTTCTTTTAATAATTCTTTCAATGTACTGTTAGCGTCACGACGAATATTACGAACAGCAACACGAGCGCCTTCGGCTTCCGATTTCGCCACTTTGACTAAGTCTCTACGACGTTCTTCAGTCAGCGGTGGAATAGGAATACGGATCGTCATGCCAGCACTATTAGGATTAACACCCAAATCAGACGTCATAATGGCTTTTTCGACAACCGATAGCATTGGTTTTTCCCATGGTGTGACAGTCAATGTACGTGAGTCTTCAATGCCAACGTTAGCTACTTGGCTTAACGCTACATCCGAGCCGTAATAAGGAACAAGCACATGATCCAATAGACTAGTATGTGCTCTACCCGCACGAAGTTTAGCCATTGATGTAGTTAAAGATGCAACACTTTTTTGCATACGATCTGCTGCGTCTTTTTTGATGTCTTCTATCATGTCTAGTCCTATTTTAACTCGTTCTACTTGGCGTATTCTATTTCACTAGGGTGCCAACATCTTCACCATAAATAATTTTGGTGAGATTACCGGCTTTATGTACATCAAACACACGTAATGGCATTTGCTGTTCCTGACACATGACCACTGCCGTAGTATCCATCACACCTAAGCGCTTATTGATTACCTCGTCATAGCTTAATTCAGAATACAGAGTCGCATCAGGGTTTGTGCGTGGATCAGCGCTATAAACACCATCCACCTGTGTGGCTTTTAACATCAATTCAGCACCAATTTCTACGGCACGTAAACTTGCGGCTGAATCGGTTGTAAAAAATGGGTTACCGGTACCTGCAGCAAAAATAACTACTCGACCTTTTTCTAGGTGACGAATAGCACGACGACGTAAATAATCTTCACACACTTCATTAATTTGAATCGCTGACATCACACGACAAAATGCACCATGTTGTTCTAAGGCATCTTGCAACGCTAATGCGTTCATCACGGTAGCTAACATGCCCATATGATCGCCACTAACACGATCCATACCACTGGCTGCCAAACCTGCACCACGAAAAATATTACCACCACCAATGACAATTCCGAGCTCAACGCCTTGGGCACTAAGCTCGGATATTTCTTTTGCAAAACGAGAAATCACTTCAGGATGAATACCAAAATCGGCATCGCCCATTAACGCCTCACCACTTAATTTAAGCAGGACACGTTTATAAACAGGTTGATTTCCCGTCTCTGTCATTGTTTAGTTTCCTCTAGCTTGAGCCATTACTTCTTCAGCAAAGTTATCTTCTTTCTTCTCGATACCTTCACCCACTTCAAAGAACTCAAATGCTTCAACTGTTGCATTTGCTTGATTAACCAATTTTTCAACCGTTACATCTGGATCTTTAACGAACGCTTGACCAAGCAAGCTGATTTCGTTAACAAATTTCTTCATGCGGCCTTCAACCATTTTTTCAATAATTGCTTCAGGTTTACCGCTGTCTTTTGCTTGTGTCGCTACGATATCACGTTCTTTATCTAATAACTCAACAGGAAGATCAGCACCAGAGATAGCTTGTGGGCGACTTGCTGCAACATGCATTGCAATATCTTTTGCCAACGTAACTTCACCACCAGTTAATTTAACCATGGTACCGATACGATCACCGTGACGGTATGAACCGATAACACCATCTTCTGTCGACATCAATGAGAAGCGACGAACTAAAATATTTTCACCAATTTTAGCTACCAAAGCTTGGCGAACAGTCTCGATACTATCTCCAGCGTCGTTCGCTGGTAATGCGAGTAATGCTTCAACATCGTTTGGTTGAGCCGCTAGAACTAATTTAGTTACATTAGCAACAAATCCGATAAAATCATCTGCTTTCGCAACAAAGTCCGTTTCAGAGTTAATTTCTAACATCACGGCTTGTTTGCCATCGGCGCTAGTTTCAATAGCGATAACACCTTCAGCAGCGATACGATCTGATTTTTTATCTGCTTTAGCTAATCCAGATTTACGCATCGCTTCAATTGCAACTTCGATATCACCGTTTGACTCTACCAATGCTTTTTTACATTCCATCATGCCTGAACCAGTACGTTGACGTAGCTCTTTTACTAATGCTGCAGTAATTGCCATTTTTCTACCCTTCATTTACTTATCTATGACGGCCTTACACAATTTCAGGCCACATATACAACACAGGCCCGCTTAATTAGCGAGCCTGCATATTTTCATCGTATGTTTGAGTTACTCAGCAGCCGCTTCTGGGCTTTCTGTTGCAACTTCAACCATTTCTTCTTCTTTCACATCACCTGTTGCTACTGAAGCACGACCTTCAAGTACGGCATCAGCCATGCTTGATGTATAAAGTCTAATCGCGCGCATTGAGTCATCATTACCAGGAATGACATAATCAACACCATCAGGATTACTATTCGAATCAACAACAGCAATAACTGGAATACCTAAGTTATTAGCTTCTTTGATAGCGATGCTTTCATGATCAACATCAATTATAAAAAGTGCATCGGGTAAACCACCCATTTTCTTGATACCACCGATGCTTTTCTCTAATTTTTCTTGTTCACGAGTTAAGTTTAGAATTTCTTTCTTTTTCAAACCTTCAAGCTTGCCAGAGTCCATCATTGCTTGAATTGCATCCAAACGTTTGATTGATTGACGAACAGTTTGATAGTTTGTCAACATACCACCTAACCAGCGACGGTTAACATAAGGCATACCAGCACGTTCTGCATCTTCACGAATTGGATCTTGTGCTGCGCGTTTTGTACCTACAAATAAAACACGACCTTTTTTAGATGCTAATTTACCAACGAAATTCAACGCATCGTTGAACATTGGCAAGCTGTGCTCTAAGTTGATGATATGGATATTATTACGTTTACCAAAGATAAATGGACCCATTTTTGGATTCCAATAACGTGTTTGGTGACCGAAGTGAACGCCTGCTTCCAGCATTTGGCGCATTGTTGTTTTAGCCATTTTAATTACCTATTATAAAGTTGGGGTTAATCCTCCACGTGCCCCAGACATCGACTAAAATCTAGTTTTCACCAGATTTAGCACCCCGATACCTGTGCCGACACATGTGTGATTTTTGCCTTCGATAAGGCGCGCATATTATTCCATATTTTGAGTATAAAAACAAAGCCAAACCATTATCGGCTATTTGAATACGTATCAACATCTGGTTGTTTAGCAATATTTCCGGCAAACTAACGCACATTATATTAGTTTTATTCATCATCAAGGAGCAAAATTTCTCATGGCCGTTAGCATTAAAACAGCAGCAGAAATTAAAAAAATGCGGGTTGTCGGCAAGCTTGCCGCTGAGGTGCTCACCATGATTGAGCCACATGTCACAGCAGGCATCACGACTGATGAACTTAATACTATTTGCCATAACTATATTGTGGATGTGCAACAGGCGATCCCCGCGCCACTTAACTATCACGGCTTTCCAAAATCTATTTGCACCTCAGTCAATCATGTTATTTGTCATGGCATCCCAGGTGATAAAAAGCTCAAAGAGGGTGACATCATTAATATTGATATTACCGTCATAAAAGATGAATACCATGGTGATACTAGTAAAATGTTCCATGTCGGCAAAACATCGATCCTAAGTCAACGTCTGTCCAATACATCTCGCGAATCGATGTTGATTGGTATTGCTATGGTCAAACCTGGTATTCAACTCGGCGATATTGGTCATGCCATTCAAAAACATGCTGAAAAAGAAAACTTTTCTGTTGTCAGGGAATATTGCGGTCATGGTATTGGTAAAGTATTTCACGAAGAACCTCAAGTACTCCATTATGGTTCTCCCGGCACAGGTCTTACCCTTGAAGCCGGCATGATTTTTACCATTGAGCCAATGATCAATGCTGGCAAACGGGATATCAAACAATTGCCTGATAACTGGACCGTCGTCACCAAAGACCGTTCTTTATCTGCCCAGTGGGAACATACTATTTTAGTTACGGAAAATGGACATGAAGTTCTGACTTTGCGTGAAGATGAAGTTGTTTAACTTATGTCAACATTAGTCCCAGCTTCAATTTGGCAGATCGGTGAAAACTACCTCCCTCATGCAGAAAAAAATGATAGCCAATTCTTTCGCTCTGCACTAGAAGAAGGTCAGTTCTATCTACAATCCTTTTTCGATGATAATGTTGATATTGTCGAACTTGTACAACAACGTGCTTTTTTTGTAGATGAAGTATTACAGCAACTTTGGCAACAACATATAGCTGAAAATACGCCCGTCAGCCTAGTTGCTGTTGGCGGGTATGGTCGTGGTGAATTACATCCATACTCAGATATCGATTTATTAGTCATACTTGACGAATCGGTATCATCAGAACCACCACAAGCCTTATCTGACTTCCTGACACAATTGTGGGATATTGGCCTTGAAATTGGTCATAGTGTTCGCACGATTCATGAATGCCGCCAGCAAGCAGAGCAAGATATAACCATAGCAACAAACTTGCTTGAAACTCGCCTCTTATGTGGTGAAGAAACATTATTTAACGATCTACAACAACTGACTGTTAATAATAAAACATGGGATACCAAACGTTTTTATCAAGATAAAAAACAAGAACAAATTCTACGTCACGCAAAATATAACGACACTGCTAATAACCTAGAGCCAAATATTAAAGAGTCCCCTGGTGGTTTACGCGATATACAAGTCATTAGTTGGGTATCACAACAACATTTTGGCGTTCAAGATCTCCTAGGTTTAAAAGACAAAGGATTCTTAGAAAATAGTGAATATGAAAACCTAGATAAAGCACAACGCTTTTTATGGCGAGTACGCTTTGCATTGCATAGCAGAGCAGGCCGCAAAGAAGAACGATTGATGATTGATCATCAGCGTGAATTAGCAATAACATTAGGCTATACCGAAACAGATAATCGCCGCGCTGTTGAACATTTCATGCGTGACTATTACCGCTGTGCAAGCCTTGTCGGCCAAATGAATGAACTGTTGTTACAGGTTCTTGAAGAAAACATCATACTTGCCGATGAAGTTCGACATCTCACGCCCATAAACCGTCGTTTTCAAATACATAATGGTTATTTAGAGACACTTAATCCTGGCATTTTTGCTTTTCAACCCTTAGCGTTATTAGAGTTATTTTTAATTTTAGAACAACACCCCGAAATTAAAGGCGTTCGAGCTAATACTATTCGTCAACTTCATGCACATATTCATTTAATAGACGATAGATTCAGAGCTGATATTAAAAGTCGCACTTTATTTATGGAAATCATTCGCCAACCCGCCGGCATCACTCATGAATTTCGGCGTATGAATAAGTTTGGCATTTTAGGCGCCTATTTACCGGAGTTCGGACATATTGTCGGCCAAATGCAACATGATCTTTTCCATGCCTATACCGTTGATGAACATACTTTATTCCTTGTTAGAAACTTGCGTCGTTTTTCATGTGCTGAATTTACCGACGAATTCCCTCTCTGTTCTTCGGTATTTCAAGAGCTCCCCAAACCAGAACTAATATATATCGCAGGCCTTTACCATGATATTGCCAAGGGACGAGGTGGCGATCACAGCGTATTAGGCGTAAAAGATGCCCAAGAATTTTGTCAACGGCATAGTCTGAGTGACCACGATACAGAACTGGTCTCTTTTTTAGTCAGAAATCACCTTATTATGTCAGCTACCGCTCAACGCTTTGATATTGATGATCCTGAAGTCATTAAAACATTTGCCAACACCATGCAAAATGTCGATTGGCTTAATTACCTATATTTAATAACTGTCGCCGATATTCGCGCCACCAATAATAATTTGTGGAATGGCTGGCGAGACTCATTATTAAAACAACTCTATCGCAGTACAAAACAATGGTTAGAGCACAGCGAATTACAAGCACGGAATACCAAAGAAAAAAGTGAACAAAAATATCAACAGGCCTTACAAAGGCTAATGTATCAAGGTGTACATAAAGATACCTCTACTTCTTTATGGCAAAACTACAATGCAGATTATTTTCTCAGACATTCCGTTGATGAAATTGTCTGGCAAACAACACAGCGATTAAATAATCCTAGCTCACTCAACCTAATAAAAATAAGAAATCATGATGTACAATCTACATTAGAGATTTTCATTGTTACCGACAATAAAACGGGTGTATTTGCGGCCATAACTGCCTGTATTGAACAACTTCAGCTAGATATTCTAGATGCGAAAATCAATACTACTTCAAACGGAAAGGCATTAAATACTTTTATTGTTCATGGTAAAGCACAGAGAAATGAAGAAATTTTTAGAGCAATAGAACGCCGCCTCGGCCAACCAGAAAACACATCCGCGTATTGTCCAATTTTGGTCCCACGCACAATGAAATTATTTGAAACTAAACCGACAATTAAATTTCAATCAAATATTAAACAACAACATACTGTTATGGAACTTCACACCCATGACAGACCGGGGTTAGTCTCTGCGGTTGCTCAAGTATTTTTACAATGTGATACCCAACTTATTAATGCCAAATTAACAACATTAGGCGATCAAGTTGAGGATGTATTCTTAATCACTACAGCTAAAAACTTACCCTTAAACGCTACTGAAAGCTCTGCTCTAGAGCAAGCATTAATTACTCACCTTAGTCATTAATAATAAGTTCATAAACCTTCTATCTCAAAACGAACACAGCGTGATTACACATTAGGCTTTAAATTGCAGGTCGTTGACCAAGTAGAAAAAGGCGATATGACCTATAAGCAAGCCCAATCTCATTATGGCATACAAGGACGTAGCACCGTACTGGTTTGGCTGCGTAAACACGGTAAAATGGCTTGGCCTAAATCGGATAAACAAATTATGCCTAATACTCCTAAGTCAAAACAATCACCCGCCCAGAAGATCAAACGTCTAGAGCGTGAATTAGAAGGTGAGCGTTTACGTAACCTATTATTGAATGAAGCCGTCGATATTATGGAGCTTCAATATGGGGCAGGCATAAGAAAAATCCTTTTGGCCAAGGGGCTCGAAAACTTCAAGCAAATAAGCAAGTAAGTTTGAGTAGAGCCTGCAAGCTCCTTGGCCTAAGTCGACAAGCCATTTATCAACAAGAAAAACGAACACAACAACGTCGTGTTGAATTAGCCCCCGCTCAATCAATGGTGGCTAACATTCGCCGTTATATGCCCCGGCTTGGTACGCGCAAGCTTTATTATTTGCTTAAACCAAAGCTGCATACGTTAGGCATTAAGCTCGGACAAGATGCATTATTTGATTATCTGCGTGAGCACAATCTTCTAGTTCAACCTATACGCAGTTATACAAAAACAACGTTTAGTAAGCACTGGATGAAAAAGCATCCCAACTTACTTGCATCAACAAAGGTTGAGCGCCCAGAACAGGTGTTTGTTAGTGATATCACTTATTTAGAAAGTGATGAAGGCGTTCATTACTTATCCTTAGTGACAGATGCGAGTTCTCGCAAAATCATGGGCCATGAAGTCAGTCGCGAAATGAAAGCCAGTGATACAGTTAAAGCTATTGAGCAAGCTATCGGATAGAGGCAAACTGAACAGCCATTGATCCATCATTCTGATAGAGGAGCTCAATACTGCTCTTCATTGTATCAACAGGTGTTACAACAACACGCCATCCGGCCATCAATGACCTATGGTTATGATTGTTACCAAAATGCATTGGCAGAACGTATAAATGGCATACTTAAACAAGAGTTTTTACTTTATCGTTGTAAAACCTTTGATGAGTTGAAAACGTTGGTTGCAGAATCAATAGAAATTTACAATCGTTTAAGGCCGCATCTAAGCCTTGGTATGAAAACACCTGAACAGGTGCACAAAAAAGCCGGCCGCAACTTGCAACCGGCTTAGTCAATAACCGTCAACCTATTTTAGGACGGGACACTATTTTAAGTGACGCGTTAAAACTGAACTGGTTGTTTGACACCTGCACGTTGTTTAACAGGCTTCTGATTGCTCTCAGGCGCTGACAAGTATTCTAAAGCACGTAAGATATGAGAACGAGTAATCGTCCCTACTAGCCGGTTATCCATTACCACAGGAAAACGTTTATAAGAGCCTTTTAAGAACATTTCAGCCACTTCGATGATAGGAGTGTCGACATCGATAGATTCAATGCCTACAGTCATAAACTCAGATACTTTGCCAGCGGCAGTACCTTGGTAATATCCTGCGTCTAAAGCGACTTGCATGCAGTCTTTTTCAGATAGAAAACCAACCATATTACCGTGCTTATCTAGCACTGGTGCACCAGATATTCTAGAGTCGAGCAATTTGTTAATAGCACGCAAGATATCCATGTCTGGTGTGAAAGTCACTTTGTTGACTGACATGTAATCTCTAACTTTCAAAGAATCGAGCATATTTGATCTCCGTTTAAGTTATTTCTATGGTTGGTTCTGTTGCGCTTTCTTAGCTGCGCATTGTTCTTTTTCTTCAATGCTACAAGCACCGCTACAACTTCCTGCTAAGCCAACTTGGTTGAGGCCACCACAACTGCCTTTAATAGCAGGGCGGCCCAAAATTACGCCAACAGCCATGCCGAGTACAGCAATGGTTATAATTACAAAGGTGGCGATAAAAATCGACATTTAACCCCCGAAGTCATCAAGGAAGATACTATCACTTTCAACACCAAGATCTTCTAGCATACTGATAACAGCTGCATTCATCATTGGTGGACCACACATATAGTACTCACAGTCTTCAGGTGCGGCATGATTTTTTAGATAGTTATCCTTAAGAATATTATGGATAAAGCCGGTATAACCTGTCCAGTTATCTTCTTCGAGTGGGTCAGATAGGGCTACATGCCATTGGAAGTTATCATTCTCAGCTTGTAACGTGTCGAAGTCTTCTACGTAGAACATTTCACGTAAGCTACGTGCGCCATACCAAAAACTCATTTTACGATCACTGTTTAAGCGGCGTAGTTGATCGAAGATATGTGAACGCATAGGTGCCATACCAGCACCACCGCCAATAAATACCATTTCTTTGTCAGTATCTTTAGCGTAAAACTCACCAAAGGGTCCGGAGATAGTGACTTTGTCGCCTTCTTTCAAATTAAAGATGTATGACGACATTTGTCCAGGTGGTAATGCATCATCACCTGGAGGTGGCGATGCGATCCGGACATTTAACATGATAATGCCTTCTTCTTCAGGATAGTTCGCCATGGAATAGGCACGGATGACATCTTCTTTCACTTCAGACTTGAAGCGCCACATGTCAAAGCGATCCCAATCTTCACGATATTCGTCTGCGATAGCAAAGTCTTTATAGTTTGCGATGTGGGGCGGGCATTCGATTTGAATAAAACCACCGGCACGGAAGTCAACATTTTCACCTGTTGGCAGCTCTAAAACTAATTCTTTGATAAAGGTGGCGACGTTATCGTTAGAACGTACGGTACATTCCCACTTTTTCACACCGAAGACTTCTTCAGGTACTTCGATTTTCATGTTCTGTTTAACAGATACTTGGCATGAAAGGCGTTCACCTTCAGCCGCTTCACGTTTTGTTATGTGAGACTCTTCGGTTGGAAGAATAGAACCGCCACCTTCAAAGACTTTGACTTTACATTGACCACAAGTACCACCACCACCACAAGCAGAGGATACAAACAGGCTGGAATCAGCTAAGGCGCCTAATAATTTTCCACCGGCAGGTGTATGAACTGTTTTTTCATCATTGATGACAATTGAAATATCACCCGTTGCGACTAATCGTGAACGTGCATTTAAGATCAACATAACTAATGCCATGATGATCAATGTGAATAATACGATACCTAAGATGATTTCCATTACAGTTGAATCCCCGAGAATGCCATAAAACCGAGTGCCATTAGGCCAGCGGTGATAAAGGTAATGCCCAAGCCTTGTAGACCATCTGGTACATCGGAATATTTTAGTTTTTCACGTATGCCTGCGATGGCAGTAATAGCCAGTGCCCAGCCTAGACCACTACCCACGCCATAAACAGCACTTTCAGCAAAGTTGTAGTCACGTTCAACCATAAATAAGGTACCACCTAAAATGGCACAGTTCACGGTGATTAAGGGTAAG
>ENA-OSET01003497-OSET01003497.1-sediment-metagenome-genome-assembly--contig:-NODE-3497-length-14370-cov-3.141888_pt1 | contig 14370 bp, 11 predicted proteins | sample MGYA00237882_ERZ534229 | MGnify/ENA primary metagenome ERZ534229 (study PRJEB26408, sample SAMN06266212) | sediment metagenome | isolation source: Hudson Canyon methane seep mesocosm | place... | reverse complement strand
AAATGTCGGTGATGATTTACTGGTAGGTGATTCGGGTAATGATCAGCTATTTGGTGACGATGGTGTTGATACACTGTTTGGTGATCAAGGTAATGATGTGCTTGATGGTGGTGCGGGTAACGACAACCTATTCGGCGGTCTCGGTGATGATGTCTATTTTGTGGACTCTGAGGATGACTTAATTGAAGAGAAACAGGATCAAGGAATTGATACGGTACAAGCTTCAGTGGATTGGAGTTTAGGAGATTTTCAGGAGAATCTGACCTTACTTGGGGATGCACTATCTGCGGTAGGTAATGAGTTAGATAATCAGATTCTTGGTAATGATCGAGATAATGTTCTTGATGGTAAAGAGGGCATCGATACTTTAACTGGCGGTATGGGCTCGGATACTTATTTTGTCGATAATGTCGCTGATATTACTATCGAAGTGCATGGAGAAGGTGATGACCGAGTTATTGCTTCCGTTGACTTTAGTCTTGCTGACCATATTGAAACTTTGGAGTTAGCGGCTAGTGCGGTTTCGGGAACTGGTAATACATTGGATAATTACCTAAAAGGCAATAGTGAAAATAACAGTCTTTCTGGCCTGCAAGGCGATGACACTTTAGAAGGTAGTAAGGGTGATGACTATCTATTTGGTGGAGAGGGAGTCGATACGATACGGTTCACTAGGGGAGATGGAATTGACACTGTTGCAAGTGCTCAAGGTACTCAACAGTCGCATCCAAGGGGGAAATTTTTCTGACTTCATCGGGGCTACCCATCGGTAAAAAGGCTTCACGACGATCAACGCCGTCATGGCATAACCAGCTTTTTGCACTTGATACCAGTCGAATTGGTGTTTTACTGCCCAACGCTCGTGCAATACTGCCTGAAATTACGCTTTGTTCGGCGTTCCATGGTAAGGCAATATCATCTTGATTGAGTTCTGATTCGTGCGCTTGGTAGATAAAAGAAGGCAATTGCTGTTTTTCTACTACTAATCCAGGTTGGCTGAGTTGAGGAATGGCCAACACGGATACAAGTACTTCTTTGCTTGGGTCTTCCGCTGCATCAGTTAAGTCTAGATACGAGAGTACACAGTGAGTGGTACCCAGATCGATACCAATGGAATAACGGGCAGTCATAGTTCAACCTCTGCTGGGGCGATAATAGTGACGTCATGGCCTTCAGCAACTTTAGGCAACGTACACTCGCTCACTTTCCAACCTTTATGAACCAATGTGCCCCTAAAAGGAGCTTCACCGATGACATTACCGGTTAACCTCACTTCAGATGCATTAAACCCCTTTGGTAACGAAATAGACGTTTCTTCATCTTCACTGCGAACTGCCTCTAGAGTGAAGTAGGTATTCAGCGTTTTTTTACTGCCTTCGTGTACCACGCGAGCCGCTGCGCCTATATCTGCATCACTAAAGCTGCTCAGATCTTCTTGTATGAAATCAATAAAGCGCGCATCTTGTTGCAGCAAACTAAGTAATTGGAAGGCTGCGTCAGGAGAAGGCTCTTTTAATTCGGGTGATGCCTCTTTTAATTCAGGTGATGCCTCTTTAAATTCAGGAGAAGCCTCTTTTAATAAGCTTGGCTCTTTTGCCGAAACAGGCTGGTTCTCTGAAGTACTCTGATTTTCTGAAGTACTTTGATTTCCTGAAGTATTTTGCTGGCCTGTCGTTTTTTTCTTGTTAAAAAAGAGTATCAAAAAAATAACAGACAGTACTGCAAGTATCAGATGAAGCATGTCAATGGTGGCTGGCATGCTACTTATATTGAAATTCATTTATGCGTCCTTGTGGTTTAGAGACAGGAAGGATAAAAGCCCTGCCGCCAAGAGTCCAGCACGAAGATGGCCTTATGCTTAGTGAGTGCGTCAAAATAGAGTTCAAAAGAACATCAAAAATAGCAGTACGCATAGTATCTTCAACCTTTTAACTTGCGGTGCATTGCTGAATAAAGTGGAATCCACACTTTCTGTTCATCGCGAGCGACTATACCTTCCCACTGAAACACTACCGATGGGTTTTAACTAATATGAACGAAACACAGTTTTTTAATACGCTATTAAGTACTTAGGAAACGAGGAGCTTGCCACTGACTTATCAGCTAAACAATCTAAAAATTCATTTCTATTTGTATCCTCTCTAATGTTAACCTTCTACCTCTTAAATTTAAAAAAATATCTTCAACAGCCCCAAAAAGGAATGTCAAATGGACAGCGTTATTTCGATTATCTCAAGCCCACTACTCTGGATTACCATTGTTGGCTTATACACGCTAAAAAAAGGTGTATTATTTGTCCCTCAAAATCGTGGTTACGTTATTTATACGCTGGGGAAATATAGCGGGACGCTAAGTGCAGGTCTTAACTTCATCATGCCGTTTGTGCAAAGAGTTGCAGCCGACAGAAACCTGAAAGAACAATCACTTGAAATTAGCTCTCAGTCTGCGATCACAAAAGACAATATCACGCTACAGATTGACGGTATTTTATTCATGAAAGTCACCGATGCAGCAGCAGCCACCAATAACGTGACTAATTATAAAATGTCGGTTACGCAATTAGCGATGACCACCATGCGTAATGCCATTGGCTCAATGGAGCTTGATGAGTGTTTCCAAAATAGGGATACCATTAACGCTAACATTTTAACCTCCATGACTGAAGCAACATCACCCTGGGGCGTTCAGGTAACCCGCTACGAAATAAAAGATATTACACCACCACAATCCATTAAAGAAGATATGGAAAAGCAAATGACCGCTGAGCGTGAAAAGCGCTCTGTCATCCTCACTGCCGAAGGTGTTAAAATGGCGGCCATCACTCAAGCCGAAGGCGATAAGCGTTCTAAAGTATTAGCCGCTGAAGCTGACAAAGAACAAACTGTACTGCATGCAGAAGCCGTCAGAGAACAACAAATTCTTGAAGCAACCGGAAAAGCAGAGGCTATTCGCTTAGTAGCAGAAGCCGATGCCAATGCACTTAAAGTGGTCGGCATAGAAGCAGTAACACAAGAAGGCCAACAAGCCATTCAGTTAACGCTGGCACAACAAACCATTGAGGCGCATAAAGCCATTGCATCTGAAGGTTCAGTAATCCTCACAGACGGTAAAACGGGTAATAATATTTCAGATACGGTGGCACAAGCTATCGCAGTGTCAAATTCACTAAAGTTGAACGAGTAACTTAATAAAACTGACAATCGCTCAAATTTCCAATCCATTCAGCTTTAAAAGGACAGTATATGGACGTTATCGTAGACTACTTTCTTCAACACCATGACAAGCTTCTCTATGTATTAGCCGGTGTCAGTTTAGTCGTTGAGTTAACTGTAATGGGCTTAAGTGGCCCGCTACTGTTCTTTGCCATCGCCTGTGCTATGACAGGGGTTTTTGTCTCTGCCGGCCTAATAACAAGCTGGGAATACGAAGTGCTTTCTGTCGGTATTCTGGCAGTATTAAGTACAGTGTTATTATGGAAACCACTAAAAAAGTTTCAAGGTGAAGCGCCCGTAAGTGATTCCAGTAGCGATATGATTGGGCAAATTGTGCCCGTCAGTGACGTTGTCACCGTCAATGGCGGCAGTGTTCGTCACTCGGGTATTAATTGGCAAGCACGTCTTCATGACAGTGCCGCTGTTGACTCCTTAGAAACGGGTATTCGTGTAGTTATTGTTGCCATTGATGGCAACGTGATGTTGGTTAAAGAATAAGCCTTGGGGGCACATAGATAGAGACTTATCTGATCAGGTTCTTATTTCTAATTGGACCCCTCTTGATGAATATGGCGGATTGATATTATATCGCTTATTACTACGATATTTTATGATGTGAACGAGCTATACTTTTATACTTTAACATAACAACAACATCACAACGTTTACCCAACATTAGGTGCTAGCGTGAAAATTTATTCGAAGCTTTGGTATATAAGCTGCTTTTGTCTTTTAAATTTCGTTTCCTATACCGCTGAAGCATGCAGCATAACCTTAGTATACAAAGACAATGGAAAACCTGGGTACATGGCTCCCAGCCCTAGTAACGAAGGCCTATATAAAGTACTTTATCAAGAGTTGGCCTCCAATTTGGGCTGTTCACTGTCCATTCAACGTTACCCCAAAAAGCGCACCCACCTCTTATTAAAAGAAGGAGAAGTTGACCTTTACCCAAGTACTGGTTTTGATCTTAAACGTTCAGAGTACCTATATTACATACCCAATGGACTATATCGATATGAATTTTATTTTGGCCTTACACCAAATTACGTAAAAAGCCTCACCGCTATACCTGAGATCAACAGCCATGGATTAACGTGGATATTTGAGAGCGGCAGCACTACCATTAACATGGCTGAAACACTCAGCATTTCAAATCAACCTATCTCTGAACTAACAGACGAACGAGCAATAACCATGCTAACCAAGGGAAGAAAGGTCTTTTACCGTATAATAAAAGGTGACTATGTTAAGTACCTAAAAAAGCATGATATAACAGATTTAACGGGACTAAATATTTTGACTCATAAGTCTTGTTGCAAGCCGAAATCGCACAAACTCTATACGGGAATATCCCGCAAGTCTGCAAATTATATTGAAGAGATCAATCCCCATTTCAAAAAGAAAAAAGCAATATCCGCAGAAAACTTTCCTTTCAGCTTATCTAAAGACTCCTTGGCTTACAGTGTTGCCAATGAGATTAAAAACTTACGTAAAGCGGGGAGGATTGATGAGCTTTATCAACAATTCATTGTAGTACCAGGACATACCCAGTAGCGAGAGATATCATTATAAAGCCCAATACCTTGCCACGATTAGCAAAATTTTGTGTCGGTGTTCGCCCTAAGGGCTTGACTTTATCCCGCAAAGAAAAGGCATCATATTTGCCGTTTAGATAACTTATTTTCAAATATCCAATTCATACTTACTAATTAGTCCCTCTAATAGATACAATATCGTTACCACACATTTCTTATTATTATGGTTATTATCATGTTCCGCCTAAAGTATCTTATTAGTTTATCGTTATGTCTTGTTGTTAACGTAAGCATTGCATCCCCATTACAGAATTTGTCCGCCTTTGCTTATGCCGGGACTGAACAAAATGCTAAACAGTTAGCCTATGCAAGCCTGACTGCAAAACTTAATAATCTTGCGAACATATATCGTTGCCAATATAAAAAATCATCCGTCGAGGGAAACAACTGCCTAGGGGGGTTCTTTTATTTCGACATACCTATCGAAGGCGTTGAGTATCAAACAATAAACACACTAAATTCATTGCTGGGCCAGTCCGCAAAGGTGAATTCAAAGAGTATAAAAACTATTTATACTCCTCGTATATCAACACTTCATAACAATATAGTGAAAGGTTTGGAGCTTAGTCAATCAACTAAGAACACCGCATTAGTAAAGACATTATGGCAGCAACACAGGGACTATTTAAATATAGCCTACCTGTTAGGGGTATTTGACATTCAACATACCCAGCATTTAAGCCCTGCTCAAACAAATAAAATTAAACAACTACAAATTGAGAAAGCAGTCAAAATCAAGGATCTCACTGACATTCCCAGTGAAATACTCGCACTTGGTCGTGTAGAAAAGGCATACATTCATGCACCAACACCGATTGGTTCAGTTGAAATGACCCCTTTTTCTGAAATGACCAGGCACCTGATAGAACGGGACTATTCCCTACGCTTCCCAAGTGAAAAAATAAGCGTTAGAGGTATTAAAAATAAAAAAAGTACCTTTAAACCAACTTGTTATGATCAAGTCAGTAAATTTGAAATATTATGTAGTAATAGTGAGCCGACAAAAACATCGCAACCCTTAAAAAACAGTCTTTTGATTGGCACTTATGAAGTAATAGATAGCAAAACAATGTTGCTTCATTACGCCTTAAGACAGGTAGAAAATAACCGTTTAGTTGATCATATTTATATGCAAATCCCACTAGCTCTTATTTCAAGTATCCGTCATAAACCTATCAATTCCTTGTTTGATCAAACTCTGCATGAAAGCATTAATGAACACCCCGATTTCCATGTTGAATTAGAGTCAACTAGAGGCACACGCAATATTCTTATTTACGGCGGTGAAGATCTCGGTTTAAGAATTCGCTCTGACACGCCCGCTTTTTACTATCTTGTTGGCCATGTCGTGCGTGAGAAAAAACAATACTCATACTTAGTAGAAATTGGCTCTAGCGATAAGCCCTTTGTAGCGGCTATATCAGACAGTCAAATAGCACAATGGGTTGACCTTGGAGAATTTACAGTTGAACAACCTTATGGTGTTGAGCACCTTCAACTTGTCGCATCAAATACTGACCCCAGTAAGCGATTGCCAAAGACAAAATGGGACCCTGTTGACGGCTACCATGTCATTCTAGGTTCTGAATCCGATCAATTACTTGGACTGAAAAATGTGCGGGGCATGCAGCGACTGTGTACTAGCCCAACAACCCGGGGCATGCAACGCAACTGTGGGTCAGGCGTTCAAATAATCAAAACGAAGACCTCACCAAGTGAGGTCTTACCTGAGAAAGACTTAAAAGAAGATGAAAGTGTTTTAAGTTTTTCATCGATTCAAGCTAAAAACTAATAATAATTCTGAATTAATAATTTATATAAAATGGAATACTCAATGTTCTCACGTCTATCTATTACTTTTTGCACTCTTATTTTAACGCTAAATTTTTCAGCGCTTACTTTAGCCTCTACAAAACATGCTTTATTGGTAGGTATTAACGACTACCCTATCCAACCACTTCAAGGACCTCAATTTGATGTGATAGCAATAAAAAAAGCGCTTACTAAAAATATGGGTTTTGAGAATACCAATATCACTACGCTGCTAAATGAAGAAGCCACCAAGTCTGGTATATTAAATGCTATTGACGACCTTTATAAAAAGTCTAAAAAAGATGATCAGGTATTTATTTACTTTAGCGGCCATGGGACCAGTGCGTCAGACAACAATTTCAACTTCCCCTTACCGACAACAACCGGTGCGTTTATCCCTTACGACGTCATAGCAGACACAAACGATAAACTAGTCCAACCCAGACTAATTGTTGGCAAAACAGATTTACGTCCTAGGCTATCGATGCTCGACCAAGGCGGTCGATCCGTATTTGTAATTATGGATGCGTGCTATTCCGGAAATACTGTTAGAGGTATTCAAACGACATTTACCTTACCGAAACGTTTTATGAACTTAAACAAAGCGTTAACAGACCGAGGCATGAAAATGGACTGGGCAAAGCCTATTTCAAATGCTGTAAACCGTTTACCTGATGACGGTACACCTGATAACAAAGCACCCAATGATAGAGTACCCAATAATGAAGTAACTAGTAACGCTTACCCCTACAAAAATATTTACTTCCTATCCGCATCAGGTGAGCACGAAGTCGCGCTTGAGATTTCAGAAGCTCGGCTTAAAGATTACCCCACAACCGATGGAAAACCTCATGGGGCATTCACCGACAGTCTTTTAAAAGTATTTAATGATCCAATGCGGTCGGATCAGGACAAGAACGGTAAAGTTAGTTATTCTGAATTACGCAGCTCTCTCAGAGCACAAATGGAATCAAGAAAGTTCAACCATACCCCTCAAGGTTTACCAAGTTTACTTGAAGATACTAACGACCTTAATAATAAGGAAGTATTACTATGGACAACACGATCATTTCCGCTTGGTGATGAGCCAGCTAAACCTCAGAAACCAAGCCTTAAGATAGCAACAAATAAAGAGAACCAGAGTAACAATAATACGCTAAAACTCCTTTATTTAGAGGATGGCATTTCACTTAGTACGATCCCAAAGGGTGTGAAGGTCACGCTGAAAAGGAACGAGGCCGACTACTTATTAGTACGTCAGGGTGATGATATTACTTGGCTAGCGAATACGGGCGATATAATTTTGACCGCTAAACGCCCTAATGACCTAGAACTGATTAATCAACTACAGTATTTGGTTTGGCGTGATCAGATAAAGACACTTAAAAATACTGGCTCACATGCCGTTCAAGTAGAACTATTAGGTAAAGGCAAAGGCACGACTGCTAGAAATAATGAATCTATAGGCTTCGGCATTAACCTTTCAAATGGTGGGCAGGTGTTATTAGTCAATGCTGATTCAACAGGACAACTCACTGTTTTATACCCCCAAAATGAAGCCGAGCTGGAAAAAATCGAAGCCAATTCTTTGGTAAAACTACCTAACTTCGCAACAATACAAGCACCTTGTGGACAAGACACCTTATTTGCCATTGCCTTTAAAGAGACACAACCATACCTAAAAGAGCTGACTAACACCTCTTTTAGGTATGATTCAAATACAGCGAAGAGCTTAATAGAATTACTAGAGAACACTAAATCGAACCGTTGGGGTTTAGATTACCTAAGCTTGAATACGGCACCCTAAAAAGGAACATAACGACACCCTAATCAAGGCGTCTGTTGATGATTAATGAGCATTGCATCGTATGCAATATTGGCTGTAATTGTCTGTTGTTCAATACTCTCTTGAAGTACCTTCCAATCAAAGTTGCCTTTTGGAGAGTCCGCTGACAGCGCACAGATAGAAGGCAGAGCTGCCAATTGAGCGATTACCTCAGGCGACGTTTCTGTGTCTTTAACCGCCAGTGAAATAAACTGAAATGACCTGGCGTTGTTATCCAGTTTAAAAAACCACGGCTGCTTATTTCTAGTAGGCATAAACACCTTGGTATCAATGGGCATGTCGCCCGGAATACCTAAATTACCGCATTCGTTAGGGTACATTCGTGCCCATAAGCCGTCTCCTGACACATCCGAAATCAGATAATAAGCGCCCGCGCCATTCCATTTAGCACTCATACCAAAACAGTTATCTTCATATAGGGGCTCTCCTAAATAAGGAACAAAATCTATACCCCCCGCTACATTTAACTGACAATCATCTTGGTCATAGGGCACTAATAATTTGGACGTAATACCCAACTGAGTGGTAGGTACATTCTTCAATGAATCAGTTTCTGTAGCCGGGTTATCTATAACAACTTTTGGCTGTGCAGGATTCGACAGTCCAAAATAAACTCCCCCACCCGTTAATAACAAAAGAACAGAAACCAAAGCAAGATAAGGGGCTTTTATACCCTGAGCCTTTGAGGCCTCAGTTGAACGACCCATATTATTTAGATCGGTTATAAGGTCCGCGGCTTCTTGATACCGCTTATCTGGGTTGGGTTCAACCAGTTTATTCAGAATGGTTTGCCAATGTTGCTTATCGCCGGGGAGTTTTAATTCTGGCTGATTGACTTTTTGGAAGAATATAGACTCTAAGGTAGAGCCTTCAAATGGTGGTTTTCCGGTCAGCATTTCATAAAGCGCCAAACCTAAGCTATATAAATCACTGCGCCTATCGACCTGTTGACCTTTTAACTGTTCAGGGCTCATATATCTAGGCGTACCAATGCACGAATTTGCCTGTGTCAGGCCATCACCTTCAAGCGTTCGAGCGATACCAAAATCGGATAACTTTGCCGTACCTTCGGCATTAAATAATATATTTTCAGGCTTGATATCACGATGAATGATTCCTACTGCGTGCGTGGCCTGCAATGCGCTAGCAATACTAATGAGAGTGCTGGTTATTCTTTCTTCTGAAATACCAGTTTTGATCACCTCACTCAAATCGCCGCCCTGCATAAACTCCATGGCAATATAAAGGCGTTGATCTACCTCTTGAACAGTGTAAATCGTGACAACATTAGCGTGGTTAATTTTAGATTGGTCACGCGCTTCTTTTCTGAATCGCTTGATATAGCCAGGATCATTCTCGCGTAAAAATTTAAGAATAACTAAGCGATCATTTCCATGTTGATTCGCAAGATAAACATCAGCCATACCGCCTTTCTCAGACAGCATTTGCGTAATAGTAAAGCCTTCAACACGGGGAAAAAGTTGAACTTCAGTTGGCTCTTCGGACATGAAAATGGTGCCTTAACGTTGAGAAACAAGGTAAAGAAAGCATGCACTATGCTTCAAGCATTAATGAGACTAAATCATACCTTGAGATGCTAAATAGGCCATACCTGCTGCGGCAGTAACAGTGACAACAAGTAAACCCACCAACCATTTTTTATTGCTCTTCTTTGGTGCCGATTTTGGTGACGCATTGTCGGGTAGTTGAAAGACCAGTAAAGCGCTCCCTAATCGAATTTGATCTTCTGAATTCAAATACACACTCTGGATTTTTTCATCATTTACCATGGTATGGTTTAGTGCAAGTAGATTTACTAACTGCCAAGTATGGCCATCATGAACAAGCTTAGCGTGTTGATCACTCACCGTGGTTTCTTGTACTTGAATGTCACATGAAGCATCTTTGCCGATGACAAAACTGCCTTTTGCTAATTTAAATTGAGTACCTGCTTCAGGCCCAGACTTAATGACAAGTCGTGGCTCAACGGCTGGACCAATTTGTAATAACGCCTGTAAATTAGTATTTTGAGCAGAGACATCTTTAATACTAAATATTGCCGTTCCATCTGATTTGTTATCACTACTTTCCCACCAACCTGCACTTTGCTTGTCATCACCTGCAATGTCACCACCCACACTAGGCTGTTGACTGGAGGCAGGCGCTGAGGAATCTTTTGTGGCCTGTTTTACCGGGGCCTTCACCGGCGCCTCAGGAACTGCCTCAACTTTAGGACTAGCTTCTTGTGTAGCCGCTTTTATTTTAGATAAATCCATCGGCATGGTTTTATCTAAATCTTCGGCCGGTGCAGCAAAAGGCAATTCTACTTTGAGTTTGTAAACCACATTAGGGAACGATATCGTATCACCGTCCACACCTCTAAATGTCTGCTTTCTATTTCCCTGATGATGCGTTCCATTCGTTGAGCCGAGGTCTTCAACTTGCAAACCATCACTTTCTGGCCAAATTTTGGCATGTTTACGTGAAGCCTTTGGATCGTTGACGACAAAATCGGATTCATCACTACGGCCCACGACCATTTCACCCTCTATATGAATTGAAGCACCATTACTATCGACCAAATATATTTGAGGTTGAGTAATAATTACTTGCGTTGCTTCATTATTCGACATATTTTTATCCATAGTTTTAACTAATTCTTAATCCAGTCTAAAAGTCGCTCTATTAGGCTTTTAATTTTAGGCGCATCAATAATAACAACTGTCGTGTTATCACGACCACCTGCGGCTAAGGCCGCTTTAAGTAGAGCATCTACTTGAGATTCTGAGTCTGTTTGTGACGTCATAATCTCTTTGATTTGGGTGTCTTCTAATTCATCCGATAAACCATCTGAACATAACATCAATTTATCACCCTCACGCCATTCTTCTTCGAGCTGGCCTATCTCAAGGTCAGCATCATCGCTTAAGCTCAAACCTAACACTGAGGTGACTAAATTTCGCTGCGGATGATTGATAGCTTCGCTTTTATTGATCATACCACTATCCAATAAGCGCTCAACAACACTATGATCTTTTGATAATTGCGTGAGCGTTTGGTTTCGCCATAGATAAACTCTGCTGTCGCCTACCCATACAATACGAATTTTGCGCACAAATTCTTTAACTAGTACAACCGTTGTACCCAAACCTTTAAGTTCAAAGTTTTCACTGCCATGGCTGAGGATAGCTCTATGAGCGGTTAAAATGGCTGTTTTGATATCAACATCTTCAATAAGCTCTTTACTTAGCGACTCCTTTGCAATTTGGCTCGCAACTTCGCCGCCTCGATTACCGCCCATTCCATCAGCCAATATCCATAAGCCATGTTCATCTGAGGTAAAAAAAGTATCCTGGTTATCTTTACGTTTCAGGCCTGGATCGGTAATACCAAAAGAGCGGTTCATCTATTCAACCTCTCAAATGCTGACTTAAAGGTCGATAATGCCTTTTTGTATCGCTTTGCTTTAAATGCATCTTCGTTCGACAATGAGTCGTATAGACCATCAATTTCTCGACCTAAAGAACGATTGAGGTCTAGCGCATCGACAATAACGCTTATGCTCATCACGATCTGTTCGCAACTGGTATAATCCAAGAACCGGTTTTCAGAGCCAAGCAAAAGTAGTTTCCTCAATAGGTCAGATTGTTGAGACACGCTCAAGCCATTCTCAATTTTAGGCTTTAAGGTCTTTAATGTACCACGAAGTGTTTGACTCAATTGCATCAACAATTTTTTATCTCTATGCCCCGCCTGAATAAACGCTTCAGCATTCGATTTCCAGGATGCTTTGTCCTGAGGAGCAACGACCGCAATAATAATTTCAATGATTTGAAAATAAGCATCATTCAAGCGTAAATCACCAGGGTGACTCACTAAACCGCTTTGTTTGCGCTCATCAGACATTCCATGATGGCAGGCATGACAATCATAAAAGCTAATTTCCGGAAAGAGTCCATCGCCTGTAAAACGATTTGACTCTATTAGGCTTAACCAATGATCTGCGACCATGACCTGCCCCGCTAACCAAATTTTAAGGCCTGAATAATCTGCTTTACGCTTCGTATAATCAGCATCAACTTGATAATGCGCTGGCTGAATTACCGTAAAAGTATCTAGCTCAAAACTAAGACGTGGATGACCCGCACCCATTATATCGTGCGTTGCCCATTTTTTTTCATTACCAACATGGCATGACGCACATAACTCAGCACGCGCAGCGGGCGATTCTGTTGGATACAAACCGGAAGCAATATTACTGGCGTGCGTCGCGCTGGGTTCAGTATGTGTTTTTATCCACTTTTCAGCACCGCCATGGCAAGCCTCGCAGCCTATCCCGTCACTACGTTGAAATCGTCTTCCACGCAAACCATCATCAACATTATCGCTATGACAGTCCAAGCAAACCTTTGCTTCATGGGCAGCACCAATACCGAGTAGCTTGGCCATTTTTTTAGACTCTTTCGACAATAACGTCTTATAGGCACGGGCATGACGATCATGCTGGGTCCAAGTAGTATATTCATTTTGAAGTACATTGGTGGATTTCTGGCGAGTCGTTTTGCCATGACAAACCGAAGACGCACAACTGGCAACCCCTAAATGAATTAAACCATCCTCTTCTGGCAGGGGTTGCGAGGCGTAACTCGGCGCTAGCCAAAATACGCCGATCATCAATACCAATATGCCGAAATAATTCACGCTCTTGTTCAGCACTTTCATTAGTCGTCGCTCACGAACCATGGTTCACCATTTTCATCGAGATATAGTTTGTGCATCTCTTCTTTAGTAAAAGGTCTTGAACCCAAACGTCCAAAGACGGCTACCTGCCCTCCGGTCTCATCAACCGCACGATCACGTTCAAGCGCATGCGACAAACTTATTGCCGGTGCCGATGTGGGGTAATGCGCAACCAATGCGGGTTTTGGATCAGGACTAAAACCATAAAATTTAGGTTGCGTTTCCGGTGACATCACTTGAATTACTTTCAAGCCATTCGCGCCGTCAGCGACATAAGCAAACAACGACGCGTTGGTCATGGCCAGCACAATATCTTGTGCATCTGATATAGCACCATTGGCATTAAACCGTTGGTACTCTTTCATTGACTCAGGATTCTCAACATCAATAATCACAATACCTTCCTTACCGGCTGCCACATAAGCATAGGTACGAGCGACAAATACACGCTGTGCATCCGCAATGTTCATTGTATTGTTTAGTACTAATTTAGGCGTGCTAGGTTTCGTCACATCAATGGTTTTCAAACCCTCTTTGTCAGTAATAAATAAATACCTGAATTGAAGGTCCGCTCCACGGGGGTCATTTAACGCTAACTGACTAATGACTTTAGGCTTAAGAGGGTCATCCATATCCAGAATAACCAGTGCCTTATCTGTTAGAACATACACAATACTGCCACCTACAACAATATAGTGCGCGCCCGACAACTTGCCATTTGGGTTGAAGGTTAAAGAACGATCCATCTTATTATTGCGCGGATCACCATCGTGCAAGGTGTCAATATCAACCAGAATCAAGCCTTCTTTACGGTCTGCAATTAAGGCATAACGGTAAATAGGATGCATCGGTTGCTCTTGATTATCGATACGCATCAGGTCACCTTCGTTACGTGAAGGTTGCACCGGCTGTGTTGTTGCTAGTACAACACAGGCCGCATCTTTTGTTTCAACACCTGAATCTTGACCCAAGCCACTAAAAGGCGCACTGATAATACGTTGTGACACCCCTTTATTGGCAATACTGGCAATATCGTAAACACGTAATCCATTTGAGCCTTCTGCGGTATACAAATATTCACCGCGCATTTGCAAACAACCTACTTCGCCACTGCCATGCGTATGCGCTGTTTCAAGCTCTTGATCACGCTCCTGATGTGCTT
>ENA-OSET01003496-OSET01003496.1-sediment-metagenome-genome-assembly--contig:-NODE-3496-length-14373-cov-3.456701_pt1 | contig 14373 bp, 13 predicted proteins | sample MGYA00237882_ERZ534229 | MGnify/ENA primary metagenome ERZ534229 (study PRJEB26408, sample SAMN06266212) | sediment metagenome | isolation source: Hudson Canyon methane seep mesocosm | place... | reverse complement strand
AGTGACATTCCTGCTTTGCTTAGGGGTGACATTATCGCTTTGCAGCCACAAACAGCAAACGCGTAATCGATGTTATGTTATTAGTATTTACAGGCACTCATTACGAATGGATGTGCCAGTGTTTAAACTGACTCTAATCACCCAGTGGCTGCGGCCCTGTTCTGCCGTGGTATGCGGTCAGGGAGGCCCTTATGCGACGTAGGTTCTCGGTGGTTTCATACGCCATTTCCTGGGCTACTGACATAGCAAGAGCGTCAACAATAATCATGTGAATATACCGCGAAGCAGTCGGTTTGTGGATATCCCGATCCTCTGGGAGATCAACAAGAATTGGGATAGAGCAAGCCTTTGCAAGACGAGTGCCAGGTTTGGTTATGCAGATTGTAGTCGCTCCGTAACTGTTGGCTATTTCGGCGGCGCCGACTATGGCGTCCGCTTCGCCACTGGCGGAGATTAAACACAAAACATCTCCCGCTTTAAGCGTCGCCGCCCGCATTTGCAGAATGTAGCTGTCGCTGGTGGAGAAAGACGGAATGCCCAGCCGGAAAAACCGGTTGGCCGCTTCCTGTGACACATTCGACGAACCACCGCCAATGCCAGCAAACAACAAGTGCTTTGTATTCAGCAGTGTCGCTTGAGCTCGCTCAAGCGCGGAAGAATCTATTTGTCGACGCATCACATTTGCCGTCGTGTAGATAGCGCTTAGAACCTGGTCGATTGCGGTATCGCCTCCGGCTGGTATGAGCTGCGGATCTGCTGACAGATATTGCATGCTCACAGCCAAATTTTGCGCCAGCCGAAGTTTAAACTCGCGAAACCCATCACAGCCCAACGTTCTGCAGAACCGGATCACCGTAGGAGTACTGACTTCGCAGTGCCCAGCCAGCTCAGCAATTGTCATCGCGCTGACGTCTTCGAGGTGTTCCTTTACATAATTTGCCACCTTTTGTTCCTGTGTGGCGAGGTTGCCGTCATGACGGTGCAAGGCTGAAATGACGTCGGCAACACCAGAACGGCCCTTCTGTGGCGGAAGGCTTTCAGGATCGGAATCGGTGGAATTGGTCGTCACAGTGTTCTCCAACATCAATGCAAGAAATGTAATTTAGATACATCCACCAGTCAATTTGAATAAACTTTCCAAGTAATAATAGGCAATTGGAGGCTTTTGTGTACCTAAGTAACAAAAAGAAGTTGATTTTGCCCTAAAAGTACATCTTAATGTACCTAAATTACACAGTCGTTCAGGGGAGGGAACAGATGCGTAACTGGGTTGAAGCAGCCAGCGCCAAGATCAACACTGTTGTCGAAGCCATTGTTGCGGCACTGATGCTGGCCTTGGTTTTGGATGTCTGGCTGGGCGTTGTGGACCGCTATTACTTTCATTGGCAATTGCCATGGCCAGAAGTTCTCGCCCGTTACCTGATGATCTGGGCCGCAATGCTGGCAGTGTCTTCGGGTGTTGCGCGCCGTGACCATATTGGCCTGACTGCGTTTATTATGGTGCTGCCGCACAAACTGCGTCGCACGGTCCTGATCTGTATGGATCTGCTTGCGCTTGCCTTGTTCCTATACGTCGCATGGTTTGGCATTCAATTCGCCCAAAGCGGTGCTCCACGCCATGCAATGATTTTTGGTGCAAGCCTTGCGCCATTTTATGCAGCTATTCCCGTCGCGGCATTCCTGTCCTCTCTACAGCTTGTTCTTGTCCTCGTACGGGATATGGGAACGCATATCGACAATCCTCCGTTTTCTGATCACCTGGAGGAAGAACTGTCATGATTGTTGCCATCTGTTTTGTCGCCCTTGTTCTGTTTGGCATGCCGATTGGCTTTGCCATCGGACTGGCGGGTGTAGTTGGACTGATCGATATGGGCGGAACACAGTTCCTGCAAATCGGACCCAGTAAGATCTTCAACGGGCTGAACATCTTCCCTTTCCTTGCCATGCCGTTTTTCATCCTGGCGGGCGAAATCATGAATGACATCGGTATCACCAGCCGATTGGTCAAGCTGGCACAGGTGCTGGTGGGCCGGTTCCGCGGTGGGCTTGCGCATACCAACATGCTGGCCTCGGTGTTCTTTGCGGGCCTGACCGGGTCTGCCACTGCGGACGCAGCTGCCTTTGGCCGCACACTGGTTCCGGCGATGGTCAAAGAAGGTTACGACCGCGACTATGCCTGCGCCGTTACAGCGGCCGGATCCATCATCGGCCCAACTATTCCCCCCTCGGGGTTGATGGTTGTTTACGGCTCGCTGATGGGTGTTTCGATAGCCGGCCTGTTTGCTGCGGGCGTGTTACCTGGATTGGTGATCTGTCTGGTTTGTATGGGTGTTATTGCTATCGGCGGTAAGCGCGAAAACCTGCCCAAGGCCATGCGCGGCGCAAGCCCACGTGAAATCTGGGACACGTTTGTCTCATCTCTGACAGCGCTAGCCATGCCGGTGATCATTCTGGGTGGTATTCTGGGTGGCATCGTCACGCCAACCGAAGCGGCATCAATTGCCGTGGCCTATGCCCTGTTCATCGGTGTTTTTGTCTATCGCACACTGACGGTCAAGAGCTTCTATGGCATGTTGGTCCGCACGGCGCGGATCATGGGTGTGATCTTTGTCATCATCGCCTTTGCCGGCATTCTTGGCTGGTGGATGAGCTTTGAGCGCATCCCACAACTGATCGCCGAAACTGTACTGGGCCTGTCCGACAATCGCTATGCCGTAATCGCGATTATCATTGGATTGCTGCTTGTCGTCGGCATGGTGATGGATATCACCGCTATTCTGATCATTTTGGCACCGGTTCTGGTGCCCTTGACCGAGCAGGTCGGGCTAGAGCCAATCCATGCAGGTATCATTTTTGTATTGGCTCTCAATATCTCGCTGATGACACCACCCGTCGGCGCCTGCCTGTTTGTGCTATCTTCGGTAACGGGTGAAAAACTGGAACGTATTTCAATCAAGCTGATGCCGTTCCTGATTGCCGAAATTGCCATCTTGTTTGCCTTTGCTTTCTGGGAGGATGCCGCCCTTTGGCTCCCCCGTCTGCTTGGCTACGCCCAATAATCAACAATCAAAACCAACTGGAGGAAATTATGAAAACGATTATCAAAGGTCTGGCCATTGCCGCGACAATGACGGCCAGCAGCGCCTATGCCGACGGCGGCGTGATCAAATTTGGTCATGACAACAAAACTGACCCGTTTGAAAACCCAGCACATGCCTGCACAGCGGTGTTTTCAAACATCGTCACTGCCGACACCAACGGCTCTGTTTCTGTAGAAGTCTTTGGCTCCAATCAACTGGGGTCTGCGTCCGAACACGTCCAACAGGTGCGCGATGGCATCATTCAGGCAACCCTGACATCCACCGGTGCGCTGGCCAGCTATTACCCCCGCATCGATGTGCTGAACCTGCCGTTTGCCTTTAACGGCAATGCCTCGACCTACGAAGTCTTTGATGGTGCATTTGGTAAGGAACTGGCGGCAGACATCGAGGCCGAACTGGGCGATGTGGTTGTTCTGGGCTTCCCGGACACTGGCGGTTTCTTTGCGGTGACCAACTCCAAACATGCCATTGCAGATCTAAAAGATTTTGATGGCATCCGCATTCGGACAATGACCCTGCCGTCGCACCAGAAAATCATGCAGTCGCTGGGTGCTGAAGCCTATCCTTTGTCCTGGGGCGAAGTGTACTCGGGTCTGCAGACTGGCGTGATCGACGGTCAGATGAACCCGGTTCCAATCATTTCTTTTGCCAACTTTGCCGAAGTACAAAAGTACATGACACTGACCAACCACCTGTTCTCGCCTTATACCTTCATGATCAACCGCGCCTTCTACGAAGGCCTGAGCGACAGTGAACAGGCAACACTGCACACAGCTGCTGAAAACTGCGTTGCTGCAAGTCGCGGGTTGTCGCGCATCATCGAAGCTTCGGATCGTGGCCTCGCTGGTCTAATGGAGAAAATCGAAGTGACTGCACTGTCGGCAGACCAACGCGCAGCCATGGCTGGCGCTGCCCAGCCAGCTTTTGAGGCGCATGTCACCGAAAACATGGATGCCCGTGCAGGTGAGCTGTTGAACATGTTCAAAGCCGAAGTCGCAGCTGCGAACGCAGCTGGCTACCTCAACTAAATTACTCCCGCTCCATCTGCGGCAACGTGGGTGGGGACTAGGGCAAGTCCCGTTATGGGGCTTGCCCACAATCTCAGACCAAAGGATCGATCTATGCGGGTCTTCTGCGCCTCGGTTGCGACCGAAACCAATACGTTTTCGCCCTTGCGCACGGATTTTTCCGATTTCTCGCAAAGCTTTTACGCGGCTCCGGGAACCCATCCGGAAACACCCACCCTGTGCAGCGCTGTCTTTCCCGCCTTGAGGAAAAGAGCAAAAGCGGGAGAAATCGAGCTGATCGAAGGCACCGCCACCTGGGCCGAGCCCGGCGGCCTGGTCAACTCCAGAACGTGGGCGCGCTTACATGACGAAGTGCTGGACCAATTGCATGCCGCAATGCCTGTTGATGCAGTGGTGTTGGGACTTCACGGTGCCATGATCGCAGATGGCTGCGTTGATTGCGAAGGAGTGCTGATCCAAGCTGTTCGTGAGATCGTTGGCCCCGATACCTGCATCGGCGTAACCTTTGACCCGCACAGCCATCTTAGTGCGCGTCGTGTCGACAACGCGGATGTCATCACCGTGTTCAAGGAATTTCCGCATACCGACTTTGTTGAAACCGGCGAGGCCTGCGTTGATCTGACCCTGCGGGCAGCACGCGGAGAAATTTCGCCGGTTTTATCCGTATTCGACGTGCGCATGATTGACATACTCCCTACCAGCCGTGCGCCGATGCGCGGGTTCGTGGACAAATTGCAGCACCTCGAAGCATCCGGTCAGGCGCTTTCGATATCTGCCATTCATGGGTTTATGGCCGGTGATTCACCTGATCTGGGGGCCAAAATCATTGTCATCTCTGATAATGACAAGACCGCAGGCGATGCGTTGGCCCGTGATTTAGGAATGGAGCTGTATTCGTTTCGGGGAACCACCAAGCCGGATTTCCTGTGCGTTGAGAATGCGCTGGCACAAGCCCGCGACGCCAAATCCGGGCCCGTGGTGATTGCTGATGTCTGGGACAATCCCGGCGGCGGAGTGGCCGGAGATTCCACAATTCTGCTGCGCGCCGCGCTGGACATGAATATTACATCGATGGCGCTTGGCACCATTTGGGACCCGATGGCAGTGCGGCTGTGTCATGCCGCCGGAGAAGGCGCAGAGATAGCCCTGCGTTTTGGCGGCAAGACGTCGGCTTTTGCCGGTGCCCCGATTGATGCAACCGTTACCGTGGTCAAGGTCGCCAATGATGCGGTGCAAAGCTTTGGTACCTCTATCGTGCCACTGGGTGATTGTGCCGTCATTCGCATAGGCGGCATCGAGGTGGTGTTGAACTCAAATCGGGCCCAGGCATTTTCCCCGGATCTGTTCACCAATCTGGGCGTCGACATCAGCACCCGCAAAATACTGGTTGTTAAATCGACCAACCACTTCCACGGGGCCTTTGCCTCGGTCGCGTCTGAAATACTCTACGCTGCGGTCAATGGCCCCTATCCCAACGACCCAACCCAAACCCAATACACCAGGCTGACGCGGCCCCTTTGGCCGATTGTCTCAGCCCCATTTGAATTGGAGACCACATGATATTCTCCGAAGTCGACACCCCTGCCGTTCTGGTCGATCTGGATATCGCCGAGGCAAATATTGATCGGTTCCAAGCCCATTGCGATGCCCATGACTTGAAATTGCGTCCGCATATCAAAACTCACAAACTGCCGATGATCGCCAAACGGCAAGTCCAGGCCGGTGCCATTGGTATCACCTGCCAAAAGATTAGCGAAGCAGAGGCGATGATCTCTGAAGGTGGCATCGACGATGTTTTGATCACCTTTAATATCCTTGGTGATAAGAAACTTCCCCGGCTGCGGGCTCTCGCCGAGAAAGTACGGCTAAGCGTTGTGGCCGACAACACTGAAACCGTAACGGGGCTTGCAAAGGCATTTGCCGACGCAAAAACGCCGCTTTCGGTTTTAGTTGAATGTGACACAGGTGGCGGTCGTTGTGGCGTGATGACCCAACAGTCCGCCCGGGACCTGGCCCAGACCACTAATGGTCACGAAGGGCTGAGCTTTGGTGGGCTGATGACCTATCCAGCAGTTGGTCAGGAGAAGCATGTGCAGGCTTGGCTAACCAAGGCCAAAGATATGATCGAAGCCAGCGGACTGGATGTTCCGGTAATTTCGAACGGCGGTTCACCGGGAATGTGGCAGGCCCAGGATGTGCCTGTAGCCACCGAATATCGGATCGGCACCTATGTCTACAACGACCGCTCACTTCAGGCACGCGGCGCCTGCACCTGGGACGACTGCGCGCTTTCTATATTAGTCACGATCGTCTCTGTCCCTTCAGAAAATCGCGCGGTGATTGATGCTGGAACAAAGGTTTTGACCTCAGACTTACTTGGGCTGGATGGGCACGGGCACGTGTTAGGCCGCCCCGACATTAAGATAGCAGGCCTGTCGGAAGAACATGGCGTACTGACTGCGGATGCAATTGATCTTAAAGTCGGCGACCGGCTGAGGATTGTTCCAAACCATGTTTGCGTTGTCAGCAATATGTTGGACGAGGTTCAGCTTATCCGGGGAACCCAATCCCTGGGGCCATACCCGGTGACCGCCCGTGGCAAAGTTTGGTGACGCAGCAGAACCCAATGCCAACAAATTCACTAACGAAAAGCCAAAGGAACATAATATATGAGCAAGAAGAAAATCGAACGGTTAGGTGATGATCGCACCGGTGCAGGCGGTCAGGCACTGCCATTTGCACCCGCAGTACGGGCCGGTGACTTTGTTTTCATTTCAGGCCAGGTTGCAATGAAGGCGAACGGAGAAATCGAAGCCGGTGGCATTGAAAGCCAGACACGCAAAACGATGGAGAACCTGATTGCGGCCTTGGCACTTGCAGATTGTACTCTAGAAGATATCGCCAAGGTTGGTGTCTGGCTGGATGATCCCCGTGATTTCTGGACCTTCAACAAGGTCTATGCCAGCTACTTTCCCAACGGCGGGCCGGCCAGGTCCACCGTGCGGTCCCAGATTATGGTCGATGCCAAGGTCGAAATCGATGCAACGGTCTACAAACCGCTGGATTAATCCGTAATTCTACAGAAGTGACGGAAGCTTATGACCCATAGCGCTAAATAGTTTCCGTCACCATTCGAGACAAATCCTTGAGCACAATACTCTTTTGAGCCGCGAAAACCGGATGGAAATGGGATGATGTGATAGTTTTTCCAAAACCAATCTGTGGTACCAACATAAAGTTCCAGACTGGCCATTGGCCCACATGACGGCAATCGCAACCGGCTTCACTTAGCTACCAGGGTAGCCAGCGTTGTTACGAATCCAACATCAGGCCTTTGAGCGCTTTGGATAGGGAGCGGCACATTAAATGGGTCGCAGGGGACGGATTGATACGCGAAGAGGTCAGCACACCAATTTTCAGGTCTTTCAGCACCGGTGACAGGATCGGAATATAACGCAACAGACCTTGCTCTATTTCGTCCAGAAACCCAATTTTTGAATAAATGCCGATACCACTTTTTTTTAGCACCAAGGCCCGCGCCAAAGGCAATGAATTTGTAATCAACTGATGCGGGATCTTGGCGTCGGCCTCGGCTATGGCGTCACTTAAAAGCGCGTGCCTCGCGCGCCCATCAAAGGATCGTACGATTTGAAAGGCAGACAGATCGTCAATATCCAGCGCGTCCCGCTCTGCCATCGGATGATCGGCGCGCAGGATGGCACCAATGGGCGTTGCTTTTTCAGAGTGAACGCGCACACCTGGCAATAAATCATTGCAGAATGAAATACCGATATGCACCTCGCCGTCGGCCACTCCCATCATCACTTCATCTGGCTGGGCGGTCTGGATTGTGTAGGTGATTTCCGGGTGGCTTTGTGAAAATTGCTCCAGCACCAATGGCAAGAGGCTCAGAGCCACAGAATCCAGCGTGGAAATGTGAATGTGCCCGGAGCGCAGTTCACTGATGTCTTCAATCTGGCTGAGAATTTTCTGATAGTCGAAAATGGTTTTTCGGCAATGTTCCAGCAACACCTCGCCTGCATCGGTTAATTCAACACCATCTGCATGGCGATCAAACAGCCGCACGCCAAGCGTTTCTTCAACACTGATAATCTTCCTGTTCACGGATGACGACGCGATATTCAAGACCGCCGCGGCCTTTCGAATGGACCCTTGGCGGGCCACCTCATCCAAATAGGTCAGGAATTTGTCATGCATTATTTCACTCAATCAATTGGTATTGCGCCCAAATTTTTGAGTGATGCGTAAAATGCACCGCAATGGGCAATATTTGATCCTATGCGCATCGCCTTCCTGCTGTCTAGCATCAGATACCGGGAGACAGTTCAAAAGCATAGGGAGTGACGTCACATGATGAAATGCAACGTAGACCGCCGCGGAGTCCTGACAGGGATGGGTGCAATGGCTGGAATGGCCACTGCGGGGTCCTTTTTATCAGTGGGGCCAGCGATGGCAGCGGATGGATATAAAATTCGCATGCAATTAGGCTGGCTGGCCTCCAATGGCATTCTGGGCGAGGTCATGGCTGACAAGCTGGGCTATTTCGCTGAAGAAGGGCTGGAACTGGAAATCGTGCCCGGAGGGCCAAACGTCGATGGGGTGGCATCGGTCGCATCCGGCGCCAACAACTTTGCTTCCATTTCGTCGTCGCCCTCGTTGATGTTGGCGCGATCAGCTGGATTGCCGATCAAATGCGTGGCGGCGGGCTACCAGCAGCATCCGTTCACCTATTTCTCACTCAAAGGTAACCCGATCCGTGAGCCGAAGGATATGATCGGCAAAAAGATCGGCACCCAGGGCACCGCACAGATTTTGTTGCGTGCCATGCTGGCCAAGAATGGCATTTCCGAGAACGACGTTGAAGTTGTGGTTATGGGCGGGGATATGGCAGCGCTCAAATCCGGGCAGGTTGACGCGGTGACCGGTTGGAAAACCAATGTCGGCGCCCTGTCCGTGCTTGGCGATGAACGTGTTGACATGATGCTGTGGGACGCTGGCATTCAACTCTATGCCAACCCTTATTATACCACCGATAAAGAGCTGGATCAGAACGGCGACAAGATCACCTCGACAATCCGTGCGGTTGCACGGGGCTGGGGCGCGGCCCATGCTGATCCCGCCGCAGCTGTGCAGGCGCTGGTCGAAAGATTCCCAAATCTGGACCATGCCAGCGAGATGAAGGCCGTTGAACTGGTTCTGGGGTTCTCCTTCAATGAGAAAACCGCGACACACGGCTGGGGGCAGATGGACGCTGACAACTGGCAGGCGCAAATCGACTCCTACGCCAATCTTGGCCAATTCGCTAATGGAGCCCCCAAGGTTGAAGACATTATGTCTTTGGATATCCTCGGCGCCACGGCCGATTCACGCCCGAAGATCGGGTGATCGCTGTGGACGGAAGTCACGCGCAAATGCAGGGGGGCCGCACCACTGCTGCCTCTCTGTCCGCCGCGTCAGTGAAGTTTGGCAATTTCACGGCGCTCACTGACATTACACTGGATATTGAGGCCGGTGACTTCTGGACCATCTTGGGCCCTTCCGGATGCGGCAAGTCGACGATGCTGCGATTGATCTCGGACTTGGTCCCGCCAGCCAGTGGTCGCGTTGAAATACTGGGCAAGACGACCGAGGCCGCACGGCTGGCGCGCGAATTTGCCTTTGTATTTCAGGAAGCGACCCTGCTGCCTTGGCGCAGCGCGCTTAAAAACGTGGAACTGCCATTGGAAATCGGCCGCAAGCGCGGAATTGAGATCCCGACAGGGGATCGCACGCCCCTTGAGTTGCTGGAACTGGTTGGACTGAAGGGTCGTGAGAATGCCATGCCGCATGAATTGTCGGGCGGCATGCGTCAACGAGTGGCAATCGCACGGGCGCTGGTGTGCCAACCCAAGTTGCTGCTGATGGATGAACCGTTTGGGGCGCTTGATGAAATGACCCGCGATCACCTGAACCTACAGCTGTTGGATATTTGGAAAGAGACAGGAACCACAATCCTGTTCGTCACGCACTCCATTCCAGAGGCCATTTTTCTGGGCCAGAAGGTCTTGATGCTGAAGGCCAATCCGGGCCGCGTTAAAGAGGTTGTTGAGATCGACCTGCCAATGCCGCGCGATATTGCGCTGCGTGAAACACCACCCTTCAACCGCTATTGCAGTCAACTGCGCAAACTTTTGGAGGCGTGCTAATGGCCGTGGCAGAAACAACGATTGACAGAACTAAGGCAAAGCCGGGACTTTCACCGGCGACGCGAACTCGTCTGAACAACATCGCCATTCCAATGGGCACGACGCTAACGCTGTTGCTGATCTGGCAATTTGGCGTGCGACTGTTCGAAGTGCCCACCTATATCGTGCCGGCACCGTCCGATGTTATCCACGTGTTTCAGACCGATTTTGGACTGTTGATGCGCAATTTCTGGCCAACCTTCATGGAAAGCCTGGCTGGGTTCTTCATTGGCAATCTTACAGCGGTTCTGATTGCGGTCACGTTTGTGCACAGCCGACTGGCGGAACGGGCGTTTTTTCCAATTGCGGTCTTTATCAATACGATCCCAATTCTTGCGATTGCGCCGATCCTGGTTTTGATATTCGGCCCTGGAATGACTGCTAAAGTCGTGATTGCCGCCCTCATCTGCTTCTTTCCAACCCTGGTGAATATGGTGCGCGGATTACAATCAGTCTCGCCACAGGCGCTAGAGCTGGCCCGCATTCTTTCGGCCTCCAAAATCGAGGTGTTTTGGAAAATCCGTCTTCCGTCTTCCCTGCCCTTCTTGTTCTCGGCGCTTAAAATCGCCGCTACCACCTGTGTAATCGGCGCCATTGTCGGCGAATGGATCGGTGCCAACGTCGGGCTTGGGGCGCTGATTATTGAAAGCACGTTCAATTTCCGGTCGCCTTTGCTCTACGCCACAGTCTTCATGTCTTCCGGACTGTCGGTCCTGCTCTTTGCCAGCGTGTCCATCGCTGAAAAACTAATTGTCCGCTGGTAAATCGCGGACCCCAATCTTCCACCTACCGCCGGGGCGGTACGCAGTTTGAAAGATCATATCATGTCAGATCGTAATACCACTTTCGTTCATACCGGGGCGGAACAAATCCCGGTCGTTGCAGATTGCGACGTTGTGGTTGTGGGGGCGGGCCCAGCCGGCCACGCCGCCGCCATCTCTGCGGCACGCAACGGGGCATCCGTTACGCTGCTGGAGCGCTACCACCATCTGGGTGGCATGGCTTCCGGCGGCATGGTGCTGGTGCTGGATGACATGGTCAACGACGGCAATGAGGTCGTCACAACCGGAGTTGTCAGCGAATTCGTGGAGCGGATGGAACGGCAGGATGGCGCGATCTATCCGCCCAGCGAAGACTGCCAGACCAATTGGGACATGTGGCAGAAATGGTCCCGTTGGGGCTGCATTGATTTCCATAAGGCAGCGATGCCACAGCCGATCATTCATGCGGTGGCCTTTGATCCTGATGCCTGGAAACGGGCCAGTTTGGACATGGTGCGCGAGGCCAATGTGAACTTGCGGACTCACAGTTGGTTTTCCGATGTCCTGCGTGAGGGTGGAAAGATCACTGGAGTGATCGCCCAGACCAAAATGGGCCGTCAGGCGATCCGGGCGAAATACATCGTTGATGGCACTGGTGATCTTGACGTTGGGGTTGCAGCGGGCGCCGATTACACCACCGGCCAGTTCATTGTGACCACTGTCTTTCGCATTGCTAACGTCGATACCGACAAGGCCGTCGCCTTTGAGTTTTCAGATCCGGAAACCTACAAAAAGCTGGATCGCGAGGCGCGTCGGGTGATTGGCGGTGCCTGGGGCATGTGGTGGCTGAAAACGCCACTGCCGGGCGTGGTCTGGTGCAATTGTCCTCATATGCCCGGCTATGACGGGATGTCCGTCGAGGACATGGTCAAGGCTGAATATGAGGGCCGCGAGCGCATGATGAACCTGCTGGCTTTCGCCAAGGCGAACATTCCGGGTTTTGAGAACGCCGTCATGCTGGGGGCTGCCGAGCAAATGGGGGTCCGCCAGACCCGTCTGCTGCAAGGGGAATATGTGGTGACCAAAGAGGATGTGCAAAGCCGCCGCTATTTCGAAGATACCGTGTGCCGAGGTCGGGATTACTACACGCCTTACCGGGCGTTGTTGCCAAAAGGCATCGACAATCTAATTGTCGCGGGCCGTCATTATTCGGTCGAAAGCGACGCACAAAAACTCAGCCGCGAGATCCCACCCTGTATGGCGCAAGGCGAAGCGGCAGGGGTTGCGGTTGCTTTGGCGTTGCAAGGTGATCAGGCGCTGCGTGATGTGGCCCACCAATCCATCCAAAAACAAATGCGGGCGCAGGGCGCGGATCCGGGCGACACGCCCTCTGCGAATGCCTTGCTCAACGACACTGTTGCGGCGGAGTAAAAATGTCAGAACAAATTATGCCCCTAGATGGCATCCGAGTCATCGACTTCACACAAGTCATGCTTGGGCCCTGTGCCACCCAGATGCTTGGCGATTTCGGCGCTGATGTGATCAAAATCGAACGTCCCGGCGCCGGAGACCTGAGCCGGAACTTCTTTGGCAAACCCTCTGAGGAGGCCATGAACAACGCGGTTTTCATCTCGCTGAACCGCAACAAACGGTCGGTCGAAATTAACACCAAATCGGCAGAGGGGCGCCAGCAAGTTCTGGATCTGGTGCGCAGCGCTGACGTGGTTGTCGATAACTTTCGGGCGGGTGTGATGGACCGTCTGGGCTTTGGCTATGAGGCGCTTAGTCAAATCAACCCTGGCATTATTTGTGCCTCGGGCACCGGTTACGGTCCCACCGGGCCCTATGCTCATAAGGGCGGTCAGGATGTATTGGCGCAGGCCATGTCAGGTGTCATGGAAAAGACGCAGGATCCTTCGATCCCAAAATCCATCTACCCGACAACCCTGTGCGACTATTCGGCAGGCATGCATTTGGTACAAGGCATTCTGGCGGCGCTGTTGATGCGCGACAAAACCGGGCGCGGCCAAAAGGTTGGTGTTTCCCTGTACGACAGCATGATCGCGATGCAGATGCAGGAAGCCGCCCAGTGGTCCAAACATAACGAAGTGCTGAACTGGGCCGCGATGCCGTTGACTGGTGTTTTTGACACTACGGATGGGGCCATTGTGTTGGTGGGCGCCTTCAAGGCGAACCCGCTGCAAGACATTTGTACAGCCCTTGAAATAGACGACCTGTCACCCCGCTACCCGAATTTGGACGTACAACGGGCCAACAAGCCCTTGTTGCAGCAAGCCTTTCGCGACCAGATCGCCACCAACAGTTCTGAATACTGGTTGCAACGGCTAGAGGCCCAGGACCTGCTGTGCGCGCCGGTCCGCTCGCTTGGCGATGCACTGGACGATCCACAAACAGCGATCAACGGTATGCTATGTCCTATGCAGCACCCGGTGTTAGGAGAGGTGACTGTTGTGGGGTCACCTGTACACCTGAGCGATGCACCGATGCAGATCCGTCACCTGCCACCGCGACTGGGTGAACACACGCAACAAGTCTTGCAGGAGCTAGCGTTGCAGTTGCGCAGCGAGGCGGCAGAATGAGTGTCAAACTCGACATTCAGGGACATGTGGCCCGGGTTACACTTGATCGGCCAGAGCGGATGAACGCTGTGGACTCTGCCACCCACCAAAGGTTGAACGAGATATGGGATCAGATCGAATCCACGCCCGACATTCGGTGTGTCGTCTTGACTGGTGCCGGCGACAAAGCCTTTTGCGCCGGCGCAGACCTGAAAGAAAATACTGGGAAAAGCGGTGTCGAATATTGGCAAGGCATCAGCGATGATTTTTCCGGTCTGGCTCTGCGGCGCAGTCTGAAAATCCCCGTGATCGCACGGGTGAACGGCTTGGCCTTGGGCGGCGGGTTAGAAATGGTTTTGGGCTGCGATATCGTGATTGCGGCGGACAGTGCGCAGTTCGCCTTACCCGAGGCCAAAGTTGGGCGGGTACCTCTTGATGGCGGCATGGTCCTGTTGCAGCGCTTGATCCCACGCAACATTGCGGTGGGCATGATGATGACAGGTCATATGATGCAAGCCACTGAGATGGCGCATTACGGGCTGGTCAACGCGGTGGTGCCAGTGGCGGAGCTGGACGCCGAGGTCGACCGTTGGGTGGCCAAGATTCTGGCCAGTGCGCCGCTCTCTTTGCGGGCGATCAAATCCGTGGTGCGGCAAACC
>ENA-OSET01003495-OSET01003495.1-sediment-metagenome-genome-assembly--contig:-NODE-3495-length-14380-cov-3.508425_pt1 | contig 14380 bp, 13 predicted proteins | sample MGYA00237882_ERZ534229 | MGnify/ENA primary metagenome ERZ534229 (study PRJEB26408, sample SAMN06266212) | sediment metagenome | isolation source: Hudson Canyon methane seep mesocosm | place... | reverse complement strand
GGTCTGCCTGAGCCACAATGGCTTTGACGTTGATAAGCAGATGGCGGGTAAGGTGAGCGGGATTGACGTGATCCTGTCTGGCCACACCCATGACGCGCTGCCGGAACCTGTTTTGGTCGGCGACACCATTATTGTGGCGTCCGGCTCAAACGGCAAATTTGTCAGCCGTGTCGATCTGGATGTGCGCAACGGCCGTATGATGGGCTTTCGTCATAAACTGATCCCGATCTTCTCGGATGTGATCACCCCCGACCCTGAGGTGGCACAGCTGATCGATGATCAACGCGCGCCTTACATGGACACGCTAAGCGAAGTCATTGGCCAGACGGCAGATGATCAGACCCTGTACCGTCGTGGCAACTTTAACGGCACATGGGATGATCTGATCTGCGACGCACTGATTTCTGAACGGGACGCGGATATTGCCCTGTCGCCCGGTGTGCGCTGGGGGCCGTCTATCTTGCCCGGTCAGGACATCACCCGCGAGGATATCTGGAACGTGACCTCGATGAGCTATGGTGAGGCCTACAGGACTGAAATGACAGGTGAATTCCTGCATGTGGTGCTGGAAGACGTTGCCGACAACCTGTTCAACCCGGACCCCTATTATCAGCAGGGCGGCGATATGGTGCGCGTTGGTGGTCTTGGCTACCGGATCGATGTGACCAAGCCGCAGGGCAGCCGCATCACCGAGATGACATTGCTCAAAACCGGCGAGGTCATTGATCCGTCCAAGACCTATCAGGTTGCAGGCTGGGCGTCGGTCAATCAAGGCACCGAAGGTCCGAAAATCTGGGACGTGGTCGAGGCGCATATCGCCAAACAAGGCACCATTTCGCTTGATCCAAACAACAGTGTGAACGTGGTCGGAGCCTAGGCTCGGCACGCACAAGTAAGAGGCATCTGATATGTCAGATAAAGACAACGAACTGGTCAGCTCCCGGCGCGCCTTCCTTGGGGGGGCGGTGGCTGCCGGGGCAGGAGCGCTGACAACTGGCGCTGCACAGGCGCAAACAGCTGATCCCCTGATCACCGAGATCCAGCCCTGGGCACAGGGGTTCGGTGATGGTGTGGACGCGGTGCGCTATGGGTTGCCAACCGAACACGAAGGTGACGTGATCCGCCGCAACGTGGAATGGTTGACCGCCGATACCGTCAGCTCGATCAACTTCACCCCGATCCACGCCCTGGATGGCACCATCACCCCGCAGGGCTGCGCGTTTGAGCGGCATCACTCGGGCGCGATTGATCTGAAGAAGGACGATTATCGCCTGATGATCAACGGCTTGGTCGATAATCCACTGGTGTTTAGCTACGCTGATCTGGAGCGGTTCCCGCGTGAAAACCACGTCTATTTCTGCGAATGTGCGGCCAATACCGGTATGGAATGGGCCGGCGCACAGCTGAACGGCGCACAGTTCACCCACGGTATGATCCACAACATGGAATATACCGGCGTGCCACTGCGCACACTGCTGGAAGAGGCCGGTCTTGATACGACCGGCGACCTGTCGGGCAAGTGGGTCTTTGTCGAAGGCGCTGATGCCTCGTCAAACGGGCGTTCGATCCCGATGGAAAAGGCGCTGGATGACGTGTTGGTCGCCTTCAAGGCCAATGGCGAGGCGCTGCGCAAGGAACATGGTTATCCGGTACGGCTGGTTGTTCCCGGTTGGGAGGGCAACATGTGGGTCAAATGGATCCGCCGCATCGAGGTGATGGACGGCCCTGTTGAGAGCCGCGAAGAGACCAGCAAATACACCGATACACTGGAAGACGGCACCAGCCGCAAGTGGACTTGGGAGATGGACGCGAAATCGGTTGTGACCAGCCCCAGCCCACAGGCGCCGATCAAACATGGCACCGGGCCTTTGGTGATCACCGGTTTGGCATGGTCCGGCCGCGGCGCGATCACTCGTGTGGATGTGTCCAAAGACGGTGGCAAGAACTGGGAAACGGCGCGTCTGGCCAAGCCGGGCGAGAAGATGGCGCTGACGCGGTTCTATCTTGATACTGACTGGGACGGTTCCGAGATGATGCTGCAATCGCGCGCCATGGATGACACCGGATATGTGCAACCCACCAAGACGCAATTGCGCGAAGTGCGTGGGCTGAACTCGATCTATCATAACAACTGTATCCAAACCTGGCTGGTGCGATCTAACGGTGAGGCAGAAAATGTCGAAGTTTCTTAAATCAACAGCTTTGGCTTTGGCGGTTTCACTGATCGCAGCCCCGGCGTTTGCGGATAAGTTTGGTCTGGGGCGCACTGCGCTGCCAGAAGAAATTGCCGCCTGGGATGGCGACATCAGCCCCGATGGCACCGGGTTGCCGGTTGGATCAGGCGATGCGCTGGTCGGCGAAGAGATTTTTGCCGACAAATGCGCATCCTGCCACGGTGATTTTGCCGAAGGCATCGGCAATTGGCCCAAGCTGGCAGGCGGGGCAGATACGCTGAACCATGATGACCCGCTAAAGACCGTTGGCTCCTATTGGCCGTATCTGACAACCACCTTTGACTACATCAAACGCTCGATGCCCTATGGCGATGCCGGTAGCCTGCCGGATGATGAAGTCTATGCCATTGTGGCCTATATCCTGTATTCCAATGATCTGATTGAGGATGATTTCGTTCTTTCAAACGAGACGTTTTTTGACGTTGAGATGCCGAATGCGAACGGGTTCATCGTCGATAACCGGGCTGAAACGGAATATGTCCAATGGACAGGTGAGCCCTGTATGCAGGACTGCAAAGACGTGGTCGAAGTGACCATGCGGGCGCTGGTCTTGGATGTGACTCCTGATCAAGGTGGAGCTGCTGACGAAGAGGTCGTTGAAACAACTAAAGTTGAAGTTGAAGTGGATGAGGTGGCGATTGATGCAATCGACGCTGAACTGGCTGCTGCCGGTGCAAAGGTATTTAAGAAATGCAAAGCTTGCCATCAGGTTGGTGACGGTGCCAAGAACCGCACAGGGCCAATTCTGACCGGTATCGTCAATGGTGCGGCTGGCGTGGTTGACGGCTTTAGATACTCAAAACCACTGACCAAGGCGGCCGAAGGTGGATTGGTCTGGACCGAGGCAGAGCTGGCGGCCTTTCTGGCGAAGCCAAAGGCCTACCTGAAGGGTACAAAAATGTCCTTTTCTGGTCTAAAGAAAGAGAGCGATCAGGCCGCAATCATCGAATACCTCCGGTCGTTCGGAGGTTGATCGGGGCGGAATTTACCGCCCCAGACCCATGCAGCGGGTATTGCAGCAAGGGTTTCACGGTCACATAATCGCAGCACATGCGCTGGCAATAAGGGAGTGAAACTATGAAATCATTTTTGTTTGGCGGCGTGTTGGCTGTGGCAGCGATGGCGACCACGGCGGGGCTTGCGATTGCGGATGGTACGTCGACGGTCCATACATACGACGGCAGCTTTGATGATGCAGCATTCAGCCTGGAAAGCGCGATAATCGGCAAAGGCCTGAATATCGATTACGTCAGTCATGTCGGGGACATGTTAAGCCGGACAAAGCAGGATGTGGGCAGCGATATCACGCTGTTTGACAATGCCGAGATCTACATTTTTTGCTCTGCGGTTCTGTCACGCAAGATGATGGAGGCCGACCCCATGAATATTGCCCATTGTCCCTACGGTATATTTGTTGCGGATCGCGAAGGCCAGGTCATGGTCGGATACCGAAACTACCCCGAGGGCCCGATGCAAGAAGTCCAGGCCCTGCTGGCTGAGATCGTTGAAGAGGCGCTGGAGGAGTAATGGATTACCAAGGGTTTTTCAAAGACGCGCTGGACGATTTGCGCGAGCAAGGCAACTACCGCATTTTTGCAGAGCTTGAACGCCATTGTGGCGCCTTCCCAAAGGCAACATCACGTGGTGCCAATTCTGCCGGCGAGAATGCACTGGATGATGTGACGATCTGGTGTTCGAATGACTATCTGGGGATGGGGCAAAACCCCAAAGTTCTGGCCGCAATGCATGCTGCGCTGGATCGTTGTGGCGCGGGGTCTGGTGGCACCCGGAACATCTCGGGCACCACCCATGATCACGTGTTGCTTGAAGCGGAACTGGCGGACCTGCATGGCAAAGAGTCTGCGTTGCTGTTCACCTCGGGCTATGTGTCGAACTGGGCTGCATTGGGGACGATTGCGGGCCGCATTCCGGGCTGTGTTGTACTGTCGGACGCCCTGAACCATGCGTCGATGATTGAGGGTATCCGCCATTCAAAAGCCGAGCGGATGATCTGGAAACATAACGATCTCGAGGATCTGGAGGCAAAGCTGGCCGCACTGCCGCTGGACTGTCCAAAGTTGATTGCCTTTGAAAGCGTCTATTCCATGGACGGGGATATCGCGCCAATCGCGCAGATTTGCGATCTGGCGGACAAGTATAACGCCATGACCTATCTGGATGAGGTTCACGCGGTCGGCCTGTATGGTCCAAGGGGGGGCGGTATTGCCGAACGCGAAGGTCTGATGGACCGATTGACGGTGATTGAGGGCACCTTGGGCAAGGCCTATGGTGTTGTTGGTGGCTACATCGCCGCCTCGGATGAGCTGTGCGATTTTGTGCGTAGCTTTGCCAGCGGGTTCATTTTCACCACGGCGTTGCCACCGGCGATAGCCGCGGGGGCCGCGGCCTCTGTTCGTCATCTCAAGCAAAGCACTGTTGAACGCGACATGCAAAAATCCAACGTTGCAAAAGTGCGGGCGAAACTTGAGCAGGTGGGCATTCCACATGTGGCCAACGCCAGCCACATCATTCCGGTGATGGTCGGCGATCCGGTTAAATGCAAATTCATCTCGGATGTTTTGCTAAAAGACTATGGTGTCTACATTCAGCCCATCAATTATCCCACTGTTCCCAAAGGGACCGAGCGGCTGCGCATCACACCCTCTCCGGTGCATTCGGATCGCGACATCGACCACCTGATCACCGCGCTTGGTGAATTGTGGGAGCAGTGCCGGCTTGCACGGCAACCGATCGCCGCACAGTAGCCACTGGCTAAACGGTAAAACCGCCAATCAGAAAGGGATCTGATTGGCGGTTTTATCAAACGGCTTATTCGAACTCCATCTGTTCATAGACCCGGCCTGCGTTTTTGGTTGCAAGCTCTTCGAAGGTATCCAGATTGGCATAAGGCGACTGATCGACATAATAGGCATCCGCCAGGTCGCCATCATTTTCCAGATGGGTGCTAATTTTTGCGCGCAAATAGACCAGATAGTCACGGGTATAGCGCCGCACCTGATCCATATTGGTGGGATGACCGTGGCCGGGAATGACATAGGTGGCGTTTAGCGGTTCAAATGCGCTGTCCCATGTCTCGATCCAATCGGCGGTCATTGTATGCTCAAAAATCGGCAGCATACGCTCGTGGAAGGCCATATCCCCGGCAACGACCAGGCTTTTCTCTGGCAGCCAGACGACAATGTCGCCGGGGCTGTGGGCCGGGCCAAGGTAGCGGGCTTCGATCTGCACGCCGCCCATTTCAACCACATATGCGTCTTCAAATGTCTGAGTTGGAAGAGCGACAGTGGTCTTGTCCGCCTTCTCCATGACCCGTGCTTGCGCTGCCCGCAGGGATTGGCCGCCGTGGTTTTCGAATTCAGCGGCGGCGTCTGTGTGGGCTACAATTTCAACACCCTGATCCGCCCAGTATGAGTTGCCAAGCATGGCGTGGCCCTGACCGTTTTCGTTGAACACCAGCTTTACCGGTTGATCCGTCACAGCCCTGATTTCACGGTGCAGCGCCTCGGCCAGTTGGTAAGAGGCCCCGCCGTTGATCACCACAACACCGTCGCCAGTTACTATAAAGCTAAGGTTATTGTTGTGACCGGAATTTTCATAGGTTGGTGGCGCTGTTGCGCCAATCGCAGAGAACACACCCGGGATCACTTCGTAGGGTTTGGAATACAGGACCGAACCGGGATACTGATCGGCGATGTCTTCGCTGGCAAAGGCAGGGGAGGCGAGCAGGGCAAGCGCAAGGATGGAGTGTTTCATTATTATGCCTCCGCCACAAAGGCATAGCCGTCAGACATCTTGTCAACATAGCCAATGCCATTGCCTGTCAGGTGATATCCGATCACCCGGGTTTTTTCATGTGACAGCTGATCCATCAATCGGGTACGGGTTGCGGCCGCTGTTTCGGGGTCCTGATCTGAGCCTGATGCCCAACCGGGTTTCGCAAAGGCGATATGGTCATTGCCAATGCTGTCGCCAAGGATCATCACCGCCTCAGTTCCATTGCGGATTTCCAGCGCCATGTGACCTGGCGTGTGTCCAACTGTGGCGCGCGCGGCGATGCCCGGCATGATTTCCTCGCCGTCGCCAAACATGGTGATCTGATCTTCGATCATCGACAGCCTGCGTTGTGCGCCAACCGCGAAAGAGGCCCGCGATTCACCAACCGCATTTATGGTGTTCGGATCCATCCAGTAGTCCCATTCTTTCTTGCCGATCATGTAGCTGGCGCCCGGAAAGAGGGGATCGTCAAAATCATCCAGCAGCCCCCACAAATGATCCGGATGTGCATGGGTAAAGATGATGTCGGTCACATCTTCCGGTGTCACACCCAGGGCCGCCAGTGAGGTCAAAAGAATGCCGGAATTTGGTGAGAAATCCGGACCGGAACCAACATCAAACAGAACCGTCCGATCCCCTTGCCGCAGCAAGGTGACATTACAGGGCGGGGTCAGAACCTCGGCAGACTGCCCGTATCGGTCGAGAATGGGCAATAATTCATCCCTGGGCATCGGATCAAAAATAAAGCCGCCCGGAAGTGTCAGTGATCCATCGCTGACAACATCAATCTTGATGTCGCCCATAGCGATTTCTGCGTGAGCCGATCCGGATTGCAGGCCGAGTGCAGCGCCAGCCGTCAATGCAGCGCTGCCCGCAAGAAAATTTCTTCTGGGTAACTTCATCACTCTCTCCAATAATTCTTCTATTCGAATATGTATTATTGTTTCCTCTGGGGCAAGGCTTTCGGTCTGTGCCAGACATTGCGGCACGCTCGTGCCTTTCGGACCCGTCAGCCCTCCGCCCGGATGCAGTTACGGACATTGCCCATCCCTGTCCGTTTTGGAAAAATCACCAAAACGAGTCGATTTAGGTTTGTGGGTTAGATCTGGTGCAAGCCATTGGAAAAATGGTGACATCTGCAACGATGATTCAACCGGTGAAGACCCGACGCCAATCCTGCCAAGCGTTACGGTTTGGGGAACAATGGAAAGTGCCCGTTTGAATTCACGTTCACGGGTTGACCTGAAAGAGCTGACTGCTGGGCAGCCATTCCCATTGCCACAGCTTTCCAACCGTCACTTAGGCTGACCTCTGGGTCTGGTTGGAGGCCACGGACAAGCGCAAGAAAGCCTTTGTGCTGGTAGAACGTCGATCCGTTGTGATCCCCGGCCTCTAACAGGGTGGCGTCCACGGGGATTTCGCGCAGTTCCGGCCCCTTGGGTGACCTTGGGCTGATGATCAACTTCGGAGTAGGGGCCGCACCCAGATGATCTGGCCAGAACCGACCCGGGCCGGGAACCAGGGCTTCGACTTTACCATGCGGTCCAACAGCCGAAATTTCTTCCTGATAGCGCGCGCCTTCGGCAAACATGCAGAGTTCCAGCATTGCCCGCGACCCGTTGGCGAAGTCGACGATGACATAGCCATTGTCCAGAATATCTGGGGTTCTGTCGTCATAGGTTTCATCCAGATGGTTCACCGACTGGCTTGCAGAGGCCATAATCCGGACCGGTTCTGATTTCAGGACCAGACGCATCAGGTCGAAGAAGTGGCAGCATTTTTCGACGAAGGTACCACCTGTCTTGGCATTGAAGCGATTCCAGTCGCCGACTTTCTCGAGAAACGGAAAGCGATGCTCGCGAATGGTCAGCATCGCAACACCTCCGGTCGCCACATCCGCTTCCTTCAGCAGGGCCGCTATGGGCGGCATATAGCGATACTCCATCGCTACCCAGACAGGGGCAGAATACTCTGCGCGGAACTGTTCCAAGCGGGCGGCATCCTTGGGATCAGTGAACAGTGGTTTTTCAACCAGGATCGGCAAGGGCCGCAGTGCCTTGATGTGTTCCAGCTGTTCCATGTGGCAAAAGTTGGGACTTACAATGAGCAGGCAATCCAGCTCGGGCACAGCCAGGAGCGCGGCAAGAGACGAAACAAACACCGCATCAGGGGCCAGCACATTGGCCTTGGCTGCCATTTCAGGATCAGGCTCGTATATGGCGGCAACCCGGGTGTTGGGCAGCAGGGCGATATTGCGCAGGTGTTCCTGGCCCATCATACCGCAACCGATAATGCCATAGTTAATAGTGTCGGGCATGCCCAATTCCTTATTTCAGGCGCTGCACATAGAGCGCATTGTCTGTGTCAAACCAAGTGCGGGAAAATTCGACGGGATTCGGTCTGTCTGACCAGCTCAACCGTTCGATGTAACCGGTGACGGTGCCGGGTTGCAGAGGGAAAACCCTGGGTGACCAGTCGGGGACAGATCCGATCCCGACACGGTCTTCGGCGCGTGATATCCAGAACCCGAGCTGCTTCTGATAATAGTGATATAGCGAATCTGATATCGCTTCGAGGCGTACTTCGCCAGAGTCGGCATCAAGCCAGATCTCTTCGACGGCAATGATTGTATTATTGAGATAGCGCAAACGGCGGATGCGTGCGCCACTGGAAGAGGTGCCAAATTCGGGCAGATCTGCGGGTTTCTCGACTGTTTCCAGATCCAGGATATCAGCCCTTGGCAACCCGCCGCCTGCCAGGAGTTCCAGCCGGAACATTGCGTAGACGCTGGCCTCAACATTGCCGTGGCGGATGTAGTTACCTGATCCGTGTACCCGCTCTAATAGCCCTTTGTTTGTTAGCTCTTTCAGCGATTTCCGCAGGGTTCCAACGGATATCCCCAGCTGATTGGCCATGTCTCGTTCGGGGGGCAGTCGCTCTCCGTCCAATAGGCGGCCGGCAGCGATGTCGCGGATCAGCAACTCGCTGATCTGCACGTATTTTGGCAGTGCGGTTGTTGTCTGATTTGTCGGGGACATTTTATGCGTCAGCCTGTCACAGAGAAAATTGATACACTATTGATCTACATCATTGTGGGTGCTACGCAAGATGAAAGTGGAAGTGAGTTCAGGAGAATTTGGATGACCGTCGTTCCAGTAACATCAGCTGATTTGGATGCCGCAGAGGTTTCGTGGTTTGCTGCGCTGTGTTCCGATGATTACCAATTCCTGGGCGTTCCTGAGGGCGATCTGCGATCCTCGTGGGAGCATTGTTCGGACATCGTAAAAACCGCCGAGTCGCAGGGCTTTCGCAATGTCCTTTGCCCGTCTTCCTATCAGGTGGGGCAGGATACGTTGTCCTTTGTGGCGGGCTGTGCGCCGATCACGGATAAGATTAACATGTTGGCCGCCGTGCGCTGCGGCGAGGTGCAGCCGATTATGCTGGCCCGCACCCTTGCCACGCTGGATCACATGTTGAAGGGGCGGTTGACGGTGAACATCATCAGCTCGGACTTTCCCGGTGAAAAGGCTGACAGTGCCTATCGCTATCAGCGGTCCCGCGAAGTTGTCGAAGTGCTAAAGCAAGCCTGGACGCGTGATGAGATCAATCATCAGGGCGAGGTCTATACCTTTCAGGGCCTGACCACAGATCCGGTGCGCCCATATCAAACAGGTGGCCCGTTGCTGTATTTTGGTGGCTACTCTCCCTCAGCGCTGGAACTCTGTGGTGAACATTGTGATGTTTACCTGATGTGGCCGGAAAAAGAAGACGAGCTGGCCGGCCGGATGAAAGCGGTCCACGCAGTCGCCGAGAAATACGGCCGGACACTGGATTATGGTCTGCGTGTGCACATGATCGTTCGGGATACCGAAAAAGAAGCGCAGGAATACGCTGAGTATATCGTGTCAAAACTGGACGATGACTATGGCCGGAAGATCCGCGAGCGGGCTTTGGATGCGACCTCGCTGGGGGTTAGCCATCAGTCCAAGAACCGCGACGTTGCGGATGAGTATGGCTATATCGAGCCGAACCTCTGGACTGGAGTTGGCCGGGCGCGGTCTGGATGCGGTGCGGCGCTGGTTGGATCGACAGATCAAGTGATGTCCAAGATAGAAACCTATCAGAAAATGGGCATGCGGGCGTTTATCTTTTCGGGATACCCCCACATTGAAGAGGCCAAGCATTTTGGGGCTCGTATCCTGCCAAATCTGAAAACCTGTTCGCTGCCGCATGAGTACGGCCGCGTCCCAACTGATATGCCTGCGACACCGCTGGGCAATGGAGTACGTCGCTGATGGAACGCGTAAAATTTTCGTCTGATTTGTCGATGAGCCGTCTGGTTTACGGCATGTGGCGTATTGGTGATGATGCCGATACATCACCCGCCCATGTCCAAGCGAAAATCCAGTCTTGTCTGGATCAGGGCATCACCAGTTTTGATCAGGCCGATATCTATGGCGACTACAGTGCCGAGGCTGTTCTGGGGGGCGCGCTGCGCAACAACCCGGGTCTGCGCAATCAAATGGAAATCGTGACCAAATGCGCAATCGTCGCACCCTGCGGCCGTTACTCGGATGTTGCGGTTAAACACTACGACACTTCGCGCCTGCATATTGAAAAATCGGTCGAGCTGTCGCTGCGCGAGATGGCCATTGATCACGTTGATGTGCTGTTGATCCACCGCCCCGATCCCTTCATGGACCACCATGAAACCGGTGCCGCCCTGGACGGGCTGGTGACCAGCGGCAAGGTTCGGGCCATCGGCGTTTCGAATTTTCGCCCGTGGGATTTCGAGCTGCTGCAATCGGCGATGTCTGCTCCGCTGGTGACCAACCAGATCGAAGTCAGCCTGGGTGAGATTTCATCCTTCACCAACGGTGATCTGGCGTTCCACCAAAGGCTGGGACAGCATCTGATGGCCTGGTCACCGCTGGGTGGCGGGGCCTTGATTGGGGCCGAAGGGGCGATGGGCGCGCTGCTGGACGAAATCGCCGGTGAGAACGGTGTCGATCGCAGTGCAGTGGCAGTGGCTTGGCTGCTGGCGCACCCCGCGAAATTGCTGCCGGTTCTTGGAACCAATAATCTGGAGCGCATTGGCCGAATTTCCGATGCGCTGAAGGTCAATATGGACCGTGTCACCTGGTTCCGCCTTTATGAGGCCGCTTTAGGTGGTGAGGTCGCCTGATGCCGGATGGGGCGATGGATATGCCGGTGACGTTTGCACCTGAAGCGGGCAACGCACGTCAGTTGCGGGATGCTTTTGGCCGGTTCGCCACTGGCGTCACCGTGGTGACAGCCCCAAGCGAGGACGGCCCTGTTGGGATTGTCGTCAACAGTTTCTCTTCTGTCTCATTGGACCCGGCGCTGGTGCTCTGGGCACCAGCCAAAACGTCGCGCCGGTTTCGGTATTTCGCGGCAGCGAAACATTACGCCATTCATGTTCTAAGCGCCGACCAGACCGAATTGTGCCAGGGTTTTGGCAAAAACGCCCATGCGTTTGACGACATTATACATCACCTCAACGCGCAGGGCGTGCCGTTGATCGAGGACTGCCTGGCCCGTTTCGAATGTACCAAAACAGCCGCATATGACGGCGGCGATCACATGATTGTGGTCGGCAGAGTTGATCAGGCCGAAATGCGGGATGGGGATGCACTGACATTTTACGCAGGGAAGTTTGGGCAAGCAGCACAGACGTAAACACGGACACTGGGAAGAGGATCCCGGTGTATTAAAGGGAGAGCCAAATGGGAGGACTGTTGGCGGTGCTAGCGCCGATTAGCATGGTAAACGCTCAGCTGTTAAAGCTTGGGCGTGCAATCGGCATTGTGGCCGTGGCGCTGATGGTTGTGTCGATCCTGGTGCAGGTCTTTTTCCGTTATATCTTGAACAGCGCGTTACCCTGGCCGGACGAAGCGGCGCGCTTTTGCATGTTGTGGATGACGGGCCTGATGGCGCCAACTGCATTTCGGCAAGGTGGATTTGTGGCCATTGATATGTTGGCCGTCGCACTGCCGCGCATCGCCAGTCAGATATTGTCACTTATACTGCTGACAGTGACGCTGCTGGTGCTGGTTGTCGCCGTGAAAATTGGCTGGGGCGAGGTCACTGGATTTGGCGGTCGCTTTGCCACTGCCTCGCTATATGTTCCAATCTCATTTGGCTTTGACGACTGGCTGCGGGTTCCCCGGTCGTGGATGATGGCCTCGTTGTTGGTCGGGGTGATCCTGTTGGTCATGGTCAATGTCGAGCTTATCTTGCGCGCGATCGTAAGACTTCTTGGTGGTGGCGACCATTTGCCGGACCTTTCAGACCCCTCTAGCGCGGTAGGAGCTGACTGATGCTGATATGGTTTCTGCCTGTCTTTCTGATCTTCCTGATGATTGGCCTGCCGGTGTTTTTTGGCCTGCTGGCCGCGCCGGGCCTGCTGCTGTATCTCAACGGTCAGGAACGCGACATCACGCTGCTGTATCGCAATGTTTACAATGGCATGGATAGTTTCCCGCTGATGGCGATCCCGTTTTTCATGCTGGCCGGCGAGCTGATGAACAAAGGCGGCATCACCATGCGTCTGGTCGAGTTTGCCCAGGCATTGATGGGACACTTACGTGGCGGTTTGGCGCATGTGAACATCCTGTCGTCGATGCTGTTTGCCGGGCTGTCCGGCTCGGCAGTGGCCGATACATCGGCCTTGGGCAGCATGTTGATCCCGGCGATGGAGAAACAGGGATACAGCCGAAAGTTCTCGGCTGCGATCACTGCGGCCAGCTCGGTTATTGGGCCGATCATTCCGCCATCGGGCATCATGATCATCTATGCCTATGTCATGGGCGAAAGCGTCGCGGCGCTGTTTCTGGCGGGCATCGTTCCGGGTATTCTGGTTGGTGTTGGTCTGATGCTGGTGGTCAAGGTGATGGCCGACAAATACGACTTCCCGGTTGCCAGCAAGAAATCCACCTGGCCGGAACGGGGCAGGGCGTCGCTAAAGGCGTTTTTCCCATTGATGACCCCAGTGATCATTCTGGGCGGTATTCTGGTCGGTGTCTTCACCCCAACAGAGGCCGCCGCTGTCGCCGTTGCCTATGCATTGTTCATTGGTTTCTTTGTGATGCGCACGCTGACGATCAGCGAGATTCCTGCAATTCTAAGCAAAGCCGGGTTGATCTCCTCTGTGGTGCTGCTGTTGGTCGGCGCGGCGATGGCATTTAAAACTGTTGTCAGCCTAAGCCATGCGCCGGAACAGCTGGCCTCGTTCATACTGTCCCTGTCCGAGAACCCCCTGATCTTGTTGTTCCTGATAAATCTTTTGCTGTTTGTCGTGGGGATGTTCCTGGATGCCGGCCCGGCGATCATCATTCTGGGGCCGATCCTGGGGCCAATCTTTGTCGATCTGGGTGTTGATCCGATCCACTTTGCCATCATCATGAGCGTCAACCTAACGGTCGGTCTCGCAACGCCGCCAATGGGCTTGGTGCTGTTTGTTGCCTCGGCGGTGTCCGGAGAACGGGTCGAGGCCATTGCTAAAGCCATTCTGCCGTTTCTGCTGGTTGAAATTCTGGTGATCTTTTTGATCACCTACGTCCCCGCCATTTCCATGACAATCCCGCGCCTGACCGGGTTTGCGAACTAATTAAGTATAAAAGGGAGGAACCACCTATGCTTAAGACGACCCTCAAAACGCTGTCCATAGCGGCCCTGTTGGCCGGCTCTGCGATCAGTGCGATGGCAGCCGACTACACAATTCGAGCGACTGCAAACTCTAACGAAAACGACGAAGACTATGATGGTCTAGTTGTTTTCAAAAACTATGTCGAGGCGGCCTCAAATGGCGCTATCGAGGTAGAGTTGTTCATCGGTACACAGCTGTGCTCGAACGGAGCGGAATGCTTGCAGGGTGTGGCGGATGGCTCGATTGATGTTTATATCTCCACTTCCGGCGGCGCGTCGGGCATTTTCCCCTATGTGCAGGTTCTGGATCTGCCGTATCTGATGGCAGACGACCGTATTGCCGAGCATGTCTTGTCAGGCGATTTTACCCGCACAATGCGTAAGATGGCATTGGCTGACTCTGGCGACGCGATCCGCCCGATGACCATCGGCAACACCGGCGGCTGGCGCAATTTTGCCAATACCAAGCGCCGCGTGACCGAGCCTGCTGATATGGAAGGTCTGAAAATCCGCACCGTGGTTGCCGACCTGCCGCAAGAATTGGTCAAATCACTGGGCGCATCGCCAACTCCGATCCCGTGGCCCGAACTGTTCACCTCGTTCCAGACCGGCGTTGTTGAAGGTTCCAAGAATGGCATCACCGATATCATGGGCATGAAGTTCCCTGATGCGGGACTGCAGTA
>ENA-OSET01003494-OSET01003494.1-sediment-metagenome-genome-assembly--contig:-NODE-3494-length-14380-cov-5.162833_pt1 | contig 14380 bp, 16 predicted proteins | sample MGYA00237882_ERZ534229 | MGnify/ENA primary metagenome ERZ534229 (study PRJEB26408, sample SAMN06266212) | sediment metagenome | isolation source: Hudson Canyon methane seep mesocosm | place... | reverse complement strand
ATCTCCGGCTCCCACGCAACCATCGAGCTGCAAGGCGCAGGATTTGTGCTGATCGATCACAACACCAACGGCACCTTTCTCAACGGCAGTCTCAGCCCCACCGGCAGAGATGTACGCACCGAACTCAACGACGGCGATCTGTTGACGATTGGCAAATACGTCTTGGCAGTGGCAATTGTGGCGGCTGCCACTGCACCTAGCAGTAGCTTTCTGGATGATTTTTCTGCCGCTTCAGATGAGTTATCGCATTTGCAATGGGTGCCGCTGGATAAAACCCGAGACTTTGATCTGCCGTTCATCACCGAAGTCGTTCTGGCCGAAATATCTGGCCGCCTGACACAAACCGGCGCGCCGGCTTCGGTGCCATTTTTTAAAAATAACGACGAATCCAGCGAAATGCTGCGGCTGCGGGGCTATGTACTGCCCGATTAACCGTCAGATCACCAGAATCAACCCTAGGATGCTGACCGATAAGATGCCTAAACCACATAATTCACGTCGGGTGATCGGTTCTTTAAAGAAAAAGACCGTCGCCAACAGGCTGAATATCAGTTCGATCTGACCCAGCAAAATCTGCAAATTTCGGTGTATATTCAGCACTTGTTGAACTATTCGTAGCTTTATTATAATAACCCCCTATTATCCATGATAAAGGGGAGTCTGACTGAGAGACCAGACGAATTTCTTGCGTTAAATTATCAGCTTCTAAATGATTAATATAAATATTATAAAAAATTAATATTTCTTAAGCCGCTGATTTTTAGCGTTTTTATTTTTATGCTCAGTTTTCTCTGCTGCAAAGCTTGTACTTGCTTGACAGCTTAATGCGACAACTATCGCAATGGTAGATAGTTTGAAGTTAGTAGTCATGTATTTTGCCCTCTTACACTAATATTAGCAGCGCCATATTAGTTACTAGTTATATTTATAATATTTTCTTCCCCAGAATTAATATAGAGATCAATGCAAACGTTTGCAAGTTTTTTTTGCAAACGTTTGCATTATTGTTCTTTCAATTGCATTACTAGCTAGATATGTAATACTTCGTCGGCATTTATATTTTATTAATTTTGGAAATAAACGGAATTGGCTAACGAAAATAAACTTACTTTGGCAGGGCTTGCTAAATTAGCTGGCGTATCAACGTCAACGGTATCAAGGGCTTTGAATGATAACCCATTGATAAAAAAAGAAACCCGTGAAAAATTACAAGCATTAGCGAGTGAAAATAATTTCAGCCTAAACCGAGCGGCTAGCCGTTTGCGCACGCAAAAAACAAATGTTGTCGCGGTAATTTTAAACTTAACTGACAATACCGATCAAAGTATCAGTGACCCATTTTTGCTTAAAGTGGTGGGTGATTTGAATCAAGCGCTTAATCAAAGAGGTTATGAATTACTGTTGTCTAACTCTTTTATGGCAACACAAGATTGGGCAAATTACTTTATAGGTAGTAGTCGTGCAGACGGCATTATTGTTATTGGGCAGGGTAAAAGTACCGAAAAAATTGAAAAAGTGGCTAAATCTAATGCACCACTTGTAGTTTGGGGCGATCCAAAAGCGCATGCAAACTACGCGGTTGTTGGTAGTAATAATGAGTTAGGCGGATATCAAGCGACTGAACATTTAATAAATACGGGTTGCAAGCGTATTTTGTTTCTTGGTGATCCTGAACATGCAGAAATGAGTGAACGCTATAAGGGCTATGGGAGAGCGCTAAAAGAGTATGGTATTAATATTAGTGATGAATTAACACTAGCATGTGATATTACCAGTAAAGTGGCGTACGAAAGAATTGGCGATTTAATTCTTGATAAGGGGTTAAGTTTTGATGGCATTGTTGCATCAAGTGATATGGTCGCCCTTGGCGCTTTAAAAGCCTTGAAAGAACGCTATATTAGTATTCCTAATGATGTTGGCATTGTAGGGTTTGATGATATTGCGATGGCTGAGCTTTTTCACCCGTCACTGACCACGATTAAACAAAATACTAAATCGGCGGCTAAAATAATGGTCGAACAATTATTAGCACAGTTTAACGGGGAAAAAGCTAAGTCGGTTGTTATGGATATTCAGTTAATAGCACGAAACTCTACGCGTTCTATCTAATAATCGTTAAACCCTCTTATTATTAGCGCACAAATGCAAACGTTTGCATTTGTGCGCTTTTGGTTATAGACTAAACTTAACTATCCAATAATGAGTTTATTCATGTCACGTTTTATAACCATATGTGCAATTGCCGCAAGCTATTTCGTTTTTGCTATTCTGCTGAATAGCGTTGGTACTGTCATTCTTCAGTCAATAAATAGCTTTGATATAAGTAAACCGCAAGCGAGTTCATTAGAAGGGTTTAAAGATCTATCTATCGCTTTTGTTTCTTTTTTTGTGGCATCTGTTATTCCTCGAATAGGTTATAAAGTTGCACTGTCTGTGGGTTTAGCGATAGTAACCGTTGCTTGTTTCTTAACGCCCGTTGTTGGTAACTTCGTCGTGATCAAACTACTATTTGCCTGTATCGGTGTGTCGTTCGCGCTTGTAAAAATATCCGTTTACTCAATTATTGGTCAGTTAACATATTCAGTAAAGTCTCATTCCTCACTGCTTAACACCATAGAAGGTATTTTTATGTTGGGCAGTTTATCTGGCTATTGGTTATTTAGTTTTTATATTGATGGAAACTCTGCTGAGTCTACGCAATGGATGAATGTTTATTATGTGCTTGCCGTTATTTCTTTATTAACCTTAGTGTTAGTGAACTTTTCTTCGATTAGCAAAGCTGAGCAGTCTTTGACATCGACAAGTATATTTACTGATTTTATTGAAATGGTAAAAATGAGCTATCAAGGATTGGTACTGATTTTTGTTATTTCAATTTTTCTGTATGTATTAATCGAGCAAGGGATCGGCACTTGGCTACCTACTTTCAATAGTGAAGTCTTAGGATTACCTACCAACATTAGTGTTCAGATGACGAGTATTTTTGCCGCTGCATTAGCGTTAGGTCGATTATTGGCAGGGCAAATACTACGTTACATAAATTGGTATACGTTTTTGAATATCTGTTTAGCGGGTATGGCACTAATTATTCTATTACTGCTGCCATTAACGCACGAGCCTACTACGGGTTTAGTCACCAGTGTTTTTGACGCTCCAGCCGTTGCATATTTACTTCCATTAATTGGTTTAATGATGGCGCCTATTTATCCCGTATTAAATTCAGTGATGCTCAGTAGCTTAGCGCGCTCTAAACACTCATCTATGACTGGGCTCATTGTAGTTTTCTCCGCACTTGGAGGCACAACGGGATCTGTTATTACTGGGTTTTCTTTTGAAGCACTCGGTGGTCAACAAGCCTTTTATCTTTCGTTAATACCTATGGGGCTCTTAGTCGCTAGTTTGTATTTTTTTAAAGTCGCAACAGCGAAGCATTCTGTTTAAAGAAATAACAACAAGGTTATCCCATGATGAATACCGAATTATTAAATCAACAAGTTAAAGAAAGTTTACATTTTTTTGAAAGTGAATTATTCAAAGATGTGCAAATGAGTGGCTTGTTTAGCGACAGTAAAACTTTTGCTGACGCTATGCCAAAAGCTTCTTATGTGGAAATCTTACAAAGTTACCATAACGAAAAAATAGATATCACGACGTTTAACCTGAAAAATTTTATTGAAGGTTATTTTGATATTATTAAATATGAAGAAGTACGCAGTGAAACCGTAAAAACCAGTATTGAACAACATATTGACTCATTATGGACAGTGTTAAAGAAGAATGCTGATACCAATAGAAACGATTCTTTATTACCTTTAAAAAAACCTTATATAGTTCCCGGTGGAAGGTTTAGAGAGATTTATTACTGGGACAGTTATTTCACTGCATTAGGTTTAGTTGAGTCAGGAAATATTGCTTTAGCTGAATCTATGTTGAGTAATTTTTTAGATCTACAATCAAGCTATGGCTGTATTCCTAATGGTAATAGAAGTTATTACTTATCTCGATCACAGCCACCTATTTTAGGCTTGTTAGTTGACTTACTTTTACCTTTTCAGTCAGATAAACAACAATTTATAACAACGCATATTATCGCAGTTGAAGCCGAATATAAGTTCTGGATGAAGGGAAAAGAGCTGGGTTCAGATGAGGTACTTGAATCTGGACGAATTGTTAAAATGCCAGACGGAAGTTTGTTGAATCGATATTGGGATGATAATGCTTCTCCACGCCCGGAGTCATATCGTGAAGATATTGAGTTGTTTAACGAATCAAAACCTGATGATGCTGAATCTTTTTATCGCAATATACGTGCTGCTTGTGAATCTGGTTGGGATTTTAGCGCTCGTTGGTTAAGTGAAGATCATTCATTAGCGTCAATTCGTACCACTCGTATTTTACCTGTTGACTTAAATTGCCTATTGTACAAACAAGAAAAGTTACTCGCTCAGTATCATGAAATGCTTGGTAATGAAGCATCGAGTATTGTTTATGTAAAGTATGCGACAACAAGAAAATCAGCAATACAGCGTTATATGTGGTCTGAACATGATGGTTTTTATATGGACTATGATCTTGATAAAAAATCGAAAAGTTCAGTCAAATCTTTAGCGAGTGTATTACCTTTATTTGTTGCGTTAGCTGATGCGAAACAAGCTGACCAAATTAGTAAGGTAATTGAAAATGAATTTTTACAGCGAGGAGGTTTAATCACGACTGCTATTGAAACAGGTCAACAATGGGATTCACCAAATGGTTGGGCGCCATTGCATTGGTTTGCTGTTCAAGGCTTAATTAAATATGAAAAACAATGTTTAGCACAAACCATTAAGAACCGTTGGCTTAATACAGTAGAGTCGTATTTTCAGCAAACAGGAAAAATAATGGAAAAATATAATGTTTGTCAGCAAAGCCATAAAGCCGAAGGCGGAGAGTATGATGTACAAGAAGGTTTTGGTTGGACAAATGGTGTGCATGTCGCCTTTAGCGCGTTATGTTTTAGCGAAAGAGATTAAACTGGATCTTTTACAAGAGCTAATTATAGCCATAAAGGTTACTCACATTAGTGCTCGCAATCATTTTTTGTAGTCAAATGAATAACCGTTGGTGTTTTATTATAATTCAGGTAAAATGCGCGGCGAGTTGACCAGACAATCGCTGCTTTATCGTTGTATCAGATGTGCAAACTGAAGATATACGGATAAGGGGGAGGAAAGTCCGGGCTCCAATGAGCAGGGTGCCAGGTAACGCCTGGGCGGCGTGAGCCGACGACAAGTGCAGCAGAGAGAAGACCGCCGATGACTTCTTCGGAAGAACAGGTAAGGCTGAAAGGGTGCGGTAAGAGCGCACCGGATTACTGGTAACAGTAATTGCAGGGTAAACTCCACCCGGAGCAAGACCAAATAGGGTTTCATGACTATTTGAACGTAAGTTTAAATAGTATAAGCGTGGTTCGCGTGGAAACCGGGTAGGTTGCTTGAGCCTTAGAGCGATTTAAGGCCTAGACGAATGATTGTCACTCTTCTTCGGAAGAGATACAAAACCCGGCTTATAGTGTTAGCTCACAAATTTTAGTAACTGCTTGTTTTCGTTAATGGAAGCAAGCAGTTTTCTAAAATCCTTTCATATCAATTCGTTACAATCAAAAAAATGGTACACGGTTAGTGACACGGTACTGATTTCTATACACATAAATCGACGCTGAAATTTTCGACTGAAATTGCGCTTCGGAAGTTATTTAGGCTCAGATTTTTTCCTGATAAACTTTTCAGCTCAGCATTAATTTCAATGTTTTAAAATCTCAAATAATTGGTACACACTTTGGTACACGGTTTTAAAAAATTGGCCAACTTGAGTTAGTAAATTGCAGGCAGTTACAGGGTTTAAGTATTTATACCTTAGGAAAAGTACTTTTTATGTGAGAGTTAAAGTACCGAAACACCTTGGCGCGAGGGAAATACGGCTCTGCTTACGAACGCATAAACTAAGTGTTGCAATATTGGTTTTAGAGCGTCTTCTACCGTTAATTTCTTCGTTAAAACAACTTGTTATTCGCTCAAGAACATTAGACACTGACTCCACTTGTCTGCAGTTTACCAAAATCAAGGATGCTATGTTGAAGCAGTTAGAAATATCCGATATTGACCCGATGATAGCTAAGCTTGAACAAGGTTATAGTGATAAGGGGCATACCGTTAATGCCCTATCAACCGGTTCATTATTAGGCTTGAATGAGGTCTTTAAAGAGCAATATCTTTATATCGCGCAAGCACAGAATAATGAACAACGATTAGTACGCTTTAGTGAAGTGGTAGTAGGTTTAACCCAATAGCAGAAGTGGCCTTTCTTAGAGTCTATTTCAACCGTTATTAAAGCCATGTCTTTTGTTGATAGTGATAACGTTGATAACGATGAAGGGTTAAAAGACCAAGCAAGCCAACTACTGAAAGCTTCGGGGTTTAATATTGATCAAGACTCAGTGTCCTATCGAGTATTACTTAGCAAATTAAAAGCGTCTAATGATTTGAGAGATGAATTACTTAGTTCAATATTTACGGGTGATAGCATTGGTGAGCGAGAGCTGAAGTCATTGATTAGTTTATCACCCGTTGCACAGCAGCTTAGTACTATTGAGCCTCTACAACCTAAATCTACCAAACCCTTATTTTCTCAAGTCTATGCCGAATTCCTAGCGCATAAAATTAATAAAGATAAACTGTCCCTGAAAATGCAGCAGAGTTACGAGCGCATGCACATAGTTTGGCTGGCATTAGTTGAAGATAAACCTATTGATAGCTATACCAAACAAGATATTGGTCGATTTATAGATAGGTGCTTTGAGTTACCTAGAATGAATATTGGCCCATACAATAAAATGACATGGGAGCAACGGCTTGAAGTTGATGCTCCCGACGAAGATCTTCAATCACCCAAATCAGTTCAGCAATACCACAAGTGGGTTATGGGTGTTTTCTCCTATGCTAAACGTGACACTATTGCCTACATTACCATTTCACCCTGTTCAATTAGACGTAACTTTAAAGCTAGAGTACGCGGAATATTCAATGATAAAGAACTATCGGCATTGTTAAATTCCGCTAAACAAGAACGCACTAAATGGAAAAAGTGGGTCATTTACCTTGGCATTTATACTGGTGCTAGACGTGGCGAGTTAGTTCAGCTTAGGAAAAGTGATGTGAAGCTTGATAAAGAGTCACGCCGCCATTATTTGATCATAACCGATGAACATGCTACTCAAAAACTTAAAACAGCTCACTCTAAGCGGCTCATACCATTACATAATGCATTAATAGATGCTGTGTTTATTGAGTATGTTAAAAGTTGCGAGGACAGGGTTTTTTATGAGCTGTCTAATGTTGAGGTTGTAACGGGTTGGATGCCGCGCCATATGGCAAGTCTGAGTATTCCTCCTACCAATGAGTTTGATCATATCCGTTCTTTTCACAGCCTGCGCCATACCTTTATAACTAAGAGCATGAGTGAGCCCAATGTTAATATTAACTTGCTTCAACAAGTTGTTGGCCATGAAATTAGTAGCTTTGGTATTACTAGCAACTACACGCACAAAGTTACGGATATAAAGAATTTAATTCCGATTATTGATGCGTTTGAAGTGTAATAAAACTTAGGGATAGAGTTTTGAAACGGAAAATATTACTTGTACTTTTAACGGCTCTCGCATTTGTGGGTAGCTTTTTCCTCGCTAATCATTTTTCAGAGAAAAAATTGATTTGCCAGATCAAGTTGCTCAAAGTATTAGGTGGTTTGAATCCCTATTTTTAGATACCCAAGAACTTGAAGCAGTTAGTACTGAAAGGCTAGATAATAATACAGTAAAACTCGACATAGATGATACGGAGCAGAATTACTCGCATGTAGAAGTCGGTAATCGGCATGTATGTGTAGATACATCATTAGGTGAGTTGAAATATAAAAAGGTTGGTAATATCTTCACGTGGACAGATGATAACGATGTTTATCATGTTAGCGATAAAGCACCAGATGAGGGGCAGTTTGAACTACTTGATTACGCAGGTGAAAAGGTTTTCGATTACTTCTCTTTAGGTTTAAATACCGAAAGACTACCTTATAATTTCCATCAAAAACTTACCGCAAAGCTGAATAAGCTATTTGAACTATACGGAAGATTACTTGATAGCTCAGCCTTAAAAAAAGTAGATATTAACTTGCGGGTATATCAATCGAAAATGGCTTTTGAGCAAGTAAAGAAACGACATAACATGTCTAGTGGCGACAATATTAACGGTTTTTATAGTCATGGTAATAATCAGGCATATTTACTATTTCGAAATAATGAACGAACAATGCGTACGGCTGCGCATGAGGCAACACATGCGATTAACCGCGCAATTATTGGGTATACACCAAGGTGGCTAAATGAAGGGCTTGCTGAATATAGTGAATACATTCAAGTGGCAGGTAATTCAGCTACAGTTTATCCGAATAAAGATTGGACGAATAAATACTTTATATCAAAACCTCTATTGCCTTTATCTAGCTTATTTTCAGCTAGCAGAAGTCAGTGGAATTCAGGCTTAAGGCAACAGTTATACACAACTAGTTGGGCATTTGTTTATTTCATGATGGAGCACCCACAACGTAAAACAATACTAGCTAAGCTGATTAAGAGCGAACAAAAAAATCTTTGTAATATTATCGATAGAAATAAAGTTGAACAGAAATTGGAGGTACCATTAAACGTGCTACAAAAGCAGTTTTCAAGTTGGTCTAAGTCAAAGCTTAGAAGGCAATCAATATAGTCTATGCAGGATGATGTAATAGGAAGGCATGAGGGGTTCAAAATCCGTTGCCTTCGGGCGTGACTTTTCAAGTCCGTCTTCCTGTACCAATTCAATTGATTTATTGCTTGAATACAAGAAGCCAGCTTAGGCTGGTTTTTTTGTGCCTAAATTCTGTATAGCCATTCCTAACCCTTCAATATCCGTCGTATCAAGCCCCATTAGAAAATTAAGGGGGACGAAATGCCAAGGCATAAGTTCATGTTATTTAGTGTAAATTTTTTTATAATTGCTTTTGCTAAGATTATTTTGTTTTATCAAATTTCATTTTGAGCTATGTGAATATTGACTTCTTTGGTATGACCAGTATATATTACAGATAGAAATGGATTTCATATATTGCCAATGGGACGGTATCTAATTTTTAAATTGTAAATTTAACATCAACTATATCTAGTCGATGTTTATTATTTTGAATATATGATACCTATGAATAAATTAGCAGTAAACCAACTAAAGATTGGTATGAAAGTCGTTAAATTAGATAGAAAATGGCTTGATACCCCCTTCTTAAAACATACCTTCGTAATTAAGTCTGAAAAGCATTTAGTTCAACTACGAAACACATGTGAATATGTCTTTGTAAAGTCAGGGTCGTCATTGAGTTATATTGACAATGAAAGTGTGTCGACTCAAAATAAAGAAAAAGAAGGAAAAGCCGCTTTATCAAAGTCCTTTAAGCTATTAAATGTTATCTTTAATGACTTGACCACGAGCTCTTATTTGAGCTCTAAAAAGGTAAAAGAGGTTGTTAATTATTTAACTGTTCAGGTTTTAGCCGACTCTAAAACCTATGAGTATTTAAATACTATCCAAAGCAAATCCCCCTGCATTGCGCATAAATCATTAAGAGTACTGATACTCTATTTAACAATGTGTAAATATTTAGGCATAAAAAAAGACAAACTATTGAGTCTTGGCTGTGCTGCCTTACTGCATGATGTAGGAATGGTTAAGCTTCCTATTACGTTCGATAAACCAGAAAAATTGACTGTAACAGAAAGAGATCACGTTCTGTGCCACACTCAAATAGGCGTAAAGCTTATTGAAGAAAATAAAGAATTCCCTAGTCTCGTGAGTCGAATTATTGAATCACATCATGAGCATTTTAATGGTACAGGTTACCCGGCTGGGTTAGCCGGTCGAGATATAAACCTCTATTCAAGGATGCTTACCTTGGTTTGCACATATGAAGCAATAACTCGTAACAGAAATTATAAGAGTGCCTTATGTTCTTATTCTGCTATTTCAGAGTTAGCCAGAGTTTCAGGAACTATGTTAGATCCTCGTCTTGTCGCTAGGTTTATTGAAGTGATAAGGGAGTTTCCTGTCGGCACTCAAGTAAAAACATTTGATGGAGATTTCGTTAAAATTTTAGCTAAAGTGGGGGGGGGGAAATATCAAGTTACCTTAGCCTCTTCTGAAAATTGCGATTGTAACTTCCTACTAGATAGTGATGTTTTTGAAGGGGTGGTTTATGAATAACCTAAGTATTTTGCAAAATAATAGCACTTATACGTTAGTAGCCCCTGATGAAGAAAAATTAACACCTTGCTATAACAGATGTCGGGATTGTCCTTTGTTTCCATATGAACAACTTGCAAGTGCAAATATTGATAAAGGAGAGAACCTTGGTACTTTTATTATTCATGGCGAACACCGCAAAGTAAGTTCTCAAGGGTTTAGGTTGATTTGCGCCTTAACGCGTCACAGGAACACAGTATTACCAAAAGATTATTTAATTCAATATGTTTGGCCAGAATCTACTATTGTAAGAAATAACTTAAATGTTGCTATTTATGATTTACGAATTTTGTTACGAGGATCGTTAATTGATATTGAAAACCACCGAAAAGAAGGTTATTGCTTAAAGTTATAGAATAATTGCAGTACTTTAATGAAGCTGAAAATAGCATCCTACACTTAGGAGCTTATTTTCAGCTTTATTCATAAATAGAGCTTAAATAGTATTTTTCTTCTTCTGTAAGTGTATTAATTTCTTTCTGTTGACTAATACTTTTTAGTTTTACCTCTTCGGTTAACATCTGCATTAATCCCATGCATACATCGAGGAAGTACTCATCTTTTTTTGTAAACATTATTGCTTTATTTTTCAATAGATTAATATCGATAGGAACTACTTCACTAGATATGTATTGTGCTGCTATTTCAAATTCAGAAATTATTTGAGCATGAGTGAGTTTATCCATTATTTGACTCCAATACCTGTTTCCAGTTGTGGATTAAAATAAAACCCTTGAATTTTTACACCTTTAATATTCGATATAAACTCTACCTGTTTTTTCGTTTCTACCCCTTCAACTATAAGGAGGTGCTCTTGCTTTAAGTAAGTTAATAAACTTTTTAGGAAGTTTATGTCTGTGACTAAAAGCCCCCAAAAGAGTTCTTTCGCAACTTTGATTGCACTGAACTTCACTTTTTTTGAGAGGACTATGTCGAAATTTGACTGATTATTGCCAAAATCATCTAACCATAAGCTGATGTTTGAAATCTTGTTTATTTCGTCAAGTATCCCGTATTCGTAAACGCCTAATTCTTGGAGATCGCTTTCTAATAACTCAAAAGCTATCTTTTGCTCATTGTGACTCAACAACAATGGAAGGAGTTCACCAAGCCTACGTATAACTTGTATAGGCGTGTTTAGGCTAACGGTATAATTTTTTATAGAGGGCTCTGCTAATATGGCGGTTAAAATCAATTTAAACAACTGCACATGTTCACTCTCTGTTAAATGTTGAAAAAAGCTGTAGGCAGCGATGCTTGAGTCTTGATTAGCCACGGAGCATAAAACCTCTATGTTTTCACAGGCGTAAGGTGGAGTGATAATCTTCTCTATGCGAGGTGAAATAACCACTTCCCCCCAGATTACACTGGTGAAATCAATATTATTTAAGCTAAACACTCTGTATCCTTAATTAGCTCTATTTCATCATTTGATGAGGTTAGAGCATAACCAAAACCTCTGATATTCTGTATTTTTATATTAGTATGTCTAAGGGTTGTTCTTATCTCTGATATTGTAACGGTGAGGTTATTCCTCACCACTAAACTGTCAGGCCAACCATATTCATGTAAATAATTAAAGCTGACAGAGGAGCCTTTACATTGTAAAAGGGCACAAAGTACTCTCAATGCTCTATTTGAAAGTTTTATTCTTTTATCGTCAAAGATGATAGACTGGGTAATACTACATAATGATATATTGCCGCTAAATACCAAAGACCCTTTGACTTCGCACTGACTGCAATAAGTTTTGCATTTTTTCGTTTTTTCGTTAGCTCTTTGTAAATCCATACCTATAATTTCCATAAACTGTTACTGCACTTTTTCACTGAGTAAATTAATTTAAATTGAATTAGATCATCCTTGATCTCAACAGCACAACTCTCTTATATCCTGGAGTTTTCTTGTTCTGTTGTATTACTGCCCCCAGTAATTATTCTGTGTTGCAATTTTTGGTCAAGATGAGTAAACGCTTGTGGAGATGTTGTAACACGGAGAAAGCCTCGCTATTAATTCCAATGAATTTGGGGGCATCAAAAGTAATAGCGAGGTATTCACACAGTTGTTGTAAATATTCGAAGTAAGCAGTGAGTAAATGAATATTATCGCGCTTTAACGAATCTAAAGAGTCTTCTACCAACTCAAGTGCTAAATGGGTGAAGAAGATTTTCTCTTTATCATCCTTTTTAATCATATGCTTTTTCATATACACCTCAATTTTTACTAAGGCATTCTTGCATACTTCTAGCGGTGTAAGATTATTATAAAATTTATAATATCTTTAGTCACATAGTGAAGAAGGAGAGGGAAGACACCAATATATATGATTAGATTAATGGCAGGGTTAATGTGATAAATATATGACAAGGAGTCTAGTGAAGAGATACCGATTGAAATTAACTAGGACAGTTACTTATAATTGCTTCACATATTGGTTAAGCACAAGGAAATTGCAGAAGATATTATTAAGCAATTAGCTAAAGGTGCTAAGTTTCAAACATTAGCTAAAAAATATTCTAACTGCCCGTCTGGTAAAAAAGGTGGTGATTTAGGTGAGTTTAAACGAGGTACAATGGTACCTCAGTTTGATAAAATAGCATTTAACGGTGCAATATTAGAGCCTCATCTTGTTAAAACTAAATTTGGTTGGCATGTAATTAAAGTGCTTTATCGGACTTAATTTACAACTAGTATTTTTTTGAATCCATGAAGGACTCACAAGTTACCGCGTTTACAATACGTGTTGGTTCAAGTCTTTCTTGAGGTACAATATTAGAAAGCCCTGTTCTTAATTGAGCGGGGCTTTTTTGTGTCAAAAATTTATTGTTGAATAAACTTACTCATTAACATTGTAAGATGATTTTATATTTATAATAGTTTGAAATTATGGGATATTAAATATAATGATTCAACATAGGTAAGCATTGTTGATAAGTATCAATACTAAATCTCAGTTTCCATGTAAATCTAATGGGAATACCAATAAAGCTTAAAGATACAAAATGTTGTGGCATAGTTAATTTGGCCACTAAGTTAGAGATTTCATTTCCTTTTTTATGCGGTAAACAGTAGCTACACCACAGTCAGCCATTTTAGCGACTTCTTCAACGGTAAGACCTTTGTCTAAATATGAAATTACCTTACTCCTAATTTCTTGGTTTTTTGTACTTCCACCTATTTTCTTACCTGTATCAATCGCGCGTTGTTGCCCTTGTTTAATTCGTTCTATTCGCTTGTCATTATCAAGACGTGCCATTGTAGCCATGAGATCTAAAAGCATATTGTTAATGATAGATAATATGCTGGTGGTGATATCATCAGAGCCTAAAAGAGTGTGAGTAGTTGGGAGGTCAACAACAACTAGCTTTAGTCCTTTATCGCTAATAATAGATTTTAACTTCTCCCAGTCACTCATCGGTAATCGCGATAAACGATCAACACTTTCAACAAGTAAAATTTCCCCATGCTGAGATTCGTCTAGTAGCTTATTTAGCTGAGGATGATTAAGTTTTGTTCCTGAGATATTTTCAACGTAATTAGTAACTATATTGAGTTGATGAGATTCACCAAATTCTGTGAGTAATTGTTTAGCTCTTGACGAGTCTTGCTTTTGTGTCGATGCGCGTAAGTATATTCTAGTGTTCATAATTGTTCGCTAGTTATCAATGAATATAACAACATGAGTGATCACTGATAAACTATCAATGGACTTTCTGACAATATTAATTGATAGATAAATTACGTGATTATGAGCAGAGAATTTATTCTCACTGGCCTATAGTTGATTGATAGTTCAAATTGCTAAAATATAGTCGCACTGAATTATTTTCTATATCACAAAGGGGCACATTGCGCCTTAGGATATTTAACCCCATTTTGTTCCGCTCCTAGCCATAAGCGGAAGTAGAGTATTCATCAACACAGTTCAGGTCATGCCACATTGAACTAAACCGCTCCGCGGTAATGGTGTGTTTGGCAAGCACCACTCATCCCGATAACACGCCCCCTTTTTCCTAAAC
>ENA-OSET01003492-OSET01003492.1-sediment-metagenome-genome-assembly--contig:-NODE-3492-length-14392-cov-3.722669_pt1 | contig 14392 bp, 9 predicted proteins | sample MGYA00237882_ERZ534229 | MGnify/ENA primary metagenome ERZ534229 (study PRJEB26408, sample SAMN06266212) | sediment metagenome | isolation source: Hudson Canyon methane seep mesocosm | place: USA:Hudson... | reverse complement strand
ACAGTTTTATCGTCTCGATATTCCAACGAATGTTCTTAAAGTCTACTTTTCTGAAATCATCAGGAGAAAGCTCGCTCCAGCAGTCGTTACTAGGGGGGTTGAGCCCGAAAGGTGAGATACGGATGCACTTATTTCATAAGCATTGCCAAATTCGCCTTGTGCCAATTGCAGCGTACGGTCATCGGTGTTCATTGAAATCGGAATGACTGTGTCGTCAACTACATCAACGAAGAGGACCGGTGTATTTTGAGTGGCGAAATCATCGACAAAGTTGATGCCATCTACCGAGTCCAATGCTGCTTGAAGTACATTTATGTATGTTTGATAGCCTGATGTATCGCTGGTAAGGCCACTTCCGCCAAGGGCTGTAGTGATTAGAGGTGCAAAGGTCGGAGAGTTTTCGAAGAAGCGCGATATCCCACCGCCTGGCGTAAAGAATGCGGCAGCAGTAATGTCATCTGTTGGTGTCGTTGAGTCATTCACTACAGCGACAAAAGGCATTGCGCTTATTGTGCCTAATGAATGCCCTACATAGTACACGTCATTTGCATTAAGGTCAGCGGTTGTATCGTTGTCAAGGTCAGCGGTTGCAAGAGATTTACGTACAGTCATTAAATCTAGTGCGTTCTGACGCAAATTGTCTCTTGAGGTTGCGAAGCTCTCTAGATTGACAAACATAGATCCTGAACCTTGTGGTCCGCCAACTTCTGCAGGGAAAAGGTTCGTAATATCAATATCAAGTGGTGGGTTAGATAAGCCTGTACCTGCGTTACCATATTCGAAGTGACGTTCGCCATCAGTATGAAATCCAGTCGTATCGCCAACTACGCCGTGCAGGGGTTGATCGAATGCGATGACTGCGATATCTACACCGTTCGCCTTCGCTGCACCTAGCAAACCTGCTCCAAAAGGTAATACATTGGCGCGACTACCTTTTAAACCGTGGCCCCAGATGACCGTTTTCATTGATGCTGCTGGGCTTGTTGGATACATAGCTAATACGGGTACCGTTACGTCACCCTGTTTTTTAGGGAAGGGGAATATGTAGTTTACAACCGTTGACACATCTGGGTCTGCTTGTGGAATGCTCAAGCCTAGTGGAGCAAAGGTTGAGTTTATCGCTGTGGCCAATGCATCGTCAGCTTCCCAACTGGTGAACTTAAGGGCCAAGGGTCCTAAAGTTGGGTTAGTTGGAAGTCCTGCATAATATGGTAGTGTTACTTCCCCTTGAGTTATTTGATAGGTTCCTGGTGCTGTAAACCCAGGAAAACCAGCTAGAGCGTAACCTCCTGCTATCAGAGGGTTAACGCTGTCTAGTATTGACTTCAAATCCGTTGTTAACACCGTAGGTAGAGCGGTGTTAGTCGAGAAGTCCATGCTCCCATCTGCTGGTGTAGGCAATAAATCTGAAAACCCCCCGTTGGCTACTGGTAAATTAGCGAGTGCGGTACTAATACAGGTTATGTAGGTTGGGCCCGAAGTGACGCCAGTACAACCAAATAAACCGAATGCTGCTTCTAAAGGTCCTAGTGCGTCTGAAATAGTTGTATCGCTTGGGTCGCTTGGGTTTGCTGGAAAAGCGGCAAGCGCACCGGCAACAGACAGGCTGACATCAGCATGCGTTGTTACTCCATCTGAGCCAGGAATTATAGTGGTTCCATCTTCATCAAGCATTGCGACGTCTAGTCCACCTTCAACTACCGCTGTAGCTGTGCTTACCCCCACAAACGTTGTGATTTGGTCATCAAACCATTGTGCTGGATCTGCAATATAGTTAAGAACTTTCTCATCGCCAGAGGTGGTGAAACTATATGAAAGTGTAATATTTGTTGCGTCTAGCGAATCCAAGCTTTGTGCTGCTCGTGATAAATTAGTTGCGCTACCGAAATAACCAACGCCTATTGCTTCCCATAAACCATTAATAAGTGCTCTTATTGGCGCCAGCGCAGTACTGAGTAATGCTTCTTCTTCATCAGTCTTGGTTAAACTAATATATGATGGCGAAGGCTTAATGTTTTCGCCAGAACTGTCCAGTATGCTGTCGGTCAAAACCACCACATATCGAGTGTCAGGTTTGAGTGGTGTCTTGGGAAGAATTCTAATGAATGATGTCCCGTCGAGCGTCTTGACTTCAGCTGTATATGTATCACCTGCTGCAGCTACAACGTTAGGTGGCTCTTGGAGAGATAAGCCTTGAAGTGGGCTTCCACTAGCATATGCAAGCTCTATCAAGAATACGTTTTGCTGCGGATCGGGAACGGGTAATCCGTCAACAATAATAAGATTGCCACTTCCGTCAGTTAAATAAGGAGAAGCGTGTACTGAGCTAGCATCAATTAGCCCGCTAATAGCCAAATCAATTGGGGCTGAAGTAGATGCACCACTTAATCGGTTAAGGGCTGTAGTTACCGGTGGTAGCGTATCTGAGACGCTAAATGAGCCGTCGCCAGCTACTTTGTCATAAATTAGGTCAATTGGTAGTGGTAGCGCACTAATTACTGGATTAAATACCGGATAAGTCCCCGCATCAGCGAGGAGTAGCGCCTTATCCGCGTCGCTCAGCGGGTTTGTTTCGGCTCCGACATTGTTATCATTGTTTTTGTTGTTATCTAAACACCCTGTCAAAGAGAGAACAGATGCAACAGCGACACTTAATATGGTTTTTTTCAACATGGATAAGACCTTTTCCTAATAATTGTCTCGATAAGCATTGGCTTGGTGGCGATTTGACATCTATACCCCCACGGGCCGAAAATTTTTGACCTAGTTTAAACGTAGACAGGAAACCATTATTTGTCGAATTTATTTGAAATATAATGCTTGAATTTCGCTAGCCTTTCAGGGATTAATCCGATATTGCTTCTAAACCACTGCTTGCGCGGTGTACTACACTATCATCTTCATAAAGAGTACAATCTGCGGCCTCAAAAAAAAGCGTTTCAGACTAACGCTGTATTCGCCAAAAAGACTAACGATTTTAGAGAGAGATCATGACCACGATTCGCCAAGACGACTTAATAGATAGCGTTGCCGATGCACTTCAGTTTATTTCTTACTATCACCCGAAAGATTTTATTGATGCGGTGCATGAAGCCTACTTGAAAGAAGAGTCTCAGGCGGCGAAAGATGCCATGGCGCAGATACTAATTAACTCTCGCATGTGCGCAGAGGGTAAACGACCTATCTGTCAGGACACAGGTATTGTCACGGTCTTCGTGAAAGTCGGAATGAATGTGCAATGGGATTCTGAGCTTAGCGTGACCGATATGATCAACGAAGGTGTTCGTCGCGCGTATACACATGAAGACAATGTGCTACGTGCTTCTATATTAGAAGACCCAGCGGGCGCACGTAGAAATACCAAAGACAATACCCCAGCGGTGATTCACTACGAAATTGTTGAAGGCGATACGGTCGATATACAAGTTGCGGCTAAAGGCGGCGGTTCAGAGAATAAGTCGAAGATGGCGATGTTGAACCCCAGTGATAGCATTGTTGACTGGGTGCTAAAGACAGTTCCTACAATGGGGGCAGGGTGGTGTCCTCCAGGAATGTTGGGTATAGGTATTGGTGGTACGGCTGAGAAAGCGGCTGTGATGGCAAAAGAAGCGTTGATGGAATCAATTGATATTCATGAGCTTCGTGCTCGTGGTCCACAGACTCGTGCAGAAGAATTGCGTTTGGAGATCATGGATAAAGTCAATGACCTAGGTATTGGCGCGCAGGGTCTTGGTGGTTTGACGACTGTTATGGATGTGAAGATCAATGACTGTCCGACACATGCTGCATCGTTGCCTGTTGTGATGATTCCTAACTGTGCGGCGACACGTCACGCTCACTTCGTGTTGGATGGCTCAGGCCCTTCATTGCAAAAAACGCCTAGCTTGTCTGATTGGCCTGAAATTTCTTGGGAAGCAGGCGATAGCGCAAAGCGAATCAATTTGAATAGCGTTACTAAAGAAGATATTAACGACTTGAAGCCGGGCGATACCGTTCTACTCTCGGGTAAAATGCTTACAGGCCGTGATGCTGCTCACAAGAAAATCACTGAACTATTGGCAGCAGGTGAAGAATTACCGGTCGACTTGAAAGGTCGTTTTATCTATTACGTAGGCCCTGTTGACCCAGTACGCGAAGAAGTGGTTGGCCCAGCCGGTCCAACCACCGCGACACGCATGGACAAATTTACCCGTACGGTTTTGAAAGAAACAGGTTTGATGGGCATGATAGGTAAAGCAGAGCGCGGACAGGTTGCCATCGATGCAATTAAAGAGTTTGGTTCTGTTTACCTTATGGCCGTAGGTGGCGCTGCATATTTGGTGTCTAAAGCGATCAAGAATGCCGAAGTAGTCGCCTTCCCAGAATTGGGTATGGAAGCTATTTATGAATTTGACGTTGTAGATATGCCCGTATCGGTCGCGGTTGATAGCCAAGGCACATCGGTTCATCAAACAGCGCCAGCGATATGGCAGAAGAAAATTATAGAGGCTAAATCTGTTTAGTCTAGGTAAATAACTCACGGGGCGGGTGCTCCGTGAAGCGTGTTAAATAAATAATAAGAGCTGTTAATAGAATGGAACGCACCTATCGCTTAGTTGTCTCATGCCCTGACCGTACCGGTATTGTTGCTAAGGTCAGTAATTTTTTGGCGACCTACAATGGTTGGATTACTGAAGCGAGTTATCATGCAGATCAACAAAACGGTTGGTTTTTCATGCGCAACGAAATTAAAGCCAGTTCTATTCAGTTTGATTTAGGTATCTTTAAAGCGGCATTTGAGCCTATCGCGAAAGAGTTTTCTATGAATTGGAGCTTAAAAGACTCTGAAGAAAACAAGCGCGTTGTCTTAATGGCATCAAAAGAATCACATTGCTTAGCCGATATATTGCACAGATGGCATAGCAAAGAGCTCGATGCCGAAATCGTTGCGGTGATATCCAATCATGAAGATTTGAGGCGAATGGTTGAGTGGCATGATATTCCCTACCACTTCATTCCGGTTAAGGCAGAATCTAAGGAGGCTGCTTTTGAAGAAATGACAAACCTGGTCGATTCTTATCAGACGGAATTAGTTGTACTTGCTCGCTATATGCAAATATTGCCTGCTCAGCTATGCCAAAAATATTCTGGTCGAATTATCAATATTCATCATAGTTTCTTACCCTCATTTGCTGGCGCTAAACCTTACCATCAGGCCTATGATAGAGGCGTGAAATTGATTGGCGCGACTTGTCACTATGTCACTGAAGATTTAGACGAAGGGCCTATTATTGACCAAGATGTGATTAGAGTAAGTCATAGTAATACGATTGAAGACATGGTGCGCTTGGGTAAAGACGCTGAGAAAAATGTGCTTGCACGTGGGCTACGTTTTCACCTCGAAGACCGAGTGATTATTCATCAAAATAAAACTGTTGTATTTGGTTAGGTTGTTATTGTGATCATACTGTTAAAATCTTTTCTTATTGTATTTCTTACATGGGGAGCTCCCTTGGCTTTTTCTTATACGATTGAAATTACAGAGGACGAAATTCAGGGTAAGGTTGCCGCTATCATGCCGATAGAAAAGACTAAATTCTTTGTGACTGTCAAACTCTCTGACCCGAAGGTCGAATTGCTTAAAGCGGGAAACCGCATTGCTATATATTTAAATGTCGAGACGTCAATCCCTAGAGTCGTTAAAGGCGCAGGACGAGGTACTGTTTCTGGAACATTAATTTATGATGAAGCGGAGGCTGTATTCTACTTTAAAGAGCCTGTTCTTGAAGCGCTCGAAATTGATAGGCTACCGCCTAAATATACCGATAAAGTAAAATCGATCGCTCAGGCCGTCGTAGTCAAAGCGCTGGCAAAATACCCTATCTACAAGCTTAAAGATGAGAACATAAAGCATAAGTTGGCAAAATCGACGCTGAAGTCGGTCGAAGTCAAAGACGAAAAACTACTCGTTGAATTGAGTCTATTCTAGCTAAGCGGGTTCAAGGTGTTTTACTTGCTACTATTCACCAATAAATCCACCAGACTGTCTCGCCCATAGTTGGGCGTATAACCCTTTCTTAGATAATAGTTCTGAATGCTTGCCTTGCTCAATAATGTTGCCTTCATCAATGACGACAAGCCTATCAAGCGCGGCGATTGTTGATAGGCGGTGCGCAATGGCTATGACCGTTTTGCCTTCCATGAGTTGGTATAGACTCGCCTGAATCGCGGCTTCCACTTCAGAGTCTAAGGCAGAAGTGGCCTCGTCTAGCAGTAATATCGGAGCATCTTTCAGCAAGACTCTAGCGATAGCAACGCGTTGTCGTTGTCCACCCGATAGCTTCACTCCTCGTTCTCCGACTCGAGCATCGTAGCCGGTTCTTCCATCCATATCGCTCAAACCCATTATGAAGTCGTGCGCTTCAGACTTTTTGGCAGCATCAATCATTTCGTCATCAGTTGCGTTTGGTTTGCCATATATGATGTTTTCTCTTACCGAGCGATGCAGCAGAGAGGTGTCTTGAGTCACCATGCCTATGTTACTTCTGAGGCTTTCTTGCTTTACGTCAATAATGTCGCGTTCATCAATCAGAATGCTACCCGCGCTTAAGTCATAAAAACGTAGAAGCAAATTTACCAAGGTGGATTTTCCTGCACCAGAGCGGCCGACTAAACCGATTTTTTCGCCTGCTTGAATAGCCAGGCTCAAATCATTGATTACCGATGAGCCTTCTTCGTATTGGAAGCGAATATTACGATACTCAATTCTCCCACTTATGTTGTTTATATCTGCGGCACCTTCTGAGTCTGTGATCTGTCGTGGTTTAGAAAGTGTGTTGATTCCAGCTTGAACGGTTCCGATGTTTTCGAATAAGCTCGAAACCTCCCACATTATCCATTGAGACATGCCGTTTAACCGTAGTGCGAGAGCGATGGCTACAGCAATTGACCCAGTGGTGACGGCGCTTTGAGACCATAACCAAATTGATAGGGCTGAGATAGCGAAAATTAGCAGTGAATTGATTGCCCAGATAGAGGAGTTTAAAACCGTGACTAGACGCATTTGAGGGTAAACGGTGTCGAGAAAGCCATTCATGTTCTCTTTGGCGTAGTCCGCCTCTCGTTGTGAGTGAGAAAACAATTTAACGGTTTCGATATTGGTGTAGCTGTCAACAACAGCGCCAACCATATTTGATCTGGCATTGGCTTGTTTTGATGACACATCTCTAAGGCGGGGTACGAAGTAAAATAGAATGGTTGTGTAGGCGCCAAGCCATATGACTAAAGGTATGCTTAGGCGCCAGTCTGAAGACGAAACAACGACTGTCATGCCAACAAAATAAATGGTGACGAATAACAAGACGTCTAGCAACTTCATCACCGTTTCTCGTACCGAAATTGCCGTTTGCATAACCTTAGTGGCAATGCGGCCAGCAAACTCATTTTGGTAGAACGAGAGACTTTGGCCCAGTAGGTAGCGATGAGCTTGCCAGCGTATTCGCATCGGGTAATTACCCAATAGAGCCTGATGAATCACACTAGAATGCATTAATACTGTGAGCGGTAGTACCAATAGAACTAACAGGCCGACCGAGACTAGCTTGAAACCTTCTGCATCCCATAGTTCATCTGGGCTTGTGTTCGACAGCAAGTCAACGAGCTCGCCAACAAAGCCAAATAATGTCACCTCCATAATGGCAATAGATGCTGTTAGACCCGCCATGACCGCTAGCAGAGGTCCAGTGCCTCGGGTGTAGTGGAGGCAGAAAGCGAGTAATGTTGAAGGAGGTTCTTCAGGGTGTTCAGCCGGAAAAGGCTTGATTATCGATTCAAAAAACTTAAACATAAAACGTGTTCTTACTGAGTTGTCTGCTAATCTTAAAGAACTGTTAGCTCGGAGTAAATTATGACTGTACCTGAAAACATCGAAGGCCAAGGAAGTACCGGGCCCTTAAATCTTCAAAAGCTTAATGCTACCTTCATGAATAATGAGGTGATTATTAAGAAAATTCTCGTGTCTTTCAAAGAAAGCTTTAACGAGTTTGAATCTGAATTCAGAGAAGCAAAGAATTCTGGCGACACTGAAGTGATGTCTCGTATGGCACACTCATTAAAAGGTAGTGCGGGCAATATTAGAGCAGAATCTCTTTCGGAACAAGCAGCAGAATTACAGCATAAAATCGATGATGGCGAACAAATAGTCGATGAGTTTGATGCGCTATTAAACAGTCTTGATTGTCTCAATAAGCAAATAGACGGCTTAGTAGGCTAGTTACTAGATTTCTCGGAGTTTTTTCGTGTCTAAGTTAAACCAGCTGTGGCAAACATTTGAAAGCTGGATCTTTGAACAACCTTCAAAAAACATTACTTTTTTTCTATCGCAGATCCATCGCCTAGTTCGTATTCTATTTGCGCTGGTGGGGGATGTATCGAAAGGGCATATTAGCCTGCATGCGATGAGTCTTGTCTACACTACGATTCTTTCTGTTGTTCCAATGTTGGCGTTGAGCTTTTCAGTGTTGAAAGCGTTCAATGTGCAGGACCAATTTACTCCCATGCTGTTTGCTTTCCTAGAACCTATGGGTGAAAAGGGCATCGAAATACACCACAAGGTGCTTGGTTTTGTCGATAATATAGAAGTTGGCGTACTAGGTGTATTCGGTTTTCTGATGCTGTTCTACACGGTTATATCTCTGGTGCAAAAAATCGAGAGAGCGTTTAATGCTATCTGGCACGCGCCTCAGTTAAGGTCATTGGGTGAGCGCTTTAGTCATTATCTTAGCGTGATTCTAGTGGGGCCGGTTTTGGTGGTTGCGGCTATTAGTTTGACGGCCACCACAATGAACTCTTCTGTAATATTATCCTTATCATCTATCGAGCCTTTCGGGACGTTGCTTGTAACACTGACAAAATTAACGCCTTTTTTGATGATTATTGCCGCATTCAGTTTTTTCTACGTCATGATGCCGAATACAAAAGTAAAGCCAATTAGCGCGATTTTTGGTGGCGTGATTGCGGGGAGCGCGTGGCAAGCGAGTAGTTTGGTATTTACTGCAGTGGTGGTCAATTCAGCTAAGTATGATGCGATTTATTCAGGCTTTGCGGTCGGTATTCTGCTGTTGATTTGGCTCTATATGAATTGGTTGATTCTACTGTTGGGCTCTAGCATCGCGTTTTATCACCAGTATGGAAATCATATTTCTCGTTTTGACGTGGATAACGTTCCTGCAGAGCTTATCGAAAAAGTCGGGTTGGATATTATGTGTTTTGCCGCACAACGCTATGAGTCAAATGAGCAGCCGGTGCTTATGTCAGAATTAGAATCATTTCATGCTATTCCGGCCGTGTTGAGTCGAAAAATAGTGCATAAATTAATTGAGAGTCATTTACTGGTGATTGCCGGTGAAAAATCTGACCAGATTGTGCCCGCGTCTTCGACTGACAATATTCTTGTATCTTCTATTTTGGCTGCGTTACGTGGAGATCATCATGAAAGTAGGGGGTTAGTGGTGTGTTCAGAGCCTGTCGAGAAACTCGTGTTGGAGCTCAATTCAGACATATTTCAAAAAACAAAAAACATTACTTTGCGTGATTTACTTCACGAATAAAAAAATAGTAATGAAGACTGCTGGTGATTATACATTTCTTAACTAAAGTTTAGGCTAGGAAAATTATTTTTCAGTTAGGGCTGAAGAGGTTGTCAGCGTTGATTCTCAAATTCGAAAAAATGTAGGGGGAAGAAAAATGGATCGAAATAAAGCACTTAGTCGGCTCGCTTTAGTCGGTTTAATGAGTAGTTCGTTCAGTGCTATGGCGACCTATCAAAATCATGCACCGGGGCCTCTTATGACCTTGGGTAAAACCACCAACCTTTCGACCTTACTGTCGGTAACCGGAAACCCAGCCGGAGGCGAGTTACTGCTTGGGCGTGGCGAAAAATTCCGAATCGGTTATTTCAGTTCATTTGGCCTTGATGTAGAAGTTGGCGATGTCGATAACTTTCTTGAAGAAGTTGATGAGTTGTCAGCTGCTTTGGAGGGAGAAGACGAGGATGGGAACGAGCTAGAATCGAGTATCGGAACTTACACAGACATTAAAGATAAGTTTGATGCATTGTTGCCAGTTATGGGAGAAAGCGCGAGGGTAACTCTCGGCATCGGGTTACATTCGCCTATCGCGCCTGCTGCGATAAGAAGTGATTTCTTAAAAGGTGTGCTCACCTTTGATCTACAAGCGTCAGGTTTATTCGATATTCAGTTCTTAGATGCACCGATAGAAATTGACTTTTCTGGAAGTGACCCGGGCCTGACAACAGCCAGTTCTCTATATATTAAGGGTGGATCTCTAGTAACAGGGTCAATCGGCTATAGCCGAGAAGTGTGGAAACAAGATCTTTTTGATATTCCCTCGACCTTTTATGCAGGTATACAAACAAATATATACAATGTATCGCTCACGAAGCAGGTAATGTCTCTAGAAAACCTGGAAGGCGAAGATGCATCGGACGCGGCACAAGACGAATTTGAAGATAATAAAGAGTCCTCAACGAATGTAGGTATTGATATTGGCGCGATTTGGGCGATGCCATATGGTCAAGTCGGCGTAACACTGGCCAATATTAATGAACCTGAATTTGACTACGGAACGATTGGTACCAACTGCGGCTCGATATCGGACCTTACGAGAAAAGCAAATTGTGTTGTGGCTCAAGAGTCATTTTCAGATGAAATCGATCTTAGCGAAACTGCTGTATTGAATGCGCAAATGACAGTGGAAGGCGCGGTGTTTACCAAAGACAAACATTGGCTGCTCTCTTCAGCGCTGGATTTAAACTCTACTTACGACATCGTTGCACGAGAAACGCAGTATTTTAGTTTCTCTGCCAGTTATTTTCCCGACAGTTATTTAATTCCCTCTGTGCGATTAGGTCTTACCCAAAATTTAAAAGGTAGTGAGTTAACTGTAATGAGTTTTGGTACCACACTATTTGGTATTATGAATATCGATATTGCGGCGAGTACAGATTCGACAGAAGTTGACGGATCAAGCATACCCAGAAGTGTCGGGTTTAATATCGGTTTTGAAGAGAAATTTTAGGAGACAGAATATGAGTATATTTCACAGCAAAACTCAATTTAAGAAGACAGCTATTGCAGGTGCGCTATCAATGGTAGCGATATTGTCAGGTTGCGATAGCGATGACCCTGATGCAGGTAGCTCGGTCGATAGACAAGCATTATCAGGTATTGTGGTTGATGGTTATATAGCAGGCGCACGCGTATATTTGGATACTAACGAAAATGGTCGGATGAACGGTGGTGAACCGAACGCGATTACCGACAAAGATGGCTATTTTTCAGTTTCTAAAGATGGCAATACTGATTATTGTGCCGATGATGCAACGGAGCTTGAAAGTCGTCATTGCTTAAGTGCCGTCGAAACAGGTAACGAGGTTATTTTAAGAATTCATGGTGGATTTGATGTCACCACAGGTGAGCCATTTAAAGGGTCTATGTCTGCTAGAGTGAGTGCGTCAGATTTTGATTCGAAAGGAGTGCTTGAAGACCAACTTATTTCACCTATTACATCGTTACTCGTAGATTTACCGTCGGATGATGTATCGAATGTAGAGGGAGTTTATGGTTTATTGTTTGACAATATCGGTGATTTTCTTTCGACAGATAGTTTTGATGCAAATGCGACTAATGCGGCAATTGCGTTTCACAAGGTAGTCACCATTTTTGCAGATGTGTTGGATGATCACTATGAGGAGATTGGCTCGACTAATTTTCAGTTTCCTCAAAGCAGTAGTGTACTAATTTACGAGAATATTGCTGAGCTAGTAGGTAACGACGGTGGTACTAAGCTGACATCAGTTAATGTAGGGTCTATTTTTTCTTCTACCGAGGATGATATCGAAGACCTATACAATGATCTAGAAGAGGACTTCGAAGGCTCTGTTGATTCATCTGATAAGGCGGCCGCAATCTTAAACGCAGGTAAGATACTTGATTTGATTGATGGGGCGCTGGCTACTTCTGGCGTGGATGTAATTGATATTGACGATGTTCAGGCGCGTTTGATCGGCGTTGAAATGGTGGTGCAGAAAGTTCTTGATGGCGACGCTGATGAAACCGAAATCGACGCGGCTATTGCGGTTGCTGAGGTCCAGGGTAATACGCTACAAACAACCGTACAAGCGGCTTTAGATAATGATAACAATATCGTTGACTTTAGTGCTTTAGTTGATGTGACATTTACTGGAGGAACTCCGGTATTAACAGACGTCACAATTGTCAATCCTGAGTCATTCTCAGGTATTTCCGGCAAGCAGTTGATGATGACCTACGATGTGAACGAGGATCTTGATGACGACAAGTCTGGCAATGCACTATTTGAATTTTCTGGTAGCGGTGATGCTGGAACCTTAACTGCATGCTTAAGTTACAAAGATCCTGACGAGGATGACTCCGAAGAATCGGATGGCACTCATTTTGATGGAGAGTGGTTCCTGATAGATGACTATCATCTCGTGATGACGTTAGCCGGCGCGTATGACCTTATCTTAACAAGTAAAGGTGAAAGAGATGTTGATTCAGTTACGAAAAAGAGATTTGGCTTCACCTTTGGTGGCGATACGGTTTCGTGGTTAAGTGATGACGGTTTAGTTGAAGATGGAGACTCCATGCCTACTACGGACAACGCGTGCGAGAGCTTGTTCGAGTCGTAATTGGAGTCAAAGGTGTCAGAGCAAACGAAGGAACTGTTTGATCTGACACCGGATGAGTGTTGACAAAGGGCCAGTTTAAACTGGCCTTTTTTTCTTTTTCTTTGAAGGTGCTCCGAAGGAGGCAGAGCAAACGAAGAGACTGTTTGGTCTGACCCCAGGGGAGGAGTCTGCAATAATTAATCATGTATTAAAATTTTCTAGTTTATCTGAACCCGCTTTTCGTCCCTCTTCTCTCTTACTTGTTCTATCAGCGATAGCAAGGCTGGAATCACAAACAATATCAACACCGTAGCGTAAGCTAGGCCAAAAGAAATACTCACCGCCATGGGTATCAAGAATTGTGCTTGCAGCGATGTTTCAAATAACAAGGGCAATAGGCCCGCGATAGTAGTTAGAGAGGTCAGCATAACCGCTCTAAGTCTTTGGCACGACGCGTCTACAATGGCTTCTTTAGCTGGGCGCCCTTGTTCTCTTAGCTCACGATAGAATGTGACTAGAATGATTGCATCGTTGATGACGATTCCCGATAGACCAAAAAATCCAAACCAGGTGAGCATGGTTAAATCTAGCCCCAATAACCAATGCCCTAAAATAGCACCCGATATGCCAAGTGGGATCGTTAGCAATATAGCGATAGGCCATGAATAGGAGCCAAAAACCCAGGCTAGAATGATGTAGATTAATGTAAAGCCTATCGCGGCCCCTAACATCATGTCTTTGCCTGTCTGAGCTTGCTCCGCGGCACGACCCTTCAGATCGACTTTGATTCCATATTCAAGACTTAGTTCAGGCAGGAATGCCTCTTTAAGTTCGGCCACGATTTCGTTGGCGTTATTTTCTTCAGGATTAACGCCGGCTATTATGTGTAAACCTAGTGTGCCGTCGGTGTGCCTAACCAGGTCGAGTCCTTTTCTGTCACTTAGGGTTACTACGTTTGTAAGTTGGGCAATGCCACCTGTTGGCGTAATAATTGGGAAGTTATCCAAGGTCCGAGAATAGTTACGTTCGGAGTCTGGTAAGACAATTCTAACCTCGACTTCTTCATTCTCATCGTAAAAAACCTGTAGAAGTTGACCATCGAACGCTGAGCGGAGTTGATTGCCAACATCTGAAACGGTTAAGCCAAGCGATTCGCCAAGCGGGGTTAGCGAATATAAGAACTGGTTCTTTCCAAAAGGCATATCGTCTTGAACGTCGCGTACACCGACATATGACTTCAGCTTTTTCGCTACATCTTCGCCAGCGCGTTTTAGTATTTCTGGTGCTTGGCCAGTTAAAAATATGTCGATGTCTTTTCCTCGTGGTCCGCCTCTTGGGCTCGCAATACTGATTTGTTCAACACCGTCTGGTTCAATAATTTGTGCTTGCCATTCTTCGATGAATTCTGGGTTTCGAATCGCTCGAGAATCCGACGACAGCAGCTCAACATGGACTGATGCATATTGCTCACCGGTGGAATAATGTCGCCCACCATTAAACGTTGCTTGGTTAATTCGTAGCACGCTGTGTATGACAAGTTGTTGGTCAGGGTCTAGTGCTTGATCAGCTAGATGGAGCGCTTCTTCTAAATGGATGCCAAACGCGCGGACTTTTTCGGGAGGGGTGCCTGAAGCGAATTTCACATTGCCCAATAAAATATGGTTTTCAGGTTGAGGGAAAAAATCAGTTTGAATCCGGCCTGAA
>ENA-OSET01003490-OSET01003490.1-sediment-metagenome-genome-assembly--contig:-NODE-3490-length-14403-cov-4.635069_pt1 | contig 14403 bp, 14 predicted proteins | sample MGYA00237882_ERZ534229 | MGnify/ENA primary metagenome ERZ534229 (study PRJEB26408, sample SAMN06266212) | sediment metagenome | isolation source: Hudson Canyon methane seep mesocosm | place... | reverse complement strand
GACTCAACGACGACCATCGGCGGGAACGAACCGGTCGCGACCCACATCGATCCGAGCAACAGAACCACTAGGCCGAGGGCCAGCATGCCTTCCCTAGCTATTCCCAAAGACATCTCACTCCTCCTCGTCGCCCGGCTCGGAGCGGGGGCGGGTAGAAAGCAGCAAGCCTGCGAACAGGGAGATGAAAAGAATGCTGATAGCATCGTAGTGAGGAGATATCTCGTAGACTCGATCGAACTCGTATATCGATGCAGTCAGGTCTAGTGTGTGGTCGCGCTCGCCGCTAGAACTTGTGAACAACCCCAGCATTGTGTTGTATGCAAGCAGCAGAGTCACAGTGAACGTACCCGCAATCAGTCCCCGATTGACAGACTGCTTCCTGAGAACGTGCAAGCCCGGCAAGGCATTGGCGAGAGTTGAATCAGTGGTGTACCACCAAGATTGCCCTGAGGGGGATTGGATTTGGATTTCGTCCCCTTCTGGGTAAATGGTAGACCTGTGCGGACTCACAGACTCGATTTTGTACTTCTTGCCGATGTTGACGTTATGCATCTTATACAGGCCCATTAAACGCGCTTGGTATGACTTTCCCAGCATGTCAGCAGCGTCCTCTGCCTCCTTGTGGCGACGAAGTATCTCGGGGCGCGAATCGAGGTGTAGGATGTCCTCTAGGATCTGTCGCTGCCCCAAGTACACGAAGAACTCCGGCGCAACGTAGAACGCCACTACCAGCCCACCAATGAAGGCCAGCCAGCTCCACGGAACCAGATGCCCGACCTCCGGGTCGCTGTGGCCATCCAGAACGAACAGGAAGACGAATCCCCAGACTAGGCTGGAGGCGGAAATAATCGTCGAGTAGGCGATTATCTGGAAGTGGCGGTCGCTCTGGCTCTCCCACCAACGGCCAAACAGCCCCAGTCTGACAGTGCCTCGACGCGCCATCTCCCTCGGCGCGGGGTCATGCTCTCATGATTAGTGCCTTCCGACGAGACGTTTGTCTCGCGAAGCGCTCTGCGGGGCCTTTCGGAGCATGAAATCCGATTGTTTCATGAGTGGAGAGCGTCGCTTCATAGCGATGAGGAGTCTCTGGATGGCCCTAATGCTGGTCTGCAGCCTGTTCAGCCCTGGATGCTACAGTCCTGAAGAACCACGGGAGTTGGACCCGGGCGCTGACGAAGATGGAGATGGACTTCCGAATGGCTGGGAAGAGGAACACGGGCTCGACCCCTTGAATGGTAGTGATGGGATTGTTTGTCATGGTATGGCGGAGTACTGCCTGCGGAGTTACGACAACTTCACCTTCCCGGAGACTCACAACTCGTTCGCTACCATAGAGGATGGTGTATGGATGGCGATGAATCACTATACTGCGCTGCAAGCGCAGTGGGACGGTGGGATTCGCGCATACATGCTCGATACCCATCATTTATCCAAAGAAGACACCGACGTCGAGGATGTTCGGTTCTGCCACGGCGACCCGGATTCCACCTTTCTACATCCATGCATTTACTCCGAGGTGGATGCCTATGCATGGATGAGGCATCTCGGCTCGCTGATGAACAACAGCAGCGGCGACGTGGTCAGTCTGTTGCTGGAGAACTATGTCCCAGGAGAGCATCTTGAAGTGCTGTTCAACCAAACCGGTATGCTCGACAGGGTCTTCGTGCACCAACCTGGGCAGCCTTGGCCGAGTATCGGGGAAATGGTGCTCAACGGTACCGACCTCGTGGTCTACTGGGACTACCAGTATGACGAGAGGTTTCCTTGGCTGCACCACGCTTGGACTCACAGTTGGGATACACCGTATGGCGAGCAGGAGCAGGATGAGATGTCTTGCAGAGTCGGTAGGGGCGACGGAATCCAGCCAGTCTGGCACCTGAACAACTGGCTGTCAAGCACCTTTGGTCTGGCCGATCCGGTCAGAGCTGGGCAGGTCAATGACTACGACACCCTGCTAGAGAGGACTCTAGGGTGCTGGGAGGAGGTCGGCGACAGACCCACCTTCATCGCCGTTGACTACTGGGAGGATGGTGAGGTGACGAACGTGACGATTACGCTGAACAAGATGCCTGACTGGTCAGGAGAGGTTCCCGAACATCCCTGATTCAGGTCGTGACGCAATCCCTATGCGCGTCAGACCCGACGGGGAGACATGCTGGTAGGTCTGACTGGGAGGTACGCCTCTGGCAAGACCACTGTGTTGCGGTGGTTCGCCAGCAGAGGGATGCGGACGATGTCATGCTCCGACTCCATCAGGAGGTGGCTATCTGAGGAGGGAATCGAGGAAAGTAGAGATGCTCTCATCGAAGGAGGACGTGAGTTGAGGCGACGTGGTGGAGCTGGTATTCTCGCCGAGATGCTGCTCGATGAGCTGTCAGGTGATGATGCTGTCATCGACTCGATACGAACTCCTGGTGAAGTCGAGGCCCTGAGGGTTCGAGACGACTTCGTGCTCATCGAGATTCTGGCCGGAACTGATTCACGCTGGCAGCGCTCTCAGAACCGGGCTCGTCCAGGCGACCCCTCTGACAGAGCCACCTTCATCTCACAGGAAAAATCAGAAGAGGTTGCTCTCGATACTGCCGGGCAAGCCCTGGTGGCAACAGCAGAACTTGCTGATCTGGTCCTTTTCAACAACGGCTCTATAGAAGATCTGCACGGTGATCTAGAGGATCTAATCGAAAGGCTGTCCTAGGCCTGTCTGACTATGATTCCAGCCTCTTGCATCATCCCCATGGCGATGCCAAAGTCCTCATTCCAGCGCTCGGGTATCTCAATGTCTGCAGGGTAGACCACTTCAGAAACTCCTGCTTGTATGAGTGAGCGTGTACAGCGTGTGCACGGAGGCCAAGTAACATACGCGGTGTTCCCCTTGAGAGACACACCGGTTCTCGCTGCATGCATTATGGCATTCTCCTCAGCGTGGCATATCAGTGGGTACTTCTGCTCACGGTCCGCGAGTCTCTCAGCATCGTCCTCGATGCCACGCGGGAAACCGTTGAACCCGGTTGAGCGGATTTCCCTGTCCTCGCCGACCACAACGCACCCGACCTTGGTCGAGGGATCCTTGCTCCAAGCTGAGATGTGGGATGCCAAATCGAGGAATCTTCTGTCCCACTTCTCGCTCATGTCTACACCTTTCTAGACATCATTGTCCGGTTGATCCTCAGTCAGGTTCGGGTCGTATCCTTCCCATAATTTCGGATTTGAGTAGCAATCGGGATCGTCTTCGTCGGCTTGGCCGCCGTTGTCATTGTCAATCCCGTCTCCGCAGTTCCCAACCCCACTATCGCCTCTCTTGAGCAACAACTCGTCTACCCCTCCGGAGGAGACTACTGCAATCAGAATACCGAGGAGAACCAGTGTGAGGGCAATCAGGATGACTTTTGACGCCGAGTCCTTCGACTCCACTACAACCTTGACCTCGACCTTGTCTTCCTTACCCTCGGACATGTGATGCGAGCATCTCAGCAAGTCATCCTACTTGGGTTCTTAGTGGACTGTCAACTCGTTCCAGAGGTCCAATCCATCCCTATCGATGACATAACCAAGCAGGTCTCCGATGAGGTAAACGCTGCCGATGACTAGCAGATCAGCCTTGAGCTCTCTCGCCATCTCTCCTCCCATCTCGAAGGCCTTCCTGGGATTCCTCTCCAAGTTATTGAGGTTGTGAATCATACCCATGCTCTCCATTGTCACGGACAATTCCTCGACACTGACAGAGGAGTTCCTACCGCCGGCCGGCTCGGTCAAGATGAGGCGGATGAACCTGTCCTCCTTGCGGAACGCAGCAACAACCGGTTCGAGCGTGGCCCTCAGATCAGCCTTCTGGCTCAACCCCAACAGGACCACACTGGGATTGGCTACCTCAGCGAGGTCGTTAGCGAGGCTCTCTGCGTTGTGCGCGGCGCTCAGGTGTGTCACCACGCCGTCCACCCAATCCTTCCCATAACCTGCCGAGCGGCCAGGCCAGAAGCAGTCCCCCGTGAGGGTTTTCCACCCAAGATGCGTGGCCGTAGCCTCAACCATAGCCGAGTGGCTAGACCACTTCGAACCGGTTCGGGACCTAGGCAACCAGAACAAGTCGTCCCCTGCTGTCTCTTCGATGACTCTCCTGACCAGCGAGTCGTCGTGTTGCAGCGCTATGAGAGGAACTCCGGGTCGGTGTATGGCCGCCTTCTCGCCGGCAATCTCAGCGAGAGTATCACCTAGGAACTCACTGTGCTCCTTCGAGATAGTGGTCAGGATGCATAAATCGGCCTCGACCAGCCTAGTCGCATCGAGTCGCCCTCCCAACCCGGTCTCGATAATGCCACGCTCTATTCCGGCCTCACTGAATGCAAGCATCGCAACGAGGAAGGTTGTCTCGAAATAAGTTGGGCTGCACTCTGGCTCCATTTCGGCAGCGTCCCTAACGGAACCGAGCAGTCTGTCGAATGTCTCAGGTGATATTGGTCTGCCGTCGATTCTGATTCTTTCCTCGACGGTCACCATATGCGGTGAGGTGAACAGTCCGGTGATGAGCCCGCTGGCACTAGCAGCTGCAGACAGTTGGACGCATACAGATCCCTTTCCGTTGCTACCAGCGACATGAATTGAAGGGAAGTCAAGATGTGGATTTTTCAGTCTGGAAAGAAGTGTTGCGCAGTTCTCCAAGCCCAGTTTTACTCCCATTAACATCCGCTCGTCGAGCCAGTCTCGGACACTCATTCGGATTCCCCACTCCCAAGCATCGCTCGGGCACGAACGGGTCAAGGTGATATGGGCCTTGAAGTTCGTGGGAACATGGACGGAAGCGAGCCTAGCAATGTACTCGAAGTGATGCGGCAGCAGTGGGTATCGATGGTGAGCATGGGGGGCATGTTCGTCGGTACGATTCTGTTGGGCCTCAGCATCCAGCCGATTTACAATGTTGACGAAGTCAGAGCCTTCGGAGGCGAGGGTGCGTCCAAAGGCGGCTATATCGCCTTGGAACTGTTATTCATCATGATTTTCACAGTGCTGATTATCTGGTTGGCGCGAAAGGGCCTAGATTTCGCAATCAAGGCCATTGTGATGTTAGCCTTAGGAATGAGTCTCTTCTACATCGTGATGCCATACGTATGGTTGTTATTCAACATACTAGGAATCTCATCTAACGATCTAATCTTAGGTTCTTCAATAGCAATTTGCATATCTCTAATGGCGATGTTGGTAAAATATCCAGAGTGGTATGTAGTCAACACCGTCGGGGTACTCGTCGGTGCCGGAGTCATCACGTTGATTGGGGTTTCATTTGTTCCCGTACTCATCATCGCGTTCATGCTCGCTGCGGCGGTATACGACCACTGGGCAGTCAACAGCAGCAAGCACATGCTCGAACTGGCTGACACGATGATCAAGAACAAGCTCCCAGTGCTGTTGGTCGCCCCTAAGGGGAGGGGTTATTCCTTCATTGAGGAAGATGATCAGGTGATGCGTAGTGAGACGTCTGAGGAAATGGATTGGGATGACCCAGCCCCTCACATCAAGCCGAAGAGCGGTGGCAGGGATGCCCTGTTCATGGGTTTGGGCGATGTCATATTCCCGGGAATGCTGGTAATCTCATCTGTATCCTTCCTACCTGAATGGGGACCCGAAATCGGGACAATCTTCGGTACCATGCACGCGGGCCCTCTCGCTGTAGGTCTAGGCACACTGTTCGGTGGCCTGTGTGGCTATGTGGCACTGATGACACAAGTTGCTCGTGGTGAAGCGCAAGCTGGTCTGCCGCTGCTTAACGGTGGCAGCATCCTAGGCTACCTAGTATCGGGCGTAATCGCAATCGGCCCGGCCGCCCTATGGCAGGACATCTCGTTCCTGTGAGCTCAACGGCCGATTGGTTGAAGGGTCGCTGACCAGCCCTTGGGGCTGGTCGCAATGCTAGACATCGGCATGTTCAGAGAGCGTTCTGACATCATCAGGGCTGACCATGACAGACGTGGCCTGACACACGAGAGCATTGACGAGGTCATTCGCCTCGATGAGGAATGGCGCAGTACCAGGTACAATGCAGACCAGCTCCGGAAGGCTCGCAATGAAGCTGCCAGGGGCATCGCTGAGGCGAAGAAATCGGGTGATTCGTCGGCCGCTGATGCGATACTGACCGAAGTAGCCGACATCGGTGCTCAGATTGACAAGTTGGCGGAGCACTCGGACGAGTGTCTAACGCAGCGCGAAGCCTTGAGGATGAGAATTCCCAACATCCTGCACGCTGAGGTGCCAATAGGCGAGGACGACCAGAAGAACACCCTGCACAGCATGCACGGCGAGAAGGTCGAACTGGGTTTTGAGCCGCGTAATCACAATGACCTGATTGAGATGAATGGCTGGGTCGACCAAGCGCGCGGGGCCAAAGTCGCTGGCAGCCGCTTCTACTTCATGCAGGGCGATCTAGCTAGGTTAGAGATGGCGTTACAGCAGTACGGTGCTGATTTCCTCAGAGGTAGGGGCTACACGCTTGTACAACCTCCTCTGATGATGAACCGGGAAGCCTACGAGGGTGTCACCGACCTAGCAGATTTCGAGACCGTGATGTATGGCATAGAACCGGACAATTACTACCTCATCGCTACCAGTGAGCACCCCCTCACCGCAATGCGGATGGACGAGATAATCGAGCCCAGCGAACTGCCGATAAGATTGGTCGGGGTCTCGGCCTGCTTCCGTCGCGAAGTTGGTGCACACGGGTTATCCGACCGTGGCATCTGGAGAGTTCACCAGTTCACCAAAGTAGAGCAGATTGTAATCTGCCATCCGGACGACTCTTGGGGTCACCACGAGGAGTTGTTGGGCAATGCGGTGGATCTGTGGGACAGTCTCGGACTGCACTACAGAGTTGTGAACATCTGCACAGGTGATATGGGCACAGTGGCGGCGAGGAAGTACGACCTCGAGGCGTGGCTGCCTGGAGCGGATGACTACAAGGAGGTCGTCTCGTGCTCGAACTGCACCGACTATCAGGCCAACCGTCTGCGCATGAGGTACAGAACCACTGAGGGCAACGAGGCGGTGCACACGCTGAACTCCACGGCGATAGCAACCAGCAGGACACTAGTCGCGATATTGGAGCAAAATCAGATGAAAGATGGACGCGTCAGTGTTCCTGAGGCCCTCAGGCCCTATATGGGCGGTCAAGAATCCCTAGAGCCGCTTCACTGAACCGCCACTTCACTGCGGCGTTTCATCCTGACAAGCAGTGCCACTACCAGTATCACGACGAAGGCTGAGATGAACGGTATCAGTATGGCGATTAGTGTGAGGGCCACGCTGGCGACATTCTCACCTGTGGCGACAGCAGAGTTGCCCAGTCCGAAAGTGAAGGTCGAACTCAGACCGCGAGTCGCGACTGTAGCTGACTGGATGGTGGCAGCCACACCACCACCGGCCACAATGGCGACCGCCCACTGGAAGATGGGGTCGGAACCCTCGAGAACTATTGCCGTCATCGCTACTCCGGCAAAGATGGAAGCAGGTGTTGCTATAGTGTCGAGAGCGTTGTCTATCCACGGTGCGTAGAAGCCTGCGAACTCGGCCACGGTGGCTATCCCTAGGACTACGATGGCCAGTGTGGAAGTGAAGAATTCGAACTGAGTTCCTACGAGATCGAGTTCAAGGAACCAGACGATGTCAAGGCGTGCCGCCACAGACAGCAAGAATGGTGGCAGGAATACCCTGAACCCCGATGCTGCTGCTAGGCTTATCCCCATCAGGGTGGCCATGATTACGGCAGTCGCTTCCATGTACAGCCGACCACGGGGCTCGATATTAACCCAGACCCGGCCTCAATCCCCGATTTCAACGAGTGTTGCTCCCATCTCCACTCGGTCGCCCACCGAATAGTGCAGTTTGGTAATCTCGCCCGCTTGGGGAGCCTGTATTCTATGCTCCATCTTCATCGCCTCCATGACCACTAGAGTCTGTCCTTCACGGACTCTCTGGCCCTGCTTGACAAGGACCTCAAGTATTGTTCCCGGCATCGGTGCTGATAGCCCACCTTCAACTGATTCGTCCTCAGCACTGCCGGGCTCGTGCATGCGCACCACATGGATTCGTCCGTCAAGGTGAATCCACCAGTCATCCCCAAGTTTCGCAACGTGTGCTAGGTGCAGTGCTCCGGCAATCTCAACCCTGAGCCGCCCGTGCTGATTTACACGCGAGATGCTAATATCTGGAGGATTGATGGCGAGGCCATCGAGATTCAAGGAAGAGAGACTCAGGTAACCTTCTGAATCCAATACACTAGCGGTGTAACGCCTTGTGACATCTCCTACGCTCCACTCCATCTTACACCTCAGGGGAACGACCTCGTCAGGGTCCTGAACGGATCTCCGGGATGCCCTGTGTGCTCGTCTAATGCCCCCATTCCGCCATCGGATGGGACTCGTTCAAGCCCGAGTCTCTGGGCTGCGCAGGCAACGGCCACTAAGACCGCAGGCTCGACTTCGGTATGTGAGAATCCGGAGATGTCGGAGGAGTCTAGGAAGTCGGTCGTCACGCTGCCAGTAGTGAAGGCTTGGTGTGCAGCGGCATCTCTCAGGAAGCCGATGTTGGTCGTAACTCCGAGAGCGATGAGGTCGGACAAAGCTGTATCGAGCCTTCGCAGGGCTGCTCTGCGTGTCGGCGCGTGGACGATTAGTTTGGCGAGCATAGGGTCGAAATCGATGGTGACGGCATCTCCCTGCCTAACTCCCGAGTCGACCCTGATTCCAGGGCCCTGCGGGGTCTTCCATGTCGCTAGTCGCCCAACACAGGGCAAGAAGCCGCGAGATGCGTCTTCGGCGTATACGCGCGCTTCAATTGCGTGTCCGCTTAGACCTACATCTGCCTGAATAATTCCTAAAGGCAAGCCGGCGGCGATCTCAAACTGCTTGAGAACTAGATCGATGCCAGTGGTCATCTCGGTGACAGGGTGCTCGACCTGTAATCGGGTGTTCATCTCGAGGAAGTAGAACTCACCCCTAGAAGATAGTAGGAACTCCACTGTGCCAGCCCCCTCATAGCCGACCGACTCTGCGGCCTTGACGGCAGCAGCTCCCATGGCCTGACGGAGTTCTGGATCTACAGCAGGAGAGGGGGCCTCCTCGATTACTTTCTGGTGTCTGCGCTGCAAGGAGCAGTCTCTCTCGTTGAGGTGAATACAATTGCCATGTGAGTCGGCTAGAATCTGGACTTCGATGTGCCTCGCTCCTGTGAGGAGGCTTTCGACATAGATGGTGCCGTCACCGAAGGCGGTCGAAGCCTCACGCGATGCTGCCTCGTACTCGGTCCTGAGCATCTTTGGCTCCTGCACTGCCCGCATTCCCTTTCCTCCACCACCGGCACTGGCCTTGAGCAGCAGAGGATACCCCACTCTAGCGGCACATGCCGCCAATACTCCGAGGTGGTCTGCTCCGTCGGGTACGGTCAGTTCCTCGCCCGGGATTACCGGCACGCCTGACTCGATCATCTGGATTCGTGCCGATATCTTGTCGCCCATTGTCGAGATAGCCTCTGCCGGAGGGCCAATCCAGACCAGCCCTGCGTCGGCAACAGCGCTGGCGAAGTCGCTTCGCTCGGACAGGAAGCCATAGCCAGGGTGAACTGCATCAGCTCCGCTGCTGAGGGCAGCGGAGATGATAGCCTCTGAGTTCAGGTAGGTGTCAGCGAGGGTCTCGCCAGAAATGTGGACGGCCTCGTCGGCCACCTCGACGTGCAGTGATCCTGCATCGGCGTCGGAGTACACAGCGACGCTGCCGAGACCGGCTTCTCTAGCGGCCTGCAGCACCCTAACCGCTATCTCTCCCCTGTTTGCAACCAGCACAGTGGAGAATGGCCGAGGTGCGCTACTGAATGGGCCTGCTGTCATGCTCAACCGTCCTGATCTTCCGGTGACCAGGCCGGTGGTCGGCGGTCGAGGAATGCTGACAACCCCTCTTGACCCTCGGGTGATCCTCTCATCTCGCTAGTCTTGTCCAGCGTCCACCGACGCAGGTCCTCATCAGTGCCGCGCCAACTATCGAGGGTTTGAGTGAGGCTCTTGGCCTCGGTGACTGCCACTGGGCCAGTACTCATGATCGTCGCAATAGTTGCGTCGACCATCTCTGCAGTCTCGTCCGAGGAGGTGGATACCTGATCGATCATACCGATATTCAACGCCTCATGCCCGTCGAAGCGCCCCGCGAGCATGGCGAGTCGGCGGAACTGAGCACTGCCCACACGACGGTAGACGTATGGCCCAATCACCGCTGGCAGGATACCCAGCTTCGCTTCGGAGAGGGCGATTCTAGAACTATCTAGGGCGATGACATGGTCTGAACAGGCAATGAGTCCGGCGCCACCTCCAAGTGCAACACCCTGAACTGCTGAGATGGTGAAACAAGGATGTGCCCACAGACTGTTGAACAAGCGATCGAGGCGTTCGGAACCAATACGGTTCTCCTCAGGGCTCTTGACCCCGGCATCGCGCATCATGTTGATGTCGGCTCCTGCGCAGAAGTGCCGTCCGGCACCTCGAAGAACCAGCACTCGAAGATACTCGGCGCCGTCATGATCGCGCAGAGAGCCAGTCCTGCCAACTGAACGGTGAGTGGTCCAATCCAGAATATCGATGATTTCGCTGATTAGTTGCACGTTGAGTGCGTTGTAGACGTCGCTTCGCTCCAGAGTGAGGGTGGCGACCGAGGCATTGATGCTCAAAGAGCAGAGTTCCGCGGAGGGTTTTACATCTCTCATCCTCAACGTATCACATCCTGAAAACGCCGTAGTCTTGGTCCGGCATAGGGGCATTTAGGCTGGCAGATATGCAAAGTCCGAGCACATCGCGAGTGTCTCGCGGATCGATTACCCCGTCGTCCCAGAGTCGGGCCGTAGAATAGTATGGATTGCTCTCACTCTCGTACTTCTCGCGAATCTCGTCGGGGTCAGCGTTGCCCACTGAGGAGAGGACGCTGGCGGCCTGCTCGCCTCCCATCACGGATATTCTCGCATTGGGCCACATGAAAAGGAAGCGTGGGTCGTAGGCGCGCCCGCACATGCCGTAGTTGCCAGCTCCATGCGAGCCACCGATAATGACTGTGAATTTCGGAACAGGCACGCAGGAGACTGCCGTGACGAGCTTGGCACCGTCCTTGGCGATGCCGCCGGCCTCAGCATCACGTCCGACCATGAAGCCTGAGATGTTCTGTAGGAATACCAACGGAATACCGCGCTGGCCGCATAGTTCGACAAAGTGGGTGCCTTTCAGTGCCGACTCGGAAAACAGAATGCCATTGTTGGCGACGATACCGACCGGGTAGCCATGAATCCTAGCGAAGCCACAGACCAGTGTGTTGCCATAGCGCTGCTTGAACTCGTGGAAGCGCGAGCCGTCCACAACTCTGGCTATGACCTCTCTGACATCATAGGGAGTACGGTTGTCAGTGGGTATGATTCCCATCAGGTCCTGCGGGTCGTGTGCAGGCTCTTCTGGTTGTGAGGTGTCGAGCCTATGTTTGGGGTCGACGTTTAGGTTCTCAACCACGCTGCGCACCATCCTGAGCGCCTCAGTCTCGTCTTCGGCGAAGTGATCGACCACTCCTGACTCTCTGGTGTGCAGATCGGCTCCGCCGAGGTCTTCCGCCGAGACCTCCTCTCCTGTAGCTGACTTAACCAGAGGAGGCCCGGCGAGGAAGATGGTGCCGTTGCCCTTGACAATGATTGACTCGTCGGACATCGCCGGGATGTAGGCACCGCCGGCGGTACACGAACCCAGCACGGCGGCGACCTGCGGAATCCCCTTACTCGATAGGATTGCCTGATTGCGGAAGATCCGTCCGAAGTGTAATTTGTCCGGGAAGACCTCGTCCTGCATGGGAAGGAAAGCTCCTCCCGAGTCCACGAGATAGATGCAGGGCAGGTTGTTCTCCTCGGCTATCTCCTGGGCCCTGACGTGCTTCTTGACCGTCATCGGGTAGTACGAACCGCCTTTGACAGTGGCGTCGTTGGCTACAAAAATGCACTCCTTGCCGTGTACCACGCCGATGCCAGTGATGATTCCGGCGGAGTGAGCTCTGCCGTCGTACAATCCATTGGCAGCTAGTGTAGAAAGCTCGAGGAACGGAGTCGCAGCGTCGCAGATTTCCGATATCCGCTCCCTCGGCAGGCTCTTGCCGCGCTCTCGGTGGCGATCGACGTACTTTCCTCCTCCTCCCTCTTTGGCGGCGTCCACTCTGGTCCTCAGAGCTTCCACCAGAGCCAGATTGGCCTCTGTGCGGGACTCGAAATCTTCGTCCCCTCGGTCGATGCGGGTGGTCAGTCGATCCATGCCTCTCGCCCCCCTCAGATGGCGAGCGAGCCTTCAATTGAATGGCCTCGACATCGTAGATGTCGAATTTAGACGCCAATTGCGAGTCGTCCGACGTCCCTCAGTCCAGGTGCCATGCCGACAGTTAGGATGGCCATCCCTAGGAGGAGTCTGAGGTGCTGCTGCCTGTGCTCGAAGTTGGCTATCGCGAAGATGTACCAGACCAGCCCACCGAGAGCCAGTTTGACTACAGAGAACCCGTATGCGTTACCGAAGAACTCAATGATCTCCGCCGAGAACACGTGCTTCTCAGAGTATCCGAAGGCCTCTATCCCAATGCCTGTGGCGAGTCCGTCAAGCAACTGCCCTGCGACCGCGAGGAAGACCACTGGGGAAGCCATCACAGCCTTGTTCCTGAGGCTCTCGATGAGGTCCTTGTCGGGAGATTCAAAATCATTGTACTGTTCCTCCGTCATCCCCGGTGGCAGGATACCGGAGACGAAGCCGTGCTCGGCCAATTCGTTGGCTGCTGGGAGACCGGTCTGATGCATCTGATAGGCTAGCACGGCCGGAGCTCCGATTACCACTGCCAAGGGCCAAAGCGTGACTTGGTCAGGGTTACTGATACCGAAAGACAGGAGTGGCCCTAGGAAGGCGATTGAACCCCCGAGTCCGACCAAGAAGACACAACGCTGAACCAGCGTGAAGCCAGATAGATGTCTGTTGGAAATCAATGTGGGCAGGAGCAGTGCCGTGACGAGGCACGCTAGCATAGCCGTGTTGTCGAATCCCTCGGCGGAAGTGACGGAGCCGGCTTGTATGGAAGTGTAGTATATCGCTATCTGGGCTAGGATGAGAATGGTCGCAGCGCTGTCGACCTTGGACATCGCCTCGTCGCCCGATGCGGACTCGTCGTTGGCTATCCGATATCCGAAAGCCCCTGCTATGACTACCCAAGCCGCGGTCTGGAAGTGAATGCCGGGGCTGACAAAGTAAGGCTGTAGGGAGGTGTCGAACATACTGGCGTCCTCCACGACCTCACCGAGGGCGGCCCAGAATACATAGGGGAGCAATGCCAGAATCATCGCATCACTGTGGTCTAACCCTAGACGGCGGAGCCATGCTGGTAGGGCGAGTGCGAAGCCACCGAGCACGATAGCGTAGGTCAGTGTGTTCACTACGTTGTAACTGGCATCGCCGCTGGACTCGCTAATCACTGGGTCGAGGTAGTACTCGTATAGGAAGTCGGTCAGGGGGTTTTCCACACTTAGGAAATTCAGTGCGATACCACCGAAGACCAGTCCGGCGACAAGAAGCAGGGCTTTGGTGGCCCACTCCTCGTAGTCATACATCTCCTCGAGAGGATTAGACACGGTATTCCGTGAAGCGCGCTACGCTTATGCATGGCGGTGTGAGTCACTCTTCCTCGTAGACAATTTCCTCGTCATCTGTGAGATCCAACATGCTGCTGACTTCCTCTTCTTCATCGGGGTCGACCTGTGAGTTCCTGTGACGGCGTTCCCTGCGTCTACGTGCCTCTGCCAGCCCCGGGACCAGTGTATCGAAGGTGGATGACTCGTCGATACTGCGCCCCTCATAACTCTCAAGCCTCCGTGATCGTAGCCTCTGACGCTTGCGGTCTTGCTCGAGGCCGTGCAGGATAGTGCTGTGTTCGGAGCCGCGCAGGATACCTTCGATTGCGGGTGCGGCCAGAGCGAGTCCGTCCTCGTCTCCGATGACCAGTACCGTAGAGCCGTATATCGCCATCTCACAACGGGAAATCTCCTCTATCAGACTGCGGATACGGCCGTTTCTGCCAATCAATCTGCTCCTCATCCTACGGGTTTGATTGGGTTGCCTGCCTACCCACTCGCGGATGTCGTACATCTTGAGGAAAACCTCGTCCTGAATCAGCTGTACGGCTCGCTTTGGAGCCAGTCCGCGACCGATAGCCACTATGACATCGGGTATCTTCATTCGGACGATTGGATCTACACTCTCCTCTCCCCAGTCGGCCATCACTTCACCGCTCTTCGAGTCAATCTCGAGGGTCGCCCCACAAGCCTCTTCGAGCATACGGCGGGTCTCACCGCCCTTGCCTATCCGCACGGCAATGCGGTCCT
>ENA-OSET01003489-OSET01003489.1-sediment-metagenome-genome-assembly--contig:-NODE-3489-length-14408-cov-9.026656_pt1 | contig 14408 bp, 13 predicted proteins | sample MGYA00237882_ERZ534229 | MGnify/ENA primary metagenome ERZ534229 (study PRJEB26408, sample SAMN06266212) | sediment metagenome | isolation source: Hudson Canyon methane seep mesocosm | place... | reverse complement strand
CAAGCAGCTTAGTAAAAAAGAAGTTCACTGCTGAACAAGCAGCTTAGTAAAAAAGAAGTTCACTGCTGAACAAGCAGTATTAGTAAAAATATAGACAGTACTTTAGTGCTGTTTGTATTCCACTACCAGATGGAGAATGAAAGATAAAAAGGCGCCTTCTGGTGCCTTTTTTTTAATGAAATGGTATGAAATTAACAACCTTGTAATTATTGAGGTTGTTGATTATGAAAGGATGCAAGGTAGGTTTGAACGGACGATTGGATGTAGGGATGATTTTTTAAAGGGGATCCACAATGGTGGGTAACCTAAATTTTTATAGGGTAAATAATAATGATGGAAAGTGAAAGTTATGCACTAGCCGAGAATTTCATCAAATTCTCTACAAATAATGAACCAACATATGAACATATTTCTGAGGGATTGATGAAGGCGGTGCATCACTATGATCCAACGCAATGGGATGAATTACATTTCTCTGTAGTTCTTTGGTTACGTAAGAAAGGTTGGTCAGATCTGAGCATCGATATGTATGGATTGGAGTACCCAGACCGTGAGTTAAAACTAGAAGAGTTTAATAATCTAGAATTAAGAAAGGTCACAGACGTGAGCCAAACTGATCATGATGAATTAGTAAGGTTTATAAGCGATAAGCAAGACCTAGCTGTCTTGGCGGCTGTTGAAGTAATGCGAGAAGTTGGATGTAAGGTTTCAGAATTACAAAGCTTAACTCACTGGAGTAATAATGAAATTCTATTTAAAGAGGAGTCAGGGTATGTCAAATTTAAAAAGGTCTCTGATGAGTCATATTATAAAGTAAGTTCAAGTATGACTGTTCTGAATCCAGGTGGGTTAGGACTGTTGGATGAGTCTTACATTGTGTCGATCCAGGAAAAGTTAAGACGATATGTAATGGAGTTCTGGCCCGATCGAGATGAATATATTAGTTTATATTCATATGAATATCGTGACAACGGCTTTGAATATATTAGAGACCATGATGACAGAGTTTTCAAGATGATCGAGCCCAAATTGGAGAGTCAGAGAACTGAGGTTCTTAGAAAGGCATTGAGATTATGTCTTGATGACAACTCATATTCTGATGATGAATTAACAGATATGATTAATGGTGTCGTTTTCCAAAGTGAAAATATTTTAGATCAATATCTAGCTCGTGGTTATTTCGGATTAAGAAGTGAGGATATCACCCCTCATCAATGCATAATCTATCAGGTTGAAACGGTAAGAATGGCGTTGGAACTGATTGAAAATAAGTAAATACTGAGTGCACAGGTTAACTTGGAGTACAGCAATAGCTGTAATGCAATGGAATGTACAAGGTAGAGGTCATCCTGATTTTGGGGTGGCCTAATTAAATAGAGATGGAAACTATGGAATTAACGAGTAAACAAACAGTGAGTTTAGCTGAACATTTTTTTGAGTTCTTTATGGCGGGCATAGCTATAAATCGTAAAACAATTATGGATGAATTAATACGTTGCAAAACGATATATAGAGACAGGTATTGGAAGCAGTTATGTCAGTCTGTGATTACACAGGTTCACAATGACGGACACCATCGGCTGGCAAAAAGCTTGGATGAGGTGACTAATGTGAAATTAGAAAAAACAAAAGTGAAGCAACGAGGGGCCATGAAGAGGGTGCCTGTTAGTCAACAAGAGCATAGTGAGTTAATAGCATTTCTTGAAGATAAGAAATTTATGGCAGTATTAGCAACTGTTGAAATTGCCCGAAATATTGGCTGTAGGTTACATGAAATCCCTCAGTTATCGTTGCTTGGTAACAATGAAGTACTAGTCTCAATAGATCATGGGAGAGGGTATGAGCTAACAGTGCCATATGATGTTTATCATCTAATAGAAGAGTGTTTACATTATTTGAAAAGGCCTGATGACACAATGTTCGATAGTCAAGAAATGACGATGATTCAACGCAGGCTAAGTCGCTATTCGAGCATATTATGGTCGGATCGAAAAGAGAAAATAAGTATACATTCTTATCGTATTAGACGTGATGTGAACGGAGATATTATATGAGTGAAATAGTGTTGATTCGAGGCGTACCTGGTAGTGGTAAAACAACAATGGCTAAACGTGAATTCCCTGACTATTTTCATTTTGAAGCTGATATGTTTTTCATGAAAGATGGACGTTACTACTTTGATGCAAAGTTGATTAAAGAGGCACATAAATGGTGTCAACAAAAGGCAAGAGAAGCAATTGAACAAGGTAAGAATGTTGTTGTTTCAAATACTTTTGTGAAAGTATGGGAAATGAACCCCTATTTTGCGATGAATGTACCGGTTCGAGTGCTACAGGCGACAGGTAACTATGGCAATATTCATAACGTACCGAAAGAAACAGTTTTAAAAATGAAGAAAAGGTTTGAGGTTTTTAGCATGGCGGCATGAAGTAGTAGCGTGTGAGTGATCGTACTTACTTGTACGTACGTGAAATCTTAATGCTAGCCAATAAACTTCAGTGTCAACGATAAAGAAATAAAACTTACTCGGGTAAGTTTTACTGTAGAACAAAAATAATTTAAAGGGTAATAAAAAATGTTAAAAACAACTAGAAAGTTTAAGTCCATATCATTAACTCGTGAGTATGATCCAGGTGTATTTGTAACATCAGACGAGTATGAACGATATAAGTCTAATAGAGAATGGGCCATTCGTGATGATCATGCTCATGGTCATATTGAATACCTGATTGATATCGAATTAACAAAATCACAGTTAAGTACATTAATTAAGGAAGCTCAAATGGAGGAGGAGGAGGAACTTATTGATTATCTTAAAAAGGCTGAGAAAAGTAATAATGTTCTTAAGTTTCAATACCAAACTGAGGATTATGAAACTGTCGAAACGTTTTATGAGATGGCGTTTCATGAAGCAACACAGGCTCATAACATATACGTTCCCATGTACTATTTTAAAAGCTTTGTTGAAATTGATAGCTTAGTTAGAAAAGCTATTGATATTGATTTGAAATATCTAGACTTAGACGTTGCATTTAGGGAGGTAGAAGCCGCCTAATATATTTTATGCATAAAATATAGGCTGTCAGGTTCGCCTTAAATATTTACAATGTAACACTATTTGAAAGGCATACTTACTCGGGTAAGTATGGTGGGGGACTAGAGGCTACGATGGCCTAAAGTAAGTATCGATACGGTTAACAGAGCGTGCTTGCTAGTCCCCAAGGCTATCCTAATAATGGGGTAACCAAAATGAGAAGGATCTCATATGAACGAAAAAACACGATTGGAATACTTGAGCTTGGCTAAGTGTTTTTTGGATACCCGATTTGGTGGGTGTCCTGTTAATCAACGAACTATTATTGATGCACTCAAATATTGTGCACCTGAATACCGGCCAGCCTATTGGCGACGACTAAGGCGAGCTTTAGCGTTGCAGCAGATTGAAGCTGGATATGAACGTTCGGCAAAAAAGATTGCTGGTACGGTTAACCCCGTTACGGCTCAAAGTGCTTCTGTAGATTTAGCAGCCAAGAAAAAACCAAAGCAGAAGCGGGTTAAATCAGTGGATAGAAAAGACCATAAAAAGCTGATGGCTCATTTAAAAGACGTCGAGGATGGTCCATGTTCAGCTGCTGTTATGTTAGCTTTTTGGCTGGGATGTCGCCCTGTTGAAATGTCTTCAATTAAGCTCTTAGGTGATAATTACGTATTAATTCCAAGTGCAAAAAAGACAGAGGATAGGGGGCTAGATAGAACGCTAGTTCTTAATTCAAGTGTCTATACTATGATTGAAAAATTGTTACCATTATTAGTGCATGACGATGAAGGAGTAACATCGGATATGAATCGAATACAGAGACGATTACAACGACATGTTAAAAGACTATGGCCAGCAAGAAACCATCACATCAGTTTATATTCATATCGACATCAATTGGGTTCTGATTTGAAAGCTTCTGGAAAAACTTCAGTTGAGGTGGCGACTATTATGGGGCATCAGAATGTTAACTCTGTTGATGTTTATGGAAATCGGAAGTCAGCGAGTAGGCAAGTTAATATTGAGGTTACTTCAGGAATCGTAGGTGATGTTCTAATTTTTGAAAAACGAAGACGTCACCTAAAGTAAAATTTAGAATCAATTATATGTGATTTCGAGGAATGTCAGTATCCAATAGCTTTCTTATAGCCTTTCTTTTCATGCATTAATATTGGGTAATAATTGTCTGTTACAGCAGTGGATTTGTCTTGCTATGAAATTAGATGAATAATGAATAAGACTCGATGGATTAATTTATAGTAGGATCGAGTTCTTCGAAGATGGAATAGTGTGAGTAAAATGCAAGAATTAAATTCAGAACGTCGAGAGTACTTCAGGATCAATGACAATATCTTACTTGATTATCTTTCATTGACTGAGATAGATGTTGAAGCGATGGGAGAGAGTATAACTTCTTTCAATGATTCTAATGATCAACAGTGTATTAAGCTTAATCTTGTCCAATCTTCTTTTAAAAGCTTGATTGATCAAGTAGATCAAAGTGAGAGTTTGATCTCTAATGCAGTGAGTACGATTGATACTCACTTGAATATTCTTCGTCATGCAATTCAGCATGAGCATATTGATTTTGAGAATACGAAAGAAATAGAGGCGAACCTGAGTGGAGGGGGAATTGCGTGTTTAATTCCTGAAAAAATTCCAGTAGGTACTGCTGTTGAAGTTAAGGTTCAGTTAAGGCCTTCAGGAATCAAGGTGCATGCTGTCACACGAGTTATCTCATGTCGAGAAATCAAGACTGCTCCTCAAAACACACCCTTTTATCTACGGTTAAAATTCACTCATTTACATGATGGCGATCGTGCATTATTAGTAGAACATGCAGAGTCAAAGATAGTAGATTAAGTTTTAGAACAGATACATTTAAATTTTGAATTAAAATAATTAGGAAAGTTGATGAAAGTACGTGTTTTAGGCTGTAGTGGTGGCATAGGAAAAAGCTGTCACACAACCTCTTATTTGCTTAATGGCAATATTCTCCTTGATGCAGGTACTGGCGTTGGGAAACTTTCCCTTGATGAAATGTCGGCGATTAAACATGTGTTATTAACGCATGCTCATTTGGACCATATTGCAGGCCTGGCACTAATGTTAGGAAGTATATATGAGAAAGCATTAAATTCAGTCACAATTCATGCCCCCAAAAGTGTGTTAGCTGTACTTAAATCGCATGTCTTTAATTGGAAATTATGGCCTGATTTTAATCAGCTACCAGATAAAGAAAATCCTATATTACTTTTTAATGAACTAAGTCCCGATATGACTTCTTCTATTGATGAGTTTGAAATTACACCTATTCTATTAAGCCATACCGTAGATAGTTACGCATATATTATTAATAATTCGACTAGTAATTTTTGTTTCTGTGGTGATACAGGGCCCACGACTAAACTTTGGAATGTACTTAATAATATAGATGCAGATAACCAGATAATTATCGAAGCATCATATCCTAATAATGAAGCCGATCTGGCAGGACAATCAGGGCATTACACGCCCTTATTATTAGCGACCGATATTGAAAAATTAACGCATAAAACAATGGTTTATATTCATCACATAAAACCAGGGAATGAAGAGATTGTTATTGAGCAATGTCACGAAGCCTTTAAAGAAAAGTCATTAACTATTCTTTTAGATGAGCAAGAGCTAGATTTCTAGAGTGTTGTTTTCGGATGAAACAACAATGATTACTTTTCATTCATGGATATGGAATTAATTTTAAGGTTAAATTGTTAAATGGGCGCATTAGAGACAAAACAAGCTGGCTATAACAGCTACCTAACTAGAATATTACAATCTCTTCATCAGGACCGTGATTTTACTCGAACATTAGACCGTATTGAAACTGACATTCTTGAAATGTTTTCTGCAGATCGGCTAACTATTTACCAAACAAACATATCAGATGGAATGTTAGTTTCTCGTTATAAAACGGGTAAAGATCTAAAGGAAATCAAGATAAAGCTTGGAGTATCTTCCATATCAGGTTTTGTCGGCCTCAGTAGGAAACCACTACGAATTGACGATGTTTATAATGTCGAATCATTATTAGATATTGATGATTCACTCACTTTTAATGATGGTTTTGATAAGAAAAGTGGTTTTAAATCGGGGGCAATGTTGGTGATTCCGATTCTGAAAAATGGAGCCTTATTAGGCGTTATGCAATTAATTAATGCTCATGGTCATCCAGTTTTCACAGAGGTTGATCAAGAACATGCTTTAGAGCTAGCGACATTCATTGGCCATAAATTTGGTGATATACAAAATATTACTCAAAGTTACTATGATTACTTGATTACACAGGACCTAATAAGTGAAAGTTTATTAGGTAAGCTGACTAAACAAAGTGTAAATGCTGATGATCTTGGCAATCTCATTATCGAAAAAACAGAGATTGATAAAGCAGACGTTGGAATTTCCCTCGCGCATTTCTATCAGGTACCTTTTTTAGGCTTTGAGCCAGATAAATATTGGATACATCCAATCGCAGAACCAATAAGCATCGAATACTTCAGGAGTCGAAATTTTGTCTTACTGACGGACAGTGATAATAGTTTGATTATATTACTCAATGATCCGAGCGATGATGAGTGTCGAAATGAAATTCAAAATATTATTAGTAATGAGCCTGGGGTAATTTATATTGGCTTCAATGATGATATTTCCCGTTACCTTGAGCCTGAAGCTGTAGAGAAAATTGATGAGGCCGGAGCACTATCACTTACTCATAATAAAAATAGTCCATCAATGGCTGAGATTATTAATGTTGAGAGTCGGTTAGAGCTCGGTACTCTCATACAAGATGCCATTAAACAGAATGCGGTGACAATTCACCTTGAGCCTGATATGGGCATGACATCGTCACAGCTTAGAATTAGGGCAAATGGAATATGCCAATACTTAGCGACACTAGGTTCTTTAGAAACTGAGAATTTGATTAGTCAAATAAAGGCATGGGCTAAACTAGATATCAAAACTAATACACCTTATCAAAATGGAGTATTTACTTTTAAGGTAGATGAGCGACGGTGGCATATTACCGTTAATTTTATCCCTGTAATTCAAGGTCAAAGTGTTGTCATACACTTAACTGAATTACATCAAGCACTGCCATTTGAACAATTAAATATATCAGCTGAACAATCTAGGCAGATAAAGGAAGCTGTAAATAATAAAGAAGGACTTTTTCTGGTCGTTGGAACAGATAAATCAGTGCTCAATTCAAATTTACATTCAATACTGAGCCTGATTGATCGACAGAATAAAAAGGTTTGGACGATAGAAAAAAATATAAAGGTAACGCAAGAAGGAATTCAGCAAGTTAGAACCGGCGATACTGAAGGTTTAAACCCTTCGTTGGCTATTGAAAGTGTTTTTCAGGCGGATCCAGATGTTCTTCTTATTGATGATATCTGCGATATAGATGCGACAGTAACTTCTCTTGATAGCGCATTAACGACCAGTATGATTATTTCTGGGATAGAAGGACAATCTATAGGTGAATGTCTTTCACGGCTATCGGACCTTGGGATTAATCAGGAGCTGTTAGCTGAGGTTCTTCTTGGTGTGCTTATTTTGAACAGGGAAAATGATTGTCCAAACTATGAACTACTTGTTCCATCGGATAAATTGAGAGGTTTAATTAGAGAGCAAGCAGGGACTGAATTAGTTCAACAGAAAATAAATGAAGATACAATTCAAAGTGAGGTTTGAAGGTAGTTAGGATCAGACTATTTTAATGATATTGAGGGATAGAAAAAGTAAGGAGATAGCATCTGATTAAAGGATTGTGCTATCTCCCATGAACTATTTACTCAGCACGGTTTCTAGTGCTTTTGATTTCTTGGATACCTTGTTCGGTATTATTATCTCTTACAGTATCTGAACGGTCATTCTGATGCTCTTCATGAGCTATTAGTTTTTTAGCTCCGTAAACGAATGCGATAACTACGATAACTGCCAGTACAATTTGCCATGTGTCCATCTAAAAATTCCTTTGATATCAAAATATTGTTATATCTCAGTAACAAACTGAGACGGGAGATAAAAGTTATTGTGAATATTTATGCATAAAGAGTCATAATAATATCCATACAGTTACACGTGCTATTCTAAATGCTTGTCGACGCAATGGTCAACTATATATGTACTGAGTATTAAATATTGATTTTCTAGCGGAATAAAATTCTTGGTTTTAGTTAAACTGTTAATTCTAAATCTTAGTTATACTTAACTTAGGCTAACAATCAAACGATAACTCACTATTATAAATATCGAACAGGAGTATAAGGTTACAGTGAAAATTAAAGTCAAAAATCAGATTCAGGCCGTTATCGTGTTAACGGGACTTGCATTTATAATCTCCACAGCAGTACTTGTGTATGGCTATATTGTTGGCACTCCAATGGATCAGATGAGTAATCTTGCTGATGTGAGTATGGCGGTATCATCAATATTCGTACTTGTAATTGGTATTATCAGTATCACGCTTGTAGCTAGTGTAGAGACATCCGATTATAGAAACTCTGAAAAAGTTAAAGAAGACATGATGCAGTTTACTGCTGCTTTATTTTCTATCTCACACAAGTTTAATCGCAGTGTTAATAAAGATCGCAAAGCTTTAAATGAATGGATAGAAGAAGAGCTGAAGGTGGCAGATAATTTTTTTAGAGGACCAACCTTTTTGGCCTTGCAAGTTGCACTTCGGAATGACGAAGATAAACGAGACCTTGTCTATATCATGGGTGAGCGCATACTGACTCTCGATGAGAATCCTGCTTTTGCAATGACTATCCTCAAAGATTTGGACTCAATTGTCGGTGATGAAAAAGTGGTCGATCAAGTTGTCTCTGCGATGTCAGATTCAGCGTCTTTTTTACACCATGTCTTTCATACCAGTGAGTATGAAAGAATTACAAAAGATAATACGTAAACTATTAGAAATACTTCGTAGCGTTTAATGCGGTTAAAGATAGGTCCATTTTTTGTGAAACTAATATTTCAGTATAGAACATTGTTATGTCTGCTTGTGACAGTGCTTTTTCTATTACACCATATTGAAAGAATCAATATACCGTTATTAAATAATATAGAAAATGTTGCTTATGACCTGCGATTAAAATTAAATTTGCCAGGAACGATAGACTCTAGAATTGTTATTCTTGATATCGATGAAAAAAGTCTTGCCCAAGAGGGACGTTGGCCTTGGTCTCGAGACAAATTAAGTTACCTCGTCGATATGCTGTTTGATTATTATCAGGTAAAGCTACTTGGCTTTGATATTGTATTTTCCGAGCCGGATACGAGCTCTGGCCTTGGATTACTCGATAAGTTATCAAAGAATGAGTTGGCTGATAATGAAGAATTCACATCTATTGTTGAGGCGTTAGCGCCACAGCTAAACTTCGATACTGTATTTGCAAATAGTTTAGAAAACCGCCCAGTAGTGATGGGCTATTATTTTAATAATGCCAATAATAATATTAACCCGAGTAGTAGTCTGCCTAAACCAGCGCATAATTTAAAAGACCTTCCACCAGTTGGGCTTATAGAATCTCATGGTTATGGAGCCAACTTAAAAATACTACAAGATAAAGCCATCTATGGTGGTTATTTTAATAATGCGAGCATTGATATCGATGGGAGTTTTCGACGACTTCCATTGATTACTGAATATGATGGAAAATTATACGAAAGTTTGTCTCTAGCAATGTATAGGAGATTATTGGAACAGCCTTCTTTAGAGCTCACGTTCAACTCTGGCTATGATCTGGCCTCAAGTACTTCCCGTCTAGAATCGATTAATATTGAATCCCTAACCATCCCCGTTACTGATCAGGGTGTAGCACTTGTGCCGTATAGAGGAAAACAAGGGAGTTTCAAATATATTTCTGCAACAGATGTACTTAATGGCATCACGCCACCTGAGGAGTTGATGAATAAAATCATCATTATGGGGGCAACGGCCGCTGGAATATTTGATTTGAGAATAACCCCTGTTCAAAGTGTTTATCCTGGTGTTGAAGTGCATGCAAACTTGGTTAGCGCCATGTTGGATCAACGATTTAAATCAAAACCAACCTATATGCTTGGAGTGGAATTTGTCGAGCTTATTCTCTTGGCGCTATTGGTTATAGTTTTATATCCTAAACTATCATCAGGATCGGCTGCAATGGTGTTCGGACTTATCATTTTAGCCATGTTTACACTTAATATTTATGCCTGGAGAGAGCTTAATTTAGATAATTTCATAGCAACACCAATGGTTCTGCTTTTTATATTATTTTCTATCCAAATCTACTTTGGTTATTTTTTAGAAACTAAAAGGAAGAATAAATTAGGTCAGATCTTTGGCCAATATATTCCAAGAAAATTAGTTGAAGATATGAGTAAATCTGAAGATAATTATTCATTAAAAGGTGAAAATAAGGAATTAACAGTCCTTTTCTCAGATGTTCGTGGTTTTACGTCTATCTCAGAGAAGATTGAGCCAGAAGAACTTTGTGAGTTGATGAATGAGATCCTTACACCTGTTACGAAAGTGATCCATCATAATAATGGCACCATTGATAAATACATTGGTGATGCAGTTATGGCTTTTTGGGGCGCTCCATTACATGATGATAAACATGCATACAATGCCGTTAAAGCATCACTAGAATTTGCATCAATACTCGAATCTATTAACCATGATTTTGTGGCAAAAGGCTGGCCACATATTGATCTTGGTGTAGGTATTAATACGGGTAATATGAATGTCGGCAATATGGGGTCTGAATTTAGAATTGCCTACACAGTAATGGGGGATGCAGTAAATCTAGGGGCTAGATTAGAAGCGCTCACAAAACAATATGGCGTCAGGGTTATTGTGAGCGAGTCAACAAAGTTAGCCGCACCAGAATTTGTTTACTTAGAATTAGATAGGGTGAGAGTGAAAGGGAAAAATGAACCTATAACTATCTATGAGCCACTTTGTTTATCCCAAGATTTAACAGAAGAAATATCACAGCAATTAGGTTTATTACAAATAGCATATAACTATTATCATAAACAGCAGTGGGAATTTGCACAGAAAAAATTTGCAACGCTTGCCCAGCAATATCCAGATAAATTGCTGTATAGACTTTATTTAGACCGGATAGAAGAATATATAAATACTGCACCAGAAGCCGATTGGGATGGTGTTTATACACATACCAGTAAGTAGAACTAAATTTAGCTGCTTATCGAATAATGTTCAGCACAACTTTAGCTCAGTGTCTCCAGAATAAAACTCCTATGTTTATTTGAAAGTTTGATATAGTCTTTTATTTTTTACAACTAAGAGACCGGCTCAAAATGATGACAAAACTTCGCTACACTATACTTGGCTTTGCCGTACTTTTCGCAGCATTATCCACGGCTCAAGCAGAACCAAAAGTCGGCGATAAATTTGGAAGTTGGCTCTTTGAATGTCAGGCACTAGCTGCAAACAAAACAGCGTGTGTTCTATCTCAAACACTTGTTCAATCTGAAAATAAGCAGCGAGTATTACGCGTAAGTTTAAATAAACTTGAAAGTAGTAATGAGCTCCAACTCGTTGCCGTTGCGCCATTAGGCATTTACCTTCCATTTGGTGTAAATGGAAAAGTAGATGATAAGTTAGACATCCCATTAGTATTGCAAGCATGTGCACAACAAGGATGTGTTGCTACCAGTACCTTAAAAGGAAAAGTACTTAAGGCATTAAAATCAGGTAGCAATCTAGAAATTAGCTTTTCTGGAAATTTACAAAGCGATCCTATTGTTCTTAATGTTTCACTAGATGGGCTTGCTGAAGGTGTTGATACGCTCGGTCTTTAAGCATAAGTTCCGACTTATAAATTCAATTATTAGCTTTCGCTAAAATAAGTAAAATTATGAGTAAATATTAAATAATATTATTAATTAATTTAGATATTTACAAACCGATCAGAGCATAACCTTGCTTTATCTCAGTTCACGCAAGCTTTCTCACCCCCCCCCTAAATGGGGGGCTACTTTTGATTTTTTTATTAAGGTAGTATTGCGATGCACTTATAAATCAAAAATATAACACTGAACTAAGGTAAGAAATGCAAAAGATAAGGACATCGGTCATTAAGTTGAATTCATTATTGTGTGTGTTGGTTTTTGGTTTGTGTGCTTCATTTGCTGTCTTTTCTGCAGAGCATTCAGCCCCCGAAAATATTACCTTCCCAGTGACTCACTTTACGATTGAAGGCGAGTTGCCTATACCTGAAGGTGAGATTCAAGCATTGCTGTCAGGCCTTGAAGGAAAAGACTATGGCCTTGCAGGTTTACAAGAAGTCTCACAGCACGTTGAGCAATTGATTCGTGATGCTGGCTTTGCGTTTTACCGCGTTATTTTACCGCCTCAAGCATTGGCTAATGGCGAAGTCATCTTCAAAGTGGTCTCTTTTGCATTGGGTGATGTTGAAATAAAAGGCAATAGCTTTTTTGATAATGAAAACATTCTTAATTCCATACCAGAATTACAAATAGGCACGTCACCTAATACACAAGATTTAAGTGAGCAAATCAAAGTTGCCAGTCACCACCCAAGCAAAGACATTACGGTGGTCTTCAAGCAAAGCGACACCGCCGATGAGATTGCAGCCAAAGTCGATGTCGCTGAACACAAACCGTATCAGTTTTCACTGTCTGCTAATAACTCTGGCTCATCAGACACGGGTAAAACCCGTCTTACTGGCGCCTTTCAATACAGCAATCTTTGGAATAAAGACCATATTGTAAATGGTAGCTATACCACCTCACCTCGTCATGCCAGTGAAGTCAAACAATACGGCTTTAGTTATTCAGCACCGCTTTACAAAGCAAAAGGCTGGCTAACAGGGTATTACGCTAAATCAGATGTGGATACGGGTACAATTGGCTTTACCGGTGCCAGCATGGATGTATCGGGTGCCGGTGAAATGTACGGTCTTCACTACTTACAGTTTTTACCTAAAGTGGGTCGTTATGAACATTCCTTTGATATTGGCTATGACAACCGTTTATTTGATAACACGCTTATCTTCAATGACTTTATTAATAACACCTCTCAAGACTTAGCAGCAGATGTACGTAGTACGCCTCTAACATTACTTTACAAAGGTAATATCCCCTGGGAGTCTGTGTATATCGGACATCACATCTCATGGTCTAAAAACTTAGAGTTTGGTAGCGATAATGATAAAGATGCCTATTTAGCCTCTGCTTTCTCATCAAGCCGTGACGACATGAAGTCTGAATGGGATGCCATTCGTTATGGTGTGTTTGCCAATATGGATAAAAAAGGCTGGTTATACCGTGCAAGTCTTAAAGGCCAATACGCTAATGAATCGCTTATCTCAGGTGAGCAATTTGGATTAGGTGGCGCATACAGTATTCGCGGCTACGAAGAGCGTGAAGTCAGTGTTGATGTCGGTAACGTCTTAACACTTGAAGCGATGACACCGCAGTGGAAAGGACTCAAGCTCGTCGGCTTTTATGATTACGGTAAAGGCCGTAGTCATAACTTGGTTATCACGCCCAATTCTGGACTCAAACAAGAATGGCAGCTTGCCAGCATCGGCATGGGACTTCGCTATCAATGGCAAACCAACTTCCAAGCAAGCCTTGATTTAGGTCACACCTTAAAAGACGGCCCGACGACACGCGCTCATAAAGCCAATCTTCATGCCTCAATCACCCTTCAATACTAAACAGACAAGATAACTATTATGAAATCATTCAAGAAATCAAAACGTAACTCTTCACTGTTTAAGCGAACGGCGCTCAGCCTTGCAGTCTTAACAGTCATCCATACAGGCGCCGCACACGCCAATCCAAATGGCGCTCAGGTAGTCAACGGTCAAGTGAGCATCAATCACGTCGCAGGCATGACAACCATTACCAATAGTCCGGGTGCGATTATTAACTGGCAGAACTTCTCTATTGCTCAAGGTGAAGTCACCAAGTTCATTCAACAAAGCAGCCAAAGCGCTGTCTTAAACCGTGTTATTGGGTCAAACGCAAGCCAAATTATGGGTCAGCTGATTTCAAACGGCCATGTGTTTCTAATCAACCCAAACGGTATCTTGTTTGGTGCCGGTTCGCTGATTGATACACAAGGCTTTATGGCATCCACCTTAAGCATTAGTGACCAAGACTTCCAATCAGGCAACTATCACTTTATTGCAGGCAGTGGTGCTGGCAATATTGTTAATGAAGGCATTATTAGAACAGGTCAAGATGGCAACATCGTACTGATTGCTCCAGATATTGAAAACAACGGCATTATCCAAACAGACGGCGGCAAGATTGTATTAGATGCAGGTCAAGAACT
>ENA-OSET01003487-OSET01003487.1-sediment-metagenome-genome-assembly--contig:-NODE-3487-length-14417-cov-3.500279_pt1 | contig 14417 bp, 15 predicted proteins | sample MGYA00237882_ERZ534229 | MGnify/ENA primary metagenome ERZ534229 (study PRJEB26408, sample SAMN06266212) | sediment metagenome | isolation source: Hudson Canyon methane seep mesocosm | place... | reverse complement strand
TAGTCAAGATGTAACCATCTGACGACAGAACAAAACCAGAACCTAGAGAATGAGACTCATAAGGCTGTTGCCTCTGGCCTGGACCAAAAAAATGTTTAAATAAATCATCAAAAGGAGTGCCTTCAGGAATTTGCATACCAGGCGGTAGGCTCGGCATTTGCTGTTGGCCCTTATTGTTTTTTGTTGTACTTATATTAACAACTGCAGCGCCGTTCTCAGCAACTAAGCTGGTAAATTCCGGTAAACCTTTGGCTTGAACATTGAAACTCATTAATGACCAAGCCAAAACAATACTGAACACTGTCCACAATTTATACTTTCTCATTTTTATTCCTCTACTATCTTGGCTTGTAAGCCTGTTTTACTTTGTTTAAACCGGAGGTGAACCCAATAGAATCCTATTGCCAAACCACTGATGCCAGCAACTATTTCCAGTGCTTCACCAAACCCTAATAATTGGGCAACGGCCGCTGACAAAAACATAAAAACTAAGGGAATAATGTACATCATCATTGCTCCCTGAAGTAATGACTCTTCAGGTATGCCTAATTGAACTTGTTGGCCCACAACTACATCTTCAGCATGTTTCTCTACAGAAATTCGTGAGAAGCGTTTTCCTACATGGTTTTCCAACATGCCCGTGCCACAACCTTTTTTTGCCTGACATTGGCTACATGTTGATTGGCGTTCAGCATCAAGCCATACCGTATCGCCATCAGTCGCAATGACGGTTGCTTTCTGTTTAATCATCTTTCTCACCATCCCATAGCGCAGCTTGCCCTGGTTTTTCATCTGTCGGGCTAATCGATGCACCAATCTTTTCAACAGTTTTAGCCGGTACTTCACCCACTACGGTCACAAAGTGAGCACTTAAGATAGTGCCAAATGCATTGACTGCGCCCATTTTTGAACCACCATGCAAGTGGCTATGGCGTGCTCGAATTTTTTCAATAAATACAGAAACAGAGCTTAGACCATCGCTATAAACGCGCTGTTCTACTGCTGCACCATTAGCTGCTTTCAGTCGGTTTTGTTGAGCTACCAAAGAAAAGCCTTCTGGCAACCAAGCTACTTGCCATCTTGACCAGTTTTTCTTGGCCGCCATATTCACAGCACTTTCTGGTTCTGTACGGTTCCATGTCATTTCTTTGCCGCTAATTTGTGGTTGTAACAGACTGTCGGGAATAATTTTATCGAGTTCGACAGTTGAGAACGCAAAGGTTTCTAGTACATTGCCATCTCCAGCTACTAACTCAGACTTAAGCAATAAGTCACTGTCCTTATCAACCCATAAGCGAAAACCATATCGATATGAATCGATCGGTTTAATCACCAATTCCTGAGCTATGCGGTCTGCAACGCGGCCTTGTTGACCGCTCACAACTTCATAATAGGGTGTTGCAGAACTTAAACGTCTTAACAAGTCACTAGGGAAACCCCTTCCCAAAGGCCGTCTATTAACATGAACCCGCTTACCTTCAGGGAAAATACATGTCACTAAATCATTGGTACGAATGACTTCACGCGCAGCACCATTGAGTGATATCAACCGCTCAACTTCACCTTGTCCATCAGAGCGATGAATAATACGAATAGATTGCAAGTTTTGGCCTGTTTGATATGCAAATACACCTTCATAATTTAACTGTTTTGCCGCAGCCCCCATGCGCTCTAATACTTTCATCGCATCAGGTTCAGCAAAGCTACTTGTTCCAGCTAGCGACAAACTCAATGCCAAACCTAAGTGAAGTAAAAACCGCATTATTTATTGCCCTGCGTCATATGAAACCACTCGAGCATAAGAAAATACACCTGATGCTCCGGCATATTCATTATGGTCGACTAAATATGTATTTAAACGATCTGCCACCTCTGCTTCTTCCACCGTCCAGCGGTTACCTTTAGCTGCAATAGACATCGTTTGTACTGGCGCCTCAACATCAACGGCTGCGACCATTGGAGGGACTAGTTGGTTTTGAGGTTGTGAAATCACACCAACTACCGCTAAAGCACCTATTGATGCAGCCATGGCTAGGCCTGCAGCTTGTTTCCAAAACTGTTTCGGAAAAGCGATAACTTGAGCCTTCTGTTTAGGCGCTTGATCAATTTGATACGTTGGCTCGTCATCTAAGGCGCTAGATATACGATCGATCAGATCAACTCGGTTATTCTCATGAGCACTGCCATGCAATACATCACTTGAAAATTGATATTGTTGAAACTGCACCCTTGCCTGTTCATTGCTTTCCAAGAATTTCAAAGCACGATCTAATTCTTGCCCTTGTAATTCTCCATCAACTAACGCAGACAATAATTCATTTTGATTGACTGTCATTGTTATTCCCCTTGATTCATTATTTCGTTTACCTGCTTATCTATAGCTTCACGCGCCCTAAAAATACGCGATCGTACTGTTCCTATTGGGCAGTCCATTGCCTGAGCAATTTCCTCATAACTCATACCTTCAAACTCACGTAATTTAATTGCTGTGGCCGTATCTTCCGGTAAGCCTTGAATCGCATGATGAATAGTTTGTTCCAGTTCATCGCTCATCAAACTACTTTCGGGCGTTTCGAACTCTTTTAATTCCGGCGCATCATAATAGATAGTCGCATCAGAAGCATCCACATCCATCGTCGGTGGCCTTCTTGCAGCGGCGGTTAAATAGTTCTTCGAGGTATTAATCGCAATTCGATATAACCAAGTATAAAAGGCGCTATCTCCACGAAAATTTGGCAAAGCACGGTATGCTTTTATAAAGGCTTCTTGCGCCACATCCATTGCCTCAACTGGGTCATGAACAAAACCGGTAATCACGTGCACTATTCGCTGTTGGTACTTCATTACCAACAAATCAAATGCTTTTTTATCACCTGCTTGTACGCGCTCCACTAGCTCTTGATCCACTCTCATCCTTTGTTCCGGCGTACTCCGATATGCCGGAGACTATGTTTAGTTCTAGCTTGATTGACCATAATGATTTAACTTTGTTCCTCATTACGTGCAAAATATTGTTAATCCATTCTACCTGTTTATTATATTAATGACTGTATCCCATCACTATGACGTACTGATACTTGGCAGTGGCACTGCTGGTCTTACCCTTGCTTTGCAACTTGCAGATCATGCCAAAGTTGCCGTGTTATCAAAAGGACAATTAGAAGAAGGAGCGTCTTTATATGCCCAAGGCGGCATCTCCGTAGTACTTGATAAAGCAGATTCATTGCAATCACACATAGATGATACCGTACAAGCCGGTGCCGGCTTATGTAAGGAAGAAACGGTCCGTTACACTGTTGAACAAGCACGTGGCACCATTGAATGGTTAATCGAGCAAGGTGTCTCGTTCACCAAAGATGGTGCAACATCTGAGACCTATCATCTCACCCAAGAAGGTGGTCATAGTCATCGACGCATCATACACTCTGCTGATTCCACCGGCCGTGAAGTCGAAACAACACTGTTAGATAAAGCTAAAGCGCACGACAATATTCATCTATTCCCCTTTCATATTGGCATCGATCTTATTACCAGCCAGAAACAAAGTGACGACAAGAATAACCGCTGCCTTGGCTGTTATGCCCTAGACATCAAAGCGGATACCACGAAGACATTTACCGCTCCAATTACGGTGTTGGCAACCGGCGGCGCTGGCAAAGTCTACCTTTATACCAGTAACCCTGATGTATCCACCGGCGATGGCATTGCCATGGGTTGGCGTGCAGGTTGTCGGGTTGCTAATATGGAATTTGTTCAATTTCATCCCACTTGCTTATTTCACCCAAAAGCAAAATCATTCCTAATCAGTGAAGCCTTACGCGGTGAAGGTGCAAAACTGGTGTTGGCTGACGGCACGGCTTTCATGGAAAAATTTCATCCTCAAGCAGAATTAGCACCTCGAGATATTGTGGCTCGTGCCATCGATCATGAAATGAAACGATTAGGTGATGACTGTGTTTATCTTGATATCAGTCATCAACCAAAAGAATTTATTGAGGAGCACTTTCCTACGATCCATCAACGCTGTCTGCAATTTGGCATTGATATGACACGTGAAGCAATACCGGTCGTACCCGCTGCACACTATACTTGTGGCGGTCTTATCACTGATATGGAAGGTCAAACGGATATTACTGGTTTATATGCCATTGGAGAAACTGCACATACAGGTTTTCATGGTGCAAATAGAATGGCTAGCAACTCATTATTAGAATGTTTAGTTTTTGCTAGCTCTGCTGCTGACAGTATAAAAAAACAATTACCTCTATCTTCGACTGAAATGGACATTCCAGACTGGGATGCCAGTCAGGTGGAGCGCGCTAGAGAAGCAATATCCATTAGCCACAACTGGGATGAGTTACGTCGATTTATGTGGGATTATGTCGGTATTGTTCGCTCAAATGAACGCTTATTACGAGCACGACAACGACTAAACTTACTTCAACAAGAAATCAAAGATTATTATAGCCAGCATCACATTACGCAAGACTTACTCGAACTACGAAACCTTGCTGATGTGGCAGAACTTATCATCACCTCTGCACTGCAACGCAAAGAAAGTCGAGGCCTGCATTACACTTTGGATTACCCTAATACAGATGCTACCCAACCACCTCAAGACACCATCATTATAGGAAAACCTTAGGATCTCTTAAGTACACACGTAACTGCCGGAATAACTCTTTATCAACAGCATCAGCCAAAATAGTGATCGATAATCGTCGCCAGTGACTATCATTTTTCATATAAATAATGACTACGTTAGCCGTTACAAAACTAGCATCAATTGTTAAGGCTGACGGTTTGTTACCATTCGCAGCATCGAGCTGCCACAAGCCGCTTTCATCACGTGAAATTTGTGTGTTAACTGGACTACTTCTCAACCACTGGTGTCGACGACTAATACAAACAAAACTCAAAACTAGCGCTCCTGCACCCAGGACGAGCCAGCCTATACCAATAGGTAAACTAAAAATAGTCAGCATCATAACGGCGTGAATGACGATAAGATAACCAAGCAACCATTTTGAGCGTCCTATCTCCATACAAAATACAATCCCTTGAACCATATCAACTCCAGTGGTGAGCTTAGTGGAATAACGATACAATATTGCCACTTACTACTATTCTTAAAAAATCATGACTGACTTTTGGCAATCCCAATTCGAGCAACATTCTGTCGCCCAATACCCTGACTTTGACAACGCTAACTACCTAATGCCTTTATCACAAATAGGTGTAATACAAATACAAGGTGAAGAGTCGAGTACTTTTTTACAAAACCTACTGACCAATGATGTCGCCTCTTTATCGGTTAATCAAAGTCAGCTTAACGGATTTTGCAATGCCAAAGGCCGTCTATTAGCCATATTCCTGCTTCTCCGCCGCGCTGACTGTTTCCAGATCATCGTGCCACAAAGTATGTGTGCAGGCCTCCAACAGCGGCTATCCATGTATATATTACGATCCAAGGTTACCGTATCAAATGTCAGTGATAAGTTATCACTAATCGGTTTAGCTCAAAGTGTTGATGCAGCCGACGGTAAATTCGAGCTTCCTAAGCAAAACTATCACGCAGAAGAACAGGATAATAAACTGTTTATTAAGCTTCCTGGCTCACTAAACCGCTACTTATTCATTGGCCAGGCAGACAAAACAGACTCTTTTTGCCAGGAATTAGTGGAACAACACTGGCTACTAGCAGAGCAGTCTTCATGGCAGTTACTTGATATCGATTTTGGCCTAGCAACCGTACTTCCTGACACAAAAGAAAAGTTCACTCCTCAGCAGCTGAACTTCGATCTGATCGGTGGAGTGAGTTTTAATAAGGGTTGCTATCCAGGCCAAGAAATAGTGGCTCGATTACATTACCTCGGCAAACCTAGTAGAAGACTATTTTCGGCAAGCTGCTGCAGCGATAAGCTACCGGAGCCAGGACATGAGATCTCAGACCAAGACGGCAGTATTCTAGGCCACGTGGTGAGTGCTCAATTTAGTTCGATAGACAATATAAAACTATTATTAAGCTTAAAATTAACAGAAAAAGATAATGCTATGTTTATCCAAAGCTCAGTAGTCGTTAATGATATCAAAGCGCTTGCACAAGACTAAAATAATTCAATATCATCATTGTTATTTTTAACTGAAGCTGGAGCATGTTTGAGGATCTCATCGACTGACTTGCCCTGCATCACTAATTCAAACATATGGTGTTCCGCGGGCATCGAATACTTAGAAATAATTTTTTCTTGTAATAACGACCACTCTATAGGGTTATACAACCTTGATGAGTCTGACACCAAATTACCTAAAGCATCTAGAGAGTGAGATACATGACTCAAGCGCTGAGTGAGTTTATCGTAAAACTGAAAAGCACTGATAACATGCTGCATTTCGTTTGATACCGCCTCACATTGCTCTATAATTTGTTCTGCATCAATATCCTTATCCGATTTTGCCATTTTCTCTATAACTTGTACTCTGGCAACCATCGTAGTGAATGCATCGGTCAAAGTATCAACTGACTCATCGCCTTCTTTCATAGACATTTCTGTCTGTGCTACAGCCAAGTTCAACATACGTACAGTTTCGCGTACCTGACTCCAATCTAAATCTGGGTTTGTTGATGGTGATGATGTCATAGTCTTATCCCTAATCGATTATTGATATTATTATTCCACGTTCAACTTTTTTAGTTTATATCGTAAGGCCCGAAAGGTAATGCCTAATTTTTTTGCCGCCGCCGTTTTATTCCAACGCGTTGCTTCTAATGCCTGGGTGATCAATTGTCGCTCTTGATCTTCAAGCTGACTTTCAAGATCATTATCTGCAGATAAGTTTGAATTTAACTGAGTTTCCCCACTATGCAAAGCCTTTATTTCCTCTTCCGGCAACATCAAATCATCCTCCGAAATCTTCTCACCTTCAACCCATGTTAATGCTCGCTCCAATATATTTTCTAATTCACGAACATTGCCTGGAAAAGAATATCGTTTAAGTGCGGCTAACGCAGCAGATGTAAAGGTTGGATTCGCCACTCCATTGTTCTCGGCTATCTGCTGCAAAATGTACTCTGCGAACAATGGAATATCGGCTTGTCGATGACGTAATGCCGGCACCAATAATTCAATGACATTCAAACGATAAAACAAATCTTCTCGAAATGTGCCAGCACTAACACATTCAGCTAGATTTTTGTGCGTAGCCGATAAAATACGGACATCAACGTTTAATTCCTCCTGGCCACCGACTGATCTAACTGCCTTTTCCTGAATAGCACGTAATAACTTCACTTGCATCATCAAGGGTAAATCAGCAACTTCATCTAAAAACAACGTACCACCATGTGCCGCCTGAAATAAACCTTCTTTATCAGAGATCGCGCCAGTAAAAGCCCCCTTCTTATGACCAAAGAATTCACTTTCAACTAATTCCGTTGGAATGGCACCACAGTTAACCGCAACAAATGGTTTATCTCCTCGGGGCCCTAACTCATGGATTAACCTTGCAACTAGCTCCTTACCCGTGCCTGATTCACCGCTAACATACACCGGTGCCTGACTACGGGCTAACTTTGAAATTTTGCCACGTAACGATTTAATAACATCCGTTTCGCCTAATAAGCGGTCTCGAGAACGACGCTCTTTAACCTCTGGTTTCACTGGCGATAATTTCATCGCAGTGTTAACCAAATCTCGTAACACTCTTAACTTAACGGGTTTGGAAACAAAATCGAAAGCACCAGATTTTAATGCTTGAACAGCTATATCGATATTGCCATGAGCAGTGATTACTGCCACGGGCAATTCCGGTCGATGCTGCTGTATATGTTTAACAAAGTCTAGCCCATTTCCATCAGGCAAGCGCATATCGGTTAAACACAGATCAAAGCTGTGTTGTTTTAACGCTTGTTCCGCCTGAGCTAGATTTTCTGCAGTTATACAGTCGATTGACATGCCCGATAAGGTCATGGTTAATAACTCAAGGATATCGGGTTCATCGTCAATGATTAATGCTTGTGGGTTCATTGAACGCTCTCTTGCCAATCAATCGGGATACTAATACGAAAACAACATCGTTCATTTTCATCAGGTAAATAATTCAATCTAGCTCCATTTGCTTGACAAAATACACGTGCCAAATATAAGCCCAATCCCGTTCCCCCAGTACGTTTAGAATGAAAGGGTTCAAATAAATGTTTTTGAACATTCTCTGTAATACCCGCACCATTATCACTAACATCAATAGAGATTTCATTGTCATTGCTAGCAAGTGTTACTTGTACAGGTTGCGAGTCTATATTGTCATCAGAATAATGCCATGCATTTTCCATTAAATTCCACATCACTTGATGCAATTGCACAACATCCACATACACTTTTGCCAACGGCGCCCTAGCGATTAATTCAACAGTCGTTCTTGGAATATGTTTAATATCACAAAACTCGCCAATAAATTTATCTAACCACGGTGCTAAAACTACCACGGTAGGTTCAACCGTGTTCCGGCGACTCATATCTAATATTGTTTCAATAATACCATTCACTTTGGCACTGTGGCGTTGAATAATATCTGTCAGCTTAGTAATATTCGCATCTTCACCATAACCCTCAGCTAATAATTCACCCGCATGACTAATTGCGCCTAATGGGTTTCTAACTTCATGGGCAATGCTGGCTGTTAATCGACCGAGAGAAGCTAATTTTAATTGCTGAACTTGTTGCGCCATCGCAGACGTATTATCAATATAAATCAAGCTTTCGCCGCCATCCAATTCACTCGCACGTGCCAGCACTTCCGGCAGGTCAGCCCTCGCCTGAAAAGGCACAAACGTTGTTGCATTGTGGTGTTTCCATGCCCATATTTGCTGCGCTAATTCTGGTACGTAATGTTTTAGCTGATAGGGCTTATCTGCTTTGCTAATCGCTAATAATGACCGTGCCGATTTATTACATCTTGTTACATTACCTTCAAAATCGATGACCACTAATCCAGTCTGCATACGACTGATAATGCGTTCATTTAATGCTGCTAATTTAGTTACATCCTGCGCGCGTTGTTCTGCCAACGTCTGCGATTTCTGCATTTTTTTAGCTAAGGACTGTGCCAATAGTGCCGTTGCAAAGAAGGTAGCGCCTAATAAGCCCGCCTGACTATATTTAGTCACACCATCACCGGCTATCTGCGAATAGCTAGCTTCTAGTAATACCGACAAGGTCGCAACAGCTGCAAAGGATACGGCAGTACGTCCTGGAATCAATGCTGCTCCAGAAACAACAACAACTAGTAACAACGAGCCTAATCCTGTTTTTAAACCGCCACTGGCATGAATAAGTAAGGTAATAGCAATGATATCAATGACCAATTGAATCTTAGTTTGAGACTGAAACATGCCCCAGTGCTTGCTGGTGAACACCATTAACACCACTGCACTTAATAAGTAGAACTGACTAAAAATGCTATATAAAACTGGAGCAGTCTCACCCAAAAACTCGGGTGGTAGCCTCAAATAAAACACAAAAAACAGCATCGCGGCTAGAAATAATCGATAGCCTGAAAATAGTGTTAACGCCCGCCAAGATGCGGCATCGGTTACATGGTCCAATTCAAACTGTAACAAGGTTATTAATTCACTTGTCGATGATCATCAAGGTGGGCTTGTGTACAATAAAAATCATCTCCTGAATGAACCGCTTCCTTTTTCGGAATATGTATTCCGCAGTGACTGCATTTGACCATTTTTTCCGTCATTACAGTCGGTGATGTTCTGTTTTTCCGTAGCAAATTGCTGATAATGATATACAGCAACAGTCCAATGGCTATCAAAACTAAAATTCGCATGTTAAACCTCAAAAAAAAGGGTAGCCCGAACAGGATACCCTTTTTCTATTATTTCATGTGTGGCCTTTAGCCACGAGAAGCACGTTTACGCTCATGTTCCAATAATAATTTCTTCCGAACGCGTAACGATGTTGGCGTAACTTCTAGTAATTCATCTTCTCCGATAAATTCCAATGCCTGCTCCAAGCTCATTCTAATTGGTGGCGTTAAGTTGATTGCTTCATCAGTACCTGATGCACGAACATTCGTTAATTGTTTGCCTTTTAATGGATTAACAACCAAGTCATTATCACGCGAGTGAATACCAATAATCATGCCTTCATAAACATCATCATTATGACCGATAAACATACGACCACGTTCTTGTAAATTGAAAATCGAGAAAGCAACTGCTTTACCAAGACCATTGGCAATCAATACACCGTTATTACGTTGACCAAAGTCACCTTCCTTAACGGGTGCATAATGATCAAACACACTAAAGATCAAACCTGTACCTTGGGTAGCAGTTAAAAACTCTGTACGGAAGCCAATCAAACCACGCGAAGGAATAATGAAATCAAGACGAACACGACCTTTACCGTCTGGAACCATATCAGCTAATTGGGCACCACGTTCGCCTAATTTTTCCATAATCGTACCTTGGTGTGCATCTTCCACATCCGCGGTTACCGCTTCATAAGGTTCTTCTCTTACACCATCTACTTCGCGAATGATAACTTCAGGACGAGAAACTCCCATCTCGAAGCCTTCGCGACGCATATTTTCAATTAAAACTGATAAATGTAATTCACCACGACCTGATACTTTAAATTTATCTGGATCCGTGACAAGTTGTTCAACTTTTAATGCCACGTTATGAATCAATTCACGATCAAGACGCTCTTTGATTTGGCGTGTTGTAACAAACTTACCTTCTTGACCCGCCATCGGTGAGTTATTAACTTGGAAAGTCATTGTTACTGTTGGTTCATCAACCGATAATGGCGGTAACGCTTCAACCTCTGTTGGGTCACACAAAGTATCAGAGATATTAAGTGGGTCTAAACCAGTGAAGGCAATAATATCACCAGCCTGTGCTTCAGCCACTTCTTCACGTTGCAAACCTAAAAAGCCCATTACCGTCAATATCCGACCGTTACGGGTTTTACCTTCCGTGTCTACAACTGTCACAGGGGTATTGGTTTTTACAGTACCGCGTTCAATTCGACCGACACCAATAACACCGACATAACTGTTGTAATCTAATGATGATACTTGCATACGGAAAGGGCCTTTCGTATCAACATCTGGTGCTTTTACTTTATCAACGACCAACTCAAATAATGGCGTCATGTCACCTGAACGCACATCATCTTCTAAGCCAGCAAAACCATTTAAACCTGAAGCATATATAACATCAAAATCTAATTGCTCATCGGTTGCATCAAGATTCGCAAATAAATCAAACGTTTGATCTAGCACCCAACCCGGGCGAGCACTTGGTTTATCAATTTTATTGATAACGACAATTGGTTTTAAACCTAAGGCCAAAGCTTTTTGAGTTACAAAGCGCGTTTGTGGCATAGGACCTTCAGATGAATCCACTAGTAACAATACTGAATCAACCATCGATAAAACGCGTTCAACCTCACCACCAAAGTCAGCATGGCCAGGGGTATCTACGATATTGATATGGTAGTCATTCCACTGTACTGCTGTATTTTTTGACAGAATCGTGATGCCACGCTCTTTTTCAAGATCGTTAGAATCCATAACTCGTTCTTGTAACTCTTCGTGCTCACTGAAGGTACCGGATTGACGTAGTAATTGGTCAACCAATGTTGTTTTACCATGATCGACATGGGCGATGATGGCAATATTTCGTAATTTACTGATTTCTCTAGTCATTTTTCACTTTCTTTTTTGTGATTCTGCTAATGTGTAAATCGATATACACATTCCGAAAAGGTGCCATTACGGCGCTATTTTTTTAAATCTTCTGTCAAATGAGGCGTGATGCCTTCAAGCATCTGCTGTTGCACATGTAGGTTACCAACTACGACATTACCGCTATTAATGTAATTATCACCACCGACAAAATCGCTGATCACACCGCCAGCTTCTTCAACCAACAAGGCACCTGCTGCCAGATCCCATTTTTCCAAGCCAATTTCCCAATATCCATCTAATCGTCCCGCAGCTACATAAGCCAAATCTAGAGCAGCAGAGCCAGTGCGGCGCACATCCGCCACTTGACTAAACAAGCTATTAAACGTCGCTAAAAAAGCAGGTAAGTGTTGTGGGTTTTTAAAAGGAAAGCCTGTAGCTAACAAAGTATTAGCCAATTCTTTGCGTTTAGCGACTCGTAAACGACGATCATTTAATTGCGCGCCATCACCGCGACTCGCGGTGAAAAGTTCCTCACGCAAAGGGTCGTAAACAACACCATGCTCTATTTTACCGCGAACCATAACGGCAATTGATACACAATAATGCGGGAAACCATGCAAAAAGTTAGTAGTGCCATCAAGTGGATCGATGATCCAAACCGTCTCACTTTCACCACGATTACCTGATTCTTCCGCCATAATGGCATGGTCAGGATAGGCTTTGGTAATAGCGCTAATAATTTCGCGCTCTGCTAAGCGATCAACATCAGAGACAAAATCATTGCGTCCCTTTGTTGTCACGTCTAGATGTTCAACATGTTGTATAGATCGAGTAATAACGTTGCCCGCGCTACGGGCTGCCCGAATGGCAATATTCAGCAATGGGTGCATAGACAAATTTTTCCAGAGCAAGTAAAAACAGTTTTGTTTCTACCATTAATTTGGTGATGATTACATCATCACGGCGACTTTAATCGGACAATTATAACAACTAATTGAACTATTTAGCAGTTCAAGATTTTCAAGGTTGGACAGCGTAATTATTTCCTGATAGCCTCACACTGTATATTGCCTTTAGCAATGTAGTGGATCCGCTAAAATTTATATTTATCACCTCAGGAGAATTTGATGAAATCATTAACTAAACTAGGCGCTGTTATTTTGCCTTTAGTCTTATTAACAGCTTGTGCTAACACTGCAGAAATGGATGCGCTTAAGGCATCAGTTGAAGCGGCACAATCTTCAGCAGATGCAGCTCTATCAGCTGCTCGTAGTGCTCAAAGCTCTGCTGATACAGCAACACGTACAGCAAATGATGCTGAATCAGCTGCCCGCGCAGCTCAAGATGCTGCTACCAGTGCACAGAGTTCAGTTGATGAATGCTGCGCAAAAATTGATCGCATGTTCGAAAAAGCGATGAGCAAGTAAAACTTTACATCCATAAAAAAGCCGGGATTAATCCCGGCTTTTTTATGCCTACAATAATTGTAGATTACAAAATATCACTAGATACTTTTACGGTCCATACCGGCATATCAGTCAATCTGTTTACTTCTCGGGCCATCTGCTCCGCTTGTTGTTCATCATTAAATGGACCAACTAGCACCTCACCCATAGCCCCCCCTTGTACAGGCCAGAAATAATCGCCGGAATTTAAGGTTGTTAACGCCTGCGTCATTTTGCTTTTGGCTTCGTGATTAACGCCACCATGTACAAACCAGATACCTTCAACAAAATCCGTCTCTTTTTGATTGATTTTTTTCACTACACCTTGATGTTGACGCACGACGTCTTCAGCGAACGGCCAATCATCATCAGATAACATACGATCTTGAGCATTTAAAATTGCCGCTACCATTGGCGTCATATTATTGCCTTCACGGCTATCAATATCATCCTGTACTTCATGCGCTTCTATATAAAGCACATCGTCATGTAATGCCGCTTTGTAGGGTTGATACAAAATCTCAACTGGCGTATTTACCGGAACAATCCCAAACAGATGTTCAATATCTTCAGGAAATAGGCGAATACAACCATGACTTACTCGTAAACCTACACCGTAGGGCCTATTTGTACCATGAAGTAAATAACCCGGCATTGCTAAACGCATTGCATAAGCCCCAAGTGGATTATCGGGCCCAGCAGGCACGACTTTAGGTAAAGGGTCCCCCTTTTCGATATGTTCAGCATGAATAGACGCCGGCGGTGTCCATGTAGGATCTTTCTTTTTTTGAATAATGCGTGTTCTGCCCAAGGGTGTAGTCCAACCTTCACGACCTACGCCGATTGGATGAGTGATCACTTGCTGGAGTTGGTTTTTTTTACGCGCAGGATAATAATACAAGCGCATCTCTGCCAAGTTAATCACGATGCCTTTCTTACTCGCATCCGGCAGAATAAATCGGTTAGGCACTAAGACTTTCTGACCCTCACCGGGTAACCATGGGTCTATGTTTGGGTTTGCATTAACAATGTCGTCATAACCTAAATCAAAGCGGCGAGCGATATCCAATAACGTATCTTCCTCATGACTATAGACAGTTATATTGTGACCGACTACCCTCGTATTTTCATCGGCGAGCTCAAAGGTTGTAGCTAACAATGAAGGTGGAATCAACGTTGCAATAATGAAATAAACAAAACGTAACATGTATTAATTCTGTCCTAAATAACTATATAAACAGCATTGTACATGGATTCTTT
>ENA-OSET01003486-OSET01003486.1-sediment-metagenome-genome-assembly--contig:-NODE-3486-length-14419-cov-4.007530_pt1 | contig 14419 bp, 9 predicted proteins | sample MGYA00237882_ERZ534229 | MGnify/ENA primary metagenome ERZ534229 (study PRJEB26408, sample SAMN06266212) | sediment metagenome | isolation source: Hudson Canyon methane seep mesocosm | place: USA:Hudson... | reverse complement strand
TTAATTCCTGACTTTAAAGGAAAAATTGAGTCAATTCAAACAGCTGTTGACTCAGGTGCAATTGTAATTGGACACAATGTTGAAACAGTGCCTAGTTTATATAAGGTACGAAAGGCTTCTACATATAAAAGATCACTTGAAGTATTACGACAATTAAAAGTTTTAGGTGGAGATAAAATCAAAACTAAAAGTGCTTTAATGGTTGGACTTGGTGAGACCCAAGAAGAGATGATTCAAGTATTTAAAGATTTAAGAGAAGTGGGTGTTACCCTATTAAGTATAGGTCAATACCTTGCACCTTCAGGGGAGTATGAAAAAGTGTACGAGTATGTAAAACCAACTCAATTTGCTTTATATAAAAGAACCGCTTTAGATATGGGATTTGAATTTGTTCACAGTGAACCTTATGCTAGAAGCTCTTATATGGCCCATGAGTATGTTGGAAAAAAAGACAGTAAATAAACAAGATTAAAACGTTGTTTTCCCAAATCCCCACAGTAATTCCTGATAGGTAGGTGTTATTTTGAAAAGTATAATACACGAGATTTTAGAAAGTCCTCAGCTTGAAGAGGGCGTTGCTTGGACGTTGCGTAATTTTAAAGCGAATGAAGAGATCATTAAGCAAGGTGAGTTAGGTGAAACGCTTTTTGTTATTGAGGAGGGGACGTTAAGGGTAACTGGAAATGTCGAGCTGGAGGAGGAAAAAAACATACAAACAGGGATTTGTGATTTAGAAAGAAGCAGTATTTTTGGTGAAACTTGTCTATATAAAGCCAGTCCACGTATGGCAACCGTTATTGCTGTGACTGATGGTTGTGTTATTGAAGTGAATGGTTTTAGGCTGGGTATTTTTTTAGATGCACACCCTGTATTAGGCTATCTTTTTTATAAAAATTTATTTGAGATTTCCGTAACTCGCTTAAATAAAGCTAACCAACGCGTCGAGCACCTTATGGCTTGGGGGCTTAAAGTTCATGATATTGAAAAATATTTATAGTCATGGGTATTGAAGTTATAGAAATAAGTCAAAAAGGACGGCCATGTCATCGTTAAGTGTAGATTTAAGTTAGCTCTTAAGTCTTCCCTCTTGGTAACATAGGTATCTACACAAACAAGGCCTACAAGAAATTAATTTTAATATATACTTTCAATGACTTGGGTAGAGTGTCTTCTTGCGAAACCCATCACTTTATGCACATTGTGATGGGTTTCACTATATGCCTAAAAAGATAGGCACATAGCTCTACCCATCCTACAGGGTGTTTTTTCTCACCAAAAGATGTGTGGGTACCTATGCCTTGGTAAAGGGGAATTGAGGGGGGGGGGGTAATTACTTAATAAATTTTTCAGCACTTAACGATGACATAGCCAAAAGGACGGCTATGTCATCGTTAAGTGCCGAATTGAGTGATATTTCAGGGGTTAAATTTCGGTTATGCTCGGCTTACCGAAATAGAACAGTAAGTATTAATTGATGATCACTTGAAAGGAAGTATAAATCATTTAGCAGACGCTTAATTTCATTCTTAATTTCGAGTCAGCTATCTTGGTTCTTTTTGCCAATAACTTTTGACGAGCTGCGCAAAAATTACTAACGATCGTATTTTTATCATAACTTGACTTTGAATCAGATTTTGTATCGTGATTAATTATTTTTTTAAGGCTTTCAACATGATGGCAGTGGTTTAAGTTTTCTTCATTAATTAATTGGGAAAATGAAGAGCCTATAGACTGAAGGTATTTGTAGTCACCGACAACAAGGGCCATCGGTGTTACTGGTCCGATTCCTGGGTAATGGGTTTGCTTGGCAAAAGGACGAAAGCCGAGCTTTAAATATGAATTCATATGATGTTGTTCGCAATTAAGTAATACGACCTCAACCCTGTTCTTAAGAACAAAATTCATAACTTCCTGATACATCCGTAAAATAGTTAAGGATCCTCGAGCGTTATTTTCAACCATTAATCGTTCAACTATACAAATTTTCTTTGCTTGCAATAATGAGGTGAATTTTGAAATGTGATACGTTTTTTCGTGTTCTTGAGTAAAATTAGTATCTCCACCCCAGAAAATTCGTAAAGTACCAATTGGTTTATTTTTTTTAATTGCAACAATCGCGCGGGCATTTTTATCATGCTCGTCTTGTAGTTCTTTTAGCTCGTGATTGCTTTTATCTGAAAATCTATTCATTCCCTCAACATAGATCTTATGGCGTAATTGATAAGATGCGCGAAGCTCAGCCTTGGTTTCGGCAAAACGAACGCCATCTTTCAGTATATTCACAGTTTGAGGTTGAGAATGTAATCCGGCTATAGGTTGTATTTTTACTGGGTTAAAAGCTAAATTTGGTAACATCTATGTCTCCTCCAAAGTATTTGTTATAGATTAAGCAATTGGTATGCCACTTATGATAAGTAATGCTAGGTGCTTTTAAATATAAGGAGGGCGTTCTTTTTTAAAGGGAGTATCTATTATAAAAGGTGATTTTATTTGAATAAATTGTCATATTTACACGACAGATATATGAAGTAGGCAGTAGATGAGAGGATGATTCTGGAGTTTAATGAGGTAAAAATGTTATTTAACATAGTAATTGGTTGGAATGTAATGAGAATTATTTATTTTGGTAAGGTGTCGGGTATCTGTGACAAAATCTCGTTTAACTCTATAGCATAAATCTCGGGTGACTTGCCTCGACCTAGATAGCTTGCAATGGTTTTTTATTGTAAGTTATCTAGGTTATGAAGTTACTGGGGAGTACAGGTCATGTTTATCGGTTGGTAAGTCGCAGGGAATGCTAGCAGTTAGTGTTCAAGGTCAGTTTAAAGAGCATGAGAAGAAGAAAAGTAGGCTGAGACAACTTATGGCTTTAAGGCTCGACCTGCTTGCAGCCAAGTTTTTTAAATCTCTTTGGGTTTGTTCCTCGCTGTTTGCAGCGATTAAAGAGCATTACGATGAAATCTTAGATTACGTGCATTATTTGATATGGACTAAAATTCCGTGGTTACAAGTAAGGTATTTGGATAGGTAGAGAGATTTTTTAATGGATTTTCCCTATAGCCCTAGGGTCAATGAATGATTACAAAGCGGAAAAAAGCAATTATCAATTGCTGGAGATAAAAATATAAGTGAAGAGAATGATGGGTTTTCATCGCCTGATTACCCACATTCTTAGTATAGCTAAGAATGTGGGTAATTGGGTTTCATTATAGCTTGCTTTACTGATAAATGGCTGTATGAGTTCCAAAAGAAAAATGAGGTATTACTTGTTTTTATCGCGAAGAAAAACTCGGAGGCTTGCCTCCGGCACATTAGTCGGAAAGCTTGAAAACCAATGGTTTTCAAGTCAAATCAGCTCTGGCTTTGCCAAACTCGGTCGCTTGCGGCCGAGTTTTTGATATTTACTAATGATGTTAGCCGTTAGAGGTAAAAATTAATTGTTATTAAAGAGCTAATTGGCTATATTTACCTAAGGTATTTTTTACTTATTGTATGGTTGTTCTTAAGGCATCATGAGCAGCTCGTAAGTGAAATAATCAAGTAATAAAAATAGTTGAAGCAATGACAATAATATAAGGTAATACAATGACACAATTCGATTACAAACTGGCTTTTTCAAGAAACCACGGCATAGTTAGTCATGATCAGCAGCAGGTGTTAAGAAAGTCGACAGTTGCTATTGCTGGTATGGGTGGAGTGGGTGGGGATTACTTAATAACACTGGCTAGAGCAGGGATTGGTAACTTTAAAATATCAGATTTTGATGACTTTGAGGTGGGTAACTTTAATCGGCAGTATGGCGCGACTATGTCGTCTGTGGGTCGTCAAAAAATGGATGTGATGGGGGAGTTAGCTCTAGATATTAACCCCGAGGCAAATATAAAAAGTTATGGTGAAGGGGTTAATAAAGATAATGTTGATGATTTTTTAGAGGGTGTGGATGTTTTTGTTGATGCGGTTGAGTTTTTTGAAATCGAAGTTCACCGTTTGATTATTAATGCTTGTATGGAAAAAGGTATACCAGCTATTTTTGGTGTCCCGCTAGGATTTGGTATAGGAATGCTGGTCTATACGACTGATGGGATGTCTTTTGATGATTATTTTGATCTTGACTACAGCGCGCCTCCAGCACTGCAAGTATTAAAAATGTCCTTAGCTTGTGCTCCTGCAGGTTTTCATTTGAAATATGTAGACCCAGCGTCAGTGGATTTAAATAAAAGACAGGCTCCCAGTATTGCCAGTGGCTGTAAGCTAGCAACAGGTATGGTAATAACGCAAACTATTTTAGCTATTTTGCATCCTAATGAGCTAAAACCAATACCACATTATACTTGTTATGATGCTCGGCTGAATCGTTTGAAAAAAGGTTATCTTTGGTTGGGTAACCGAAATCCTTTGCAAAAATTAAAGTTTTTAATAGCTCGAAAAATGCTGGGTATTTAATGTCTAAATAACCAGACTTGCAAAAAATAAGGAAATAATTGTTACGTGTTAATAGGTGATTTTCCGGCGTCAGTTTTTTTTACATAAGAACTAATAATATCAAGTTAAACTAGATAAGTGAGGAGTATCGGCTAGAGCGTGCATTAATTCAGTGTTTTGTTGCGAATAGTAGGAATGCAGTTGAACTTGCAGAAACGCATGGAAGATTTTCTGATTTGTGATAAGTAGTTAAGGTTGGAGTAAATTGACTTACCGCTATTTAGTAAACAGTTAAATTGTGTCAGGAAATTTTACAGTTTTTATTTTTCTATTTTTTATTTTTTATGTAATGCATTGTTTTTTAATGTAAAAAAAAATATGGTATAGGAGTTGCTTTAATCTGGTTGTAATTTGGCATTTCTTGAAAATAACTTTTGGAGCAAAGAAAATGAAAACACTAATACAGAAACCGCTTGTAACAGCACTTTTGATAGCAGGCATGGGTGTTGTAAGTAATGGCGCAATTGCCGCACCTTTATTCTCAGTCAATGAGGGATTTACTGGTGGGACTAAAGCAGATGCAACAATAACAGATGTTGACAGAATGAGTGGTTCATATAATGAAGCCACTACAATTACTGCCTTTGATCCTGGTACGGGGGCGGGTACTTTCCAGACATCACTTTACTTTGATGTGGGTACATTGCATTCTCCTTTGGGTGCTTCATACGATCTAGCTGATTCATCTGATAGAGGCGGGATTACTTATGATCTATATGCGCTTTATCAAGGTGGTGGTACTTTCGTAACAACAGATTTTGGTCTTGCTACTGAATCTACGGAATTTACCTTTCTCGCGGGAGCAGGTACTATTGATGAGTTGAGATTCTATGCTGATATGAACAATGATAGCAATGTTAATCCTCTTAATAATGGTACAGCTGGTGTGGGTGGTTCGGAGCCATCTACAGGAGGTGCTTTTTATTCAGTTAATAATACCGTTGACGATGTTTTATTGGCTTTAGGTGCCACTACTTCAGGTAATGGTAATCAAACTTGTACAGGTGATAATAACTGTGGAAGTTATGGAGTAACTTCAACTTTTAACCTCGTTGATAACGCTGTGGGTTATGATGGGAGTGATTTTTTTGTAGATCCTATTCCATTCTACAATATTCAGGTTAGTACTGGCCAATTTAATGGTGTTGGTATAGCAGTAGATGCAACAACATATTTACTTGGTTCACAAGATAGTGAGTTTGTGGCTGTACCTGAGCCAACAAGTATTGCTCTTTTAGGCTTTGGTTTGATTGGCTTAGGTCTAAGACATCGCAAGCAAGCTAAATAATATATACCTGTACAATGACCAAAGAAAACCTCATGATTTTTCCGCATGAGGTTTTTTTTTGAAATCATACTACTTATTCCCATAAATAATGATTTTCATTGGAAAATCGAGTTATTGCAAATAAACTCAGTCTACTTAGCGGGAGTTTACTAAGGAATAAAAGTTAAATAATATCCGAAACCACTATCAGTTCCTTAGATATTAGCAGCTCTACATAATAAAATTTTCGGGTTTTAAATGTCCATTCCTAAGTTAAATTTTCCTCCAAATAAATTGGCTATGTCACCGTTAAGTATTGAAAATCACCAAGAGCAGAATGTAACAATTTCTCTGGTGTTAAATTGTGGTTCTGATCCATTACCCTGCACCACCCCAAATAATTAGGTAAATACTTGGTTGCAACACCATGAAAGCGGTCTAGCCAAGATTTAAAGCGGTGATGGTATGCATTTACATTTTGAACATGAAAGGCTTTATCTGCCACGCTGATACCAGGAGCCAAATTAACAGGCTGATGAATACCCCCCGATACTCTAGCAAAGGTTTAATAACTCCTGTGCCCGTCCGAACATAAAATAGCATCAGGTTCTAAAATAGGCGTTAAAACCTTGGCCAAAGCATCCGCACTTACGTTGGGCAATAGAGCTTCAGAAGTAACACCGCTACGATTACGCAGAATAAGGGCAGGAACCTGCTCTGTAGATACACCTCGTTTATGGGCTTTTCCACCTTGCTTGCGAGCTGGGCGTGATAGGTTCTTTTCTCTCTTGTGTGATTAGAGAAAAAAAGTTTCATCAGCTTCAACAATACCCGTTAAATGTTCTGGTTTATCGAAGGTTGGACACATTAATAATCAGTGTCGCCAGCGGAATGAAATGTTTTTATCAATGCCTACCAATCGTGCCGACTTTTGAATACTAAAACTCTGAATCATCGTATTCGCGTATTGCACCCATTGATCTTGATGCCACAGTCTAGCTAAAGGCCCCCCGTTAAGGCGTTGAATGTTTTACAGTAGTATCGTGGTAAATCTTCGATTGGCCCCAGTGACCGAATAAAGATGAGTCACAGTGTGGACAATGGTTAACTTCACTTAATTGATTTCCGTTAATCGATTGAGGGTATTGCCAGATAACTCGTCTGTGGTTTGTATTTTTTGATGGTTTACCAGTTGCGTTGCCTGACCTAGCCAATGTTGAAAATCTTGCTTTCTCATGATTATGTCTCCAATTTTTTCTTTTTCTATTCAATAGTATATATAGTGCAAACCAACAGTTAATGCAGGCATAGCCTATTTTTATATTCTTGAATGCCGCTTTAATTGATCTGTCGCCATTCCTAATTTGCAATCTTATTGCTAAAATACAAAGCACTAAAAACAACTTATTATTAGGTGTTTAATAATAAGCTAGTAATAAATGTTTTGAATGTGAGTTATATGCAGAGTAACAGTTACTTTTATTGACTGGCTAGGGTGATTTTCACTATTCTAGAGTGCTCATAATCAAAATTCTGTGATTCACAAGCAGACTACGATTCAAACTAAAAGGTGTGATAAATATGGAAGATGGCGTTAGATTTGCGGAAACCGAAGAAGAGCTTCGTGCTTCCTATCAATTACGTTACAAGGTTTATGTAGAATGTATGGGTAGGCTCAAAGATAAAGGTGACCATATTCAAAAAGAGTTACGTGATGAGAATGATGAAAAAGCGAGAGCTGTCATTGCAATTAAGGATGGAGTTGCTATTGGTACGCTTAGGCTCTTCTGGGGCGGAGATACTGATTTTTCTCAATCACTAATAGAAGCCTATCACTTATCCCCGTTTATTAATTTACTGGATGCAAAACAAATTTGCATAGTTGAACGCTTAATGGTTGATGAGACACATCGTGGATCGACTACAACTCTACGAATGTATAAGGAGGTAATGCATTTTGTATTGGATCATTACGTTGAAGCTGTTTTTTTAGACTGCGAACCTCATCATTTAAACTCTTATTTAAAGTTGGGATTTCGTCCTTTTACTGAAACTTATACTTATCCAGGCATAGGGTTGGTTATCCCCATGATTTTAATTACAGGTGATTATGAGCATCTGAAGAAAGTTGGCTCTCCATTTGCTATGTTAACGAGAGAGGAGGATCTGAGTCATTGTTTGCATACGAATGAATTGATTCATAAAATTGATCATACGACTAATATTGTTAGTTATTCTATTGAAGGGCAAGGAGAATATCTGAGTCAGATTTATGCTGATACTCAGTTACTTTCAAATACGAAGCCAAAAATATTTGATGAACTTGGAGATGATGAAATTAAACGTGTCATTGAAAAGAGCCATATCATTGAATGTTCATTAGGTGATCATATTATTGAAAAAAATAACTCTGCAAAAACAATATTTGTACTACTTTCAGGTGTTGTAGAGGTTAGACGAGGCAAGGAGCTACAGGCAGTTATAGCGCCTGGAGAAATTATAGGAGAAATTGCATATTTCTTAAAAGTGCCTCGAACGGCAAGCATTGTGGCGGCTACAGGAAATGTTCGGGTTTTAAGTCTTGATGAAGCGGCGATGTCTCGCTTATTAAAGTACGAAAGTACAGTTGCAAACAAAATATTAATGAATATTTGTCGTACTTTATGCTTTCGAGTTATCAGTGGTGTCGAGACGTCAGAACTTAGGGCGTCGTAATTATACCTCTAAGTTAGCAAAGTGAGGGAAACCCTGCACTTTGCTTTATTTGAATCTGATTTAATATTGATTTGATCGGAAAATTTGGAAACTAATGGTTTTTAAATAAAATCAGCTGTGGCTTTGTCAAACTCGGTCGCTTGCGGCTGAGTTTTTGATACTTATTGGTCAGCTGTTAATTTTTTTAATAAACTAATGGCTGATTCTTTTTCTGAATAAGTTAGTCCCTCTACCACGATAGGCTTCAATGTTGCTATAGCTTGCTTCGTATCATTGTTAGCAGAATAAGCTTGAGCTAAATGGAATTGAATTTCAGGTTGTTTGGGGGATAATTTTTCTGCTATTAGTAAAATTTTTAATCCTTCTTTATTCTGTCCTTGTTTAAGTAGTATATACCCGTATGTATCAGTAATATTAGCGGATTCTGGTGCCATGCTATAAGCTTTTTTTGCAAATTGTAGAGCTTGTGGATTACCTTGTTGTACATAAATCCAAGCCAAATTGTTGAGGGTAACAGCATGCTTAGGAGTTTTATTTAGAACAGCTTGATAATGCTTAGTAGCCTGCGTTAAGTTACCCATCTTTTGATAGAGAATAGCTAATTCAAAATGGATTGCGTTGTTGTTAGGTTTTTTTGTTAGTTCTTGCTTAAGTAACTCAACGGCCTTCGGTAATTGCCCTTGCATATTCATCAAGGAAATTATGCTGGATAATAACCTTTCATTAGGCTCTATTTGGTAAGCCTGTAACTTGATGTTAAGTGCTTTATCAAACTTTTTTTCTGCTAAGTAGACATCGGCTTTTAATAATTTTCCTATCATTAATTTTGGAAATTGTAACTCGAGCTCGTCTGTAATTTTTAATGCTTCCTTGTAGCGATTTAGTTGAATTAAATAAGCCGCTTTATACGCAGGTGCTCTTGGGTCATTTGGATCTATTGCCGATGTTTCATTCAATAATTTTAAAATATTGTTTTCATTTTTCTGTTGATTGATTAGGATGCGAGCTAATAATAGCCTATGTCCGATATCTTGCTTATCCTGATTAATTAATTGTTGTAAGCTTTGTTCAGCTAAGTTAGTTTGATTATTTAATATTTGAGCCTTAGCCAGCATTGATAGCATTTTTTTGTTATTAGGGTACTGCTTCAGTAGATTCTCACTTAAAGTAAGAATTTTTTCTGGCTGTTTGTGAAAGGCATAAAATTTAGCTAAATTATCAGCTAGGTTTATAGCTTTAATTGCATCATATTTTACTTTTTTAATGGCAGTTAATAGTATATTCTCTGCTTCTTTAACATTTTTTTTAGTGTTGGCAATTTCTGCTAGCAAAAGGTAAGCTGACACTGATTTATCGTTTATGATCAGCGATTTTTCAGAGTATTCTTTTGCGATTAATAAGTCTCCTTTGTCTAAAGCAAGTTTGGCTAAACCTAGATGTGCGATTAGATTTTTGGCATCTAACTTAATTGCTTTTTGATAACTTTTCTGAGCCTTACTGCTATTCTTTTCTTGTGTTGCTAAAAGGGCTTGTAAATTATAATTTTCTGGTTCATTTGGGGCCTGCTGTATTAAATTATCAATTTTTAATTTTGCTTCGAGTAGTTTATTTTCCTTTATTAGATCAAGAGTTTCAATATAGTGTTTTTTTTGTATGTTGGTATCTTGTTGCTGAACAGGATCTAAAAAAAGGCTCGTTAATTCAGACTGGCTTTCTAAAGGAGAGAAGTCATAAATTGATCTTGTTTCACTTTGAGGGTTGTATGTTGCAGCCATGATTAAGGGCGATGCCGAACAATTTATTGCTAATGCTATAAGAGTACTTTTGTTGATTTTGTTATGGATCATTTTGATTCCCTTTGTTTTTTTGATAAATGATGATGGATTATAGGAAAATTAGGCGTGCTGGTTAAATACCCAAATTTGAGAGTTTTAATTATCTTGTGAAGGAAGCTTTAGACGCCTCCATTGGATATTCTGATTTTAGTAGAAATAAAGATATTATAATTCAAAAATTAAATTACTCGGTTTATGCTGTAGTGTTGTCGCTTGATGCTTTGTAATTGATTGCATCAATTACAAATACTTGTACTTCAAGTTTAAATAAGCACTGTGTTTATTTGAAAACCGGCTAGGCGATAAAATCCTCTCTGGATCTGGGCTGGATTAATGGTGTTGATGAGTTTTGTATAGGTTCTGGTAGCTGATTCATTGACTGTAGTCCTAGGTGGTAGGGGTGGCAGCCAGAATGTGTCAGTTTTTTAACAGTTCGTGATGACAGGTTTTCATAAAAAGGGTCTGAGCTATTATTTATTATATGCAAGAGCATATAATAAAAAGCTATATTAACTAGGTTATTTTTATAGGAATAGGCTATGCCTACAATGATTCCTGAAGTTTATACTGCGTTTAGGAAGGCCGCTGTATCAGAAGAAGATAAGTAACTATACATAATTATTCTAACAAAATTAAAAGTTATAATACCGGTTAATCTTAATAGAATTTTCCTCCTGTTTAGTTTTGATACCGAAAGGTGTCAACTACTTTTTAGTAAACATGAAAGATGCCGTTTATTAATTATTCTTCCACTACTGGAGTTAATTTCCTTTCTTGTCTTGCCATTACCATATCCCATAATAATGGAACAATAAATAACGTTAATAAGGTGGCCGTTATCAAGCCTGTTACAAATGTTGATGCCATAGAGCCCCACACGATTGAGTAATAAGGAATACCAATAGCCATGGGTAAAAGGCCTAAAGTGGTTGTTAGGGTGGTGAGCATTATAGGTCTTAGTCTTACGCGTATGCCCTCGGTGATTGCTTTATGGCGAGATAGGCCGGCGCGATAACTTTTATTCATAAAGTCGACTAGCATGAGCGAGTCATTGACGACGACACCTGCGACACCAATAATAGCCATAAAGCTGTTAATTGTAAATAAGGATTGAGTAAAAAACTTGCCTAAGATAACACCAATTAATGCAAAGATAATGGCGCATAAAATTATGACAGGTTGTAGGTAAGATTGAAATTGAGCAGCTAAAATCAAATAGATAATTAGTATAGCCATAACAAAGGCGTAGGCTAAAGAAGTATAAGATTTTTGTGTGGCTGCAAAATCACCGGTAAAAATCAGGTTTGCTCCTGGATAGTTATTGCGTATTGTTTTGTAAAATTCACCAATTTCATGTATTACAGTAGCAGTATTGGTAGGGGACCCTGTTTCGATGTTGGCAACAAAGTTGACCGAGCGCTGTAAGTTATATCGGTTTAGTTCACCTTCTGCTTCATAGCTATGTAGTTGTGCAATATCACCCAAAAGAATAGGCCCGGTTGCATTTTCAATAAAAGGAATTTCTAAAACCTTTTGTAGTGAGGTAATACTTTGGGGAGTAAAGGCTAATTTTAAGTCTATTTCTCCATCATTAAGCCGGTATTTACCAATATATTGACCGTCTAAAACGCTCCCTGCCAGTTGTGTAACTTGACTGTTGTTTAGTTCGTATTCGCTGGTTTTTTCATGGTCAATTTTTATGTTAATAATCTTTTTTAGTTGTCCCTGGTCATTTTTTAGGTCAACTAAATAAGGTGTTATAGAGGGTGTTGATTTTAAAAATGTGGCTAATGCTTGGGTGAGCCCATTTATAGATGTTTCATCGCTCCCTATAACTCTTACGCTAACATCTTTACCTGTTACAGGGCCTTCTTTTTGTTCTTGTACATGAATTTGGTAGCCATTATGTGCAAATTTTTCTTTAAGCTTAGTGCGCATATCTTCTAGGTGCTGCATGGGGTCGGTAAAGCTGCGTTTACCTTTTTCGGGGAGTGTAACCATTACAGCCCCATAATTATTACTGTAAATGGGGAGGTAGTTATCGCTAATATAGTACCCTGCAAAGCCTGCCGCTGACTCTACCTTTCCTGGCCCATCTTTAAGTATGTATTGAGAAATTTCCCTTAATTTGTTATCAATTTCTTCTATTGGTGTCTCGGGGTTTGCTTGTATATTGACATGGTAAACAGAGTAATCACTTGGAAAAAATTGAATTTTTACCAAGGGTAGTTTTCCTGATATAGAAACAGCTAAAATACCTATTGAAGCAATGAATAGAGCAACAATAACTAATAAACTGGAACGACGATACTTAAGGGTGATATTAAGTGTTTTTTCGGTAATGCTGCGAATAGTCGATAAAATAAAATCATCTTTTTCTAGGCGTGTTGATAGCTCGTTGTTTTGGCGAGGACCGTAGTCATAGTAGTGAATGGGGAGAATAATGAGGCACTCAATCAGTGAGGCAATAAGTGCATAGCATACAGCTATAGGTATTTGCGCAAAGAATTCACCTGTAGACCCTGACATCATCAGCATGGGTAAGAAGGCGGAAATTGTAGTGAGTGTTGAAGCAATGACGGGCAAGGCTACTTCTGAGGTACCAAAAATTACCGCTTGATCTAAGTCTCTTCCTTCTTGAATGTGGCGGTAAATATTTTCAGTGACTACAATCGCATCGTCGACAATAATACCTGTGACTAGTACAAATGCGAATAGTGTCATTTCATTGAGGCTATTCCCTGTTAAGTGCATTAGTATCATGGTAATCATGAAAGAAAATGGAATACCTATGGTAATAAGTCCGGCATTCCGGATACCCATGAAATACCAGATAATGATTGAAACTAGGATCATTCCGGCAAGCATGTTGAGCCCTAGGGTACTGATTCCATCATTAATTTTTATTGTAGAGTCTTGCGTATATGTAATATTTAATTGTTCTTGGTTTATGAGTGGTTTTAATTTATCTAGTGTTGCTAGTATGTCTTTTTTGATGGATAAAGCATCGCCTGCATCGTTTTTAACGATTTTAAGTGCGATGACATTTTTCCCATTAACGGATGAAATAACGATAGGGTCACGATAATCAAGTTGCGCATTAGTAATTAAGTCTTCTAGGCGAAGAAAACTTGAGTCACCATCTTTGCGGATAATGGATTTGATGACTTGCTCACGATTATTGAATGTTTCATCAACTTTTACTAGGTAGTTTCCATAGAGTGTATTAACACTACCAGCAGGTATTGATATGTTAATTTCTTTTAGAGTCTGAGCAACTTCATTATAGCTAACGCCATAAAGGCGTAATTTTTTAGGGTCAAGATTGATGTGAAATTCTCTAGTATATTCACCTTCTATTGTAATCTTATTGATGCCGGAGAGCTTTTCTAGGTGTGTTTTTATTTCTTTAGCAATAAGTGTTAAAGCACGGTTATCTTGTGACCCACTAATATTGATAGTGACAACCGGGTAAAAGTCATTAACGGTGTAGTTATCAATGACTGGAGGGTCTGTTTCTTCGGGGAGTTCATTGACAATATTGAGGATTTTTAAGCGCACTTCGTTAAAAAGCTCTTCATAGTTGGTATCGTCAACAAATTTAAGGTGTACGTATGAACGCTCAGGGTAAGATGTGGCCTTTAACCATTCTATATTTTCTATATTATCAAGACTGTCTTCTATTTTTCGAGTGACCAAGGCTTCTACATCACTTGGTGATGCTCCTGGGTAGATTGTGGTAATCACTACTTCACCAAAATTCACATTTGGGTAGCGCTCAACAGGAAGCTCACTGATAGCAAAAAATCCAGCAACAAACATTAAAACAAATAGTAGGTTAAAAAAGACTTTCTGTTTTAGTGAAAAACGTACTAATGAATCCATATTTTAAGGGTTTTGTCTTTTAAATTGATCGCCAATTTTGATTTCAGCTGAAGAAATTTTTGCCATATTTTTGTCTGCATAACCTTGAAGCATTACGCGTATTCTTTCGCCATTTTTACGGGTGAGCCATACTTCCTCAAAGCGCGCATCTAGTGCATCTTTAGGGATTAGGAAATTATTGAGTTTGTCAGTAACATTTAAAGAGAGTTCAGTTCTGATGCCGCCGCGTTGGTGC